>CEWK01060603.1_pt1 | contig 11680 bp, 12 predicted proteins | sample 531431 | NCBI WGS metagenome assembly CEWK01 (sample SAMEA2623059, study PRJEB7988) | marine metagenome | isolation source: saline water (ENVO:00002010), including
AAGGGTAGACTAAACACCGTTTCTAGTATACTATAATACATATGAGAACAGTTTATTATCTAGCAGGCATTGTAGCAGTTTCAGGAGTAGTGGGCGGACTGCTATACTTTGTTGTGAGAATGGCTATTTAGAATACGCCCCCATGGCTCAACTGGTAGAGCAACTGATTTGTAATCAGTAGGTTGGAGGTTCAAGTCCTTCTGGGGGCACCACAAAGAGTCAAAAGAATACTATTAGGACTTTTTTGGTAACAAAGGTGCTTTTGGTGTTTTTGGTATGGCTGGTTCGCAGAAGATGGTCCCTTCGTCTATCGGTTAGGACACATGGTTTTCATCCATGAAAGAGGAGTTCGATTCTCCTAGGGACCGCCAACACATAATTTAAATATGATTGTGAAACACGGCTACTTTTCAGATACAGAATTACCCGAAGGCAATTATAGATGTCCATCATGGGATCCAATGCCAGAGGGAAAGAAAAATGTAATTGTTCTAGGTTGCTCACACACCTATGGAGTTGGACACACCGACGATACACACTGGGTGGCGCACATTTCCAAACACAACATCGATACACTTAGATATTGGAATCTATCACAGCCGGGTGCAAGTGGAGATCTTGTTGTAAGAACACTCTATGCAACCGAAAAAAAGTTTTATCCAAAAGTTATAATAATTTGTTGGCCCTTCTGGAGTAGAAGAGAAAGGTTAAGTGGTACAGCAGAAAGTTTGATAAGTTATGATACTGCACTAAAAGGTGAAGACGAAGACACGGATAAACATAATTTTTTGAAAAATGTTTTCTTGGTTGAAAAGTTTGCCGAGAACAACCGATGCAAAACATTTCATTTGTTTGCACAAGAAAATTACAGTGAACACATATCAACTCTCAATGTGCTTGAAACTTACACAATTAAAAATTGTTGGCCATATTGGGATAGCAGGACGCAAAGAACACAGCACAAAGAACCTAGCCTGGCCTCTGACGGAGTACATTATGGTCCCGAACATCACAAACGTTTTGCTGAATTATTTCTAGCCAAGTATGGTCAGAAGTTAAGATAATCTTTAATATTAATCTTACGTAAAAAGTCTTGTTTCTTTATAAACAAATTCAATTTTTCGTTGTTGTTATCTTTGGTAGCGATAACTTTTGCAATCTCTTTGCAAACTTGATACGACGACTTTTGTAATTTTTCTTTAGCAGAGATTGTAAGATTATTTGTATATCTTGGATCGTATACTTCTGGCTCATTCAAAAATGCCCAAGAGTGTTCTAAATTTTGTTCTGTGACAAAGTCGAGTATGTTTGAAAAATTTCCTACATTTAAACTGCTGACCGTTGTCCATGTGTTAAGTCTTAACAAAGGAAACTGTTTTTGTAAATCTTTGTATGCTTTCACACTTTTAATATAGTTTTTCCATTTGATAGGCCACCTTACGTAGTCATGTGTGTCGCCTACCCCATCCAGACTTAATGTTACTATAACCATAATTCTTTTTCTCAGTATTGATTCTAGTTCTGGTATCATTCTAGAACCATTGGTGTTCATTCTAACAATACGTGTGTTTACCGGCAAACGTTCTAAAATTTTTTTATAATTTCTACTTGCAGTCGGTTCTCCTCCATTGACATCGATCTCAAGTATTCTGTTCTGTGGCAACTCCCAAAATCTAACAAAATTATCAATCCGAGGATAGTTTTGAGATTCTAGGCTTCCTATCTTAGTGCTTAATCCTGAATTGCAAGTTTGACAAGCACTGTTACAAATATTATCAAGCACCCCTCCTACCACGAGATAATCTTCTTTGAATGGTTGTAATACTTTGTGTCTCTCAATACTTTTAATCCGTATGCTTTCTTGATTTACTTCTTCTGTCTGTTTGCATCTAACACATTCGTCAGGCCATTGATCTTTGGACATCTTATCTTTGATATCCTTTAACCATTTACTCTTTTCCAGTTGGTCAACAGTTTCGAAACCCATTGTGGTATTCATATGACCACATTTTCCTATTGAGCCGTTGCGGTTTAATCTTACAAAATGATTTAATCTAGGACAGTACATTTTTAACAGTATTTAAAAGGACTTTGATTTTATACGAGACATTACACATGGATAGTAGTATTTCATCCTGTTTTCCGTAGTCCGACAATGTTCTTGCATATTTCTTATTTGGTGTTTCATTTTTTCTGTCGTGGGGTATAGCACTCATTGGTAGGAGCATTATTTCTCCTTTATAAAATTTAGATAGATGCATGATCCAATAATATTGAGGTACCCAATGCTTATCCACAAGACTGCCTTCTTGTATCTGTGTTACAACTTCTTCGTTGTCCATGCCGTTCAATTGTGCGTACTTGTTTACTGCACCATGCCACCGTTGCAAAGGATCTCGTATGAACACTTTAATACTTGTTAAATTAGAAATTTCCTTATCATACTTACTGTCTTCCTTCACTCTTTGAAACCCTTCCCAGCCGCATTTGAATATAGGATATATCCACTGTCCTTGGTATAATATTACCTCACATCTGTCTGTGAAAATTTTACTCAAGTTCATGTAGATCCAGTTCCATAAACAGATCATGAAAGATAGACTTTGAATCAAGTTGTCTTCTTTGATCCATTTTTCCAATGTTATAATAAAAGCCTTTCATATTCTTTTGCCATTGCGTTGTGTTATAATACTTTAAAAGATTTTCGTAACTATTTTTTAGATAGCCTTTGGGATCATTATCTAATTTTTGTTGTAGGTTATTTTTAATTTTAGTCAGCATACTATCCGGCAAGTTTAAAATGTTTAACCATCGTGGACCTGATACAGGTCCTATTATCATGCTGTTGTCGTGGAATCCTTTTGACTTAAGGAAGTCCACGCAATTATGTATACTGTTGTAATTTAAAATAAAATGAAGCATATTAAAACTAATTTTGTGTTTTAGATTTGTTATCACATTCAGATTAGTTGTAAAGTCATCCCATTTTCCTAAATGCCTTATGTATTCATATTCTTTTTCTATAGCGTCTATGCTAACTGTCCAATGCACATTTTTAAAATTGCAAAGCAATTCAAATATTCCTGTTTTAGTTGTGCTTAAATTTGTGTTAACTCTTATACTGCAATCAGGATTTTTTTTCTGCAATAGTTCCAAAAACTCTTTGTTCTCTTTCATTAGCATCGGTTCTCCACCAGCGAGATAAACATTTTCTAATTCTTCAATATTTTCAAACACAAAGTTCTTTACTTCTTGCCTTGCGTCCTTATTACTTTTTACAGGACGATCAAGTTCTTGTGCCCATTTGCTACTCCACTCAGGACCACAATACACACATGCCTGGTTGCACGAATTAGTCCATCTTAGGTCAACATGTTTCAATCTAAAGTTTTTTGTATCCTTCAACATATCTAAATCTATGTTAGGTGCAATTTCTTTATGGTAATATAACCTACTACTGATACTGCTTAGGTCTGATCTGTTTTTTTCTTGCAAGTAACAACCTTCGCAGTTTGCAGGCTGTTGGTCTCGTAACATTGACTCTTTTAATTTTATATTCTTATCACAACCAACAATATCTTTTATATCATCTTTGTTTATATTTCCAATGGCAGTTGTAGATATTATACAATTTTTTACTTCACCACTAGGCTCTAACTGAAATCCTGTCCATGGCAATGTGCAAATACTTTTGTTTTTTAAAAAAGTTTTTGCGTCCATTATAATTGTCCTTGTTGTGCAATAACTTCTGCTACATAATCTTCCGGAGAAATACTTTCGGCACTGCTAAATGATTGCGTGTTTACATCACCCGGACGGATCAAACTCATCTTTATATTGCTTGACTGCATCTCCAACTGCTGGTGGGCAAGTTCTAATGACATTTTTTGATTCCTATACTGCATTGATTCTCGTAGTGTCAGTCCTTTGATATCAATATCTTTTGTTAGTTCACACAACTTCGTGCTAATGTTCCATATGTAATGGACTTCTTTGTACGGTTGCCACCTATGCCAGACCTCAAACAACAATTCAGTTTGTGCATAAAAACTTATAGCATTGTTAATAAACAAATCACAAGGTTCTATTAATGATGCTGTGTGAGCCGTCCTTCTGATATTTTCCCCATCACTTCTCGATATGCCCACTATGGTGTGACCATTGTTTGCAAAGTGTTCTGCAAACGCTTTACCAATACCTCGTTTGTGTCCAGTAATTGCAATTTTCATCTCTGTATGTATTTAAATATGCATTATGAAGTCATATTTTATTTTGGAATGCAAGAACCAGCAGAAGATTGCAGACAGCCTATATGGATATTATGTTGGAATCACAGCACACAACAAGCCTACAGGTTTTTGGAACAACCTCACAAGAGAGCAAATTAAAGATTATTTTGCAATACCAAACAATCCTACCAAGAAATGGTTTGATGATCTAGGATTAAAAGTCCGAGATATGAGTTACACGATCTATAACGAGGATATCATGACAGACATACACCGGGACGAACCACCGGTAGTCGCCAAGATAAATTTTCCTGTGCTGAACACAAAGGACACCTTTAATGTTTGGTATGATGATTATGCCAACGAAATAGATAGGATCGAATGTGATAAACCAATAGTCCTACGATCCGATATACTGCACACTGTTGAAATAGGAAGTTCTGCCAGTTATCCGAGGATACAATTTAGTTTTTGTTTCTATAACGAACCGCTTCAGTTATTAGAGTCGGACACTCAATAAATCTATCATCTCTTTTGTGTATCCTGCTCAATACTCTTTCCAAATGATTTAGGAAATCCGACTTGCCCCATATGTTCTGCGAATGGAAGTCATCCATGGTACCCCAGTCCTCTATCTTGTTTAGCCAAACTCTGTCTGCGCCGTACTGCTCGCCTAGGTCGATTATGGTTTCCATCTCATGGTAATTTTCTTTCTGCACAACAAAATGCAAGATAAATCGGAAATTGTGTTTCTGTTTCTGCTCAGCAATGGATTCGAGGCCTTCCAATATCTTTTCCCACTTGCCGCCAAGCCTCAGTTTTTCATATGTTTCTTTTGATGCCCCGTCTATGCTGACGCCCAGTTCATCAAGATTGCTTATCACGTAAGGCACCTTAGTATGAAACTCTTTGAACATCAGTCCGTTGGTCAGTATACTATACCGAATGTTCTCCCTCTCGGGAGTCTGCTCCATGAAGTGCCTGTACACATGTGAAGCAAAAGGATCTCCATCCGAACCTATGTGCACCTGTATTGGATGATTGTATGTGTACAGCCAGTCGTTTATTTTGTCAGCCAGTCTTACACCCAGATTGTATGCGGAACCTTCCTTGTGGAAGATCATTCCTTTCCTGCAACTTGGACATCTCAGATTGCAACTGTCGTCTATCGCCAATCTCAGGTATTGTATGCGATCCGGCTGGCCATGCAATACAGCACCCGACTTGATGTATGAACATTGGTTTTCGTTGCAATACCTATAGGATCCATCCGATATCGATTCCTGCAGATGTCCACGCATGGTGCTTTGCAATATTTCCTCCATGCTCTTGACCTGTAAATTACCAATGCTCTGTGGCAACCATGATTGGCACTCGCAGGCAAAACAGGATCCCATCTTGTCGATCAGTACAGTATCAAAAGGTCGCGGACACTTTGCCTGTATGCCCAATTGCTTGGTAATGTCTATGTTGTAGTGTTCGAACAGCCGTTTGTTTATCATCCTAGTATTTACGGCCCAATTGTGGCGACGCAATAGTTTACCAGACCTACATTCATAGGTTGCATTTTACAATAACTAGTGTTACAATCCGAAGCGATCATCGGCCGGTGATCGCACATTCAAATATATCACAAGGAGATAAAAAGAATGAAAATAACTAAGAAACAAGTAGGCATAGGTGTGGCTATAATAGTCATCCTGGGTGTACTGGGTTGGGTGTTCAAACCACAACCTGCCGAAGCGGCTGATGTAGATTTTACATTTGGTGCGGAGAAAAAAATCGAAGCAAATACAAATAAGATGTATTTGGATTCGTCTGTTGACTTACCTTTAGGTATTAAAGGAACATCTGGTGTAAACTATTCTGTGGATAACAGTCTAGACGCTACGTTTGATTCTTTTGAATTAGATTTTTCAAAAGGTTTAAACGATAAGATATCAGTGTACAGTCAGTCGGATTTCGACGTAAATTTAGATCACTCAGACACAACTGTAGGATTTAAAATTAAGTTTTAATCTACATGTAGAGGCGGTCAAGTTCAAAAGGCTAGACCGTCTTTACGCATTTACGCATTCGCGTATTTTTTTGTTTTAACGCTCTTTGGTAATTAAGTCACGCAAGTTGTCTTTGAACACATGGTTCAAAGCACTTTTATAGTAACTCTTTATTGTTTGATAGGTGTTAAAAGATGCTCCGTCCTTATGTGGAGTTTGGAAATTAAAGTTCCAAAATCTTTTCAAAATATTCCTTTGTATACCAACGTCGATTGTATTTTCTATTCTGTCTCGAAGTGTAAGTTTATAAACCTCAAAAAATATATCCAAGTCATAGTACATAGAAGTTATCTCTGTATCGCATTCTGCAGATATCTGCCTACAATACATACCAAGGGTGGCTCTTTTTGGTAGACTGAAGTCACGCATATCTCTTGGAAACTTATGGTATTGAGATAATGTGGCAAGAGCATACTCGGGATTGTCCCAATCAAAATGACTATACTGTTCTTGTAAGGTCTCAAATCCTGATCCGATAATATTTTTCTTTGCACAGTAGGCGTTTTGATTCTGCATTAAAAAGTTATTATAGTTTTTTAACACGTTTGCAGGATCCATGTCATAAAACATTTGGAAGGCCTGACTTTGTATTGCGTTAGATCTGTGTAAAAACATTTCATCGCCGCCTGCACCATATAGTATAATGTCTGCAACGGGATCTAAATTTTTAAGAGTACAGTAACTTGGGAGTATGTCAAAGTTATATATAGACGGATCCTTTGAATACAAGTCGCAGTATTCGTGAATTTTTTCAAGTTCGAATTCTTCTATGTGAGTTTCTGGAAACCTTTCTAATATTCTTTCTTTATGTTCGAAAGGAACAGTTTCTGGTGTAAAAAAATATGTAGACTTTTTTGCATCAGGAAAATACATTGTTTGCAGTGTTGAGTCTATACCTTCGCTCAAGGTACAATGTATATTTTTATATTCTTTTTTGATCACTTCGGAATGACGACTCATACATTCATGTATGTGGGTTTCAAGATCATTTACGTTGTTAAATTTTGATTTTGATTTCAATGCAGTGGAAACATCATTGTGAAAATTTGCCAGTCTTATTCTGTGTACATGGTTTGTTGCAACCAATTTGTGTTGAGGCTCTAGCATGTAAACATTTTTAAAAATAGTTCTATGGCATACAGCAGTCATTTCCTTAAGTCCCAACTCCTCACCGGTGTGGTTAACAGTATGATAACTGTCCCAGGTATGTGCCACCTCTCCGGTCCTATGATTAGCATTTAAAAACTTTTTTGGTACCGCAAGTCTTTTACTTGCTTCGGGCATGTCCAGGTCATCCGGACCTAATGTCAGTAAACCAAAGTTATTTGTTATTTCTATTAGTTTGTCCTTTTGATGTGCAAAAACTTTATATCTCGCAAAATAATCAACAATTACTTCAACACCATCACTTGATATTTTTGCACAGGTAAATGATCCATTAGCGGATATCAAACTATCAAAGTCTTGCGTAATTTTTTCTTCGAGGTTTCCTTTTATAAGATAACCAAAATATATATAGATAGTATCTTTGTGTTGTAAGACCTTGCACTTTTTATCGGCATAGTAATACCAATTGCCAAATTGGTGTGCATTTATCTTTTTATTTGTTATGAAAAATTTCATTATGATTTTATGCCTGTAATTTTTAAAATTACTCTGTCAACGTCACTTGTATTTTTTGTCCAATGTAAGGCTTGCCAGTTGTTCAATCTTATACATTCCCCTTTGCTCCATTTCCATTCTTTGTTATTAATGTTAAAAATATGTCCATCAACATGGTCCTCGACTGCTACAAACATACGCCAGACGTCTATCCCTGGCTCTTGTAGAGAATGTTTGACTTTGAGTAAACCTGGCAAAGTTTCACAAACATTTTGCAAATACTCTCCTAAAAAATCCAAATGAGGTTTACACGATTCTCCTGGTCTTTGTATTTGTATCTTTGCGTCTATGCATTTTAAAAAAGGAAAAGTAACTTTTGCCCAGTTGGTCACAAGGTCATTCCTAATACTGTCATACCCTTCGGTGCCTTTAGATGCATTTTCTAATTTAAGTTTGGGTATACGATATGAACCTGGCATTACTTCGAAACCCCATGCAGAAGTATCGGCCACCTTTGGCGCTGTTTCGTAGTCGTTGATACTAGTTGTCCAATTGATATATTCTTTTAAGTTCATCTACTGCCTTCAAATAACTACCCGGTGCTTTAGGCATATATTTTATTTTCTGCCCAAAGAAATAATCTTGTTCTGTTGGTAAGGTACACTCTAATTCCTTTCTACCTAAAACAATTAATCCATTCAAGTAATACTGTGGATACAAACCTTTTCCTGTCATTTGCGATATATATTCAAAAGTTGCTTTTGTTCTTTGAAAGCAACCAGGTATTCCATCTCCTATTATTGCGTAGTCAACATCACTGAATATTAAAGTTTGCAAATCCGGTAACATATGAGCCGCGTTGTGATGCCCAAAAAATATAAAATTATGTTTTGTCCAATCATAATCATGACTGCTTTGTAATATTGTAACGATATTGTCTGTGTCTTTGTCTATAGAGTCTTTTACAGTATTAAAAAATTTTTCTCTTTTATCTTCCGGTATGAATTTATAATTGTCTACAAGATATAATTTTTTGTCTGTATCTTTGATTGCATTCCAGATATGTTGTGCCGCTGTGCCAACGAATGTTCCAAGTTCGCAAACAGTTTTTGCATCACTATTTTTAATAATATTGGTAATATAATCGTATTGCTGTTGTGTGAAACCTGACCATAAACTTTGTAATTGCATAGTGATATTTAATGTGTGATACCACCGCCACAAAAAAAGGCGACATAAAGCCGCCTTAATTTGTAATTAGAATTACTGTAATTTAGATATTCCTTTTAGTAAACCTGGAAAGAATACTTTGTTCCACTTTTCATACAGTGGTTTTGCTTTTTCTTCCATCTCTGCTTTATCTTCTTCATTTAACTCGACAATGTCACAACCTCTTTCTTTTGCTGTTGTTTCAAACTTGTCTGCGTCCTCTTGTGACCATTTTCTTTCCAACCTTGCCGCTTTTTGAGCCGCTTCTTGGAAAAGTTTTTGATCTTCTTGTGATAGTTCTTGGAAGAACTTTTCGCTAACAAGTATGTCTGTTAAGAATAAAGAGTGTTCCGATTTCAAAAAGTTTTTAGCATTTTGGAATCTGATGTAAGTTGTATCTTTTCCATCAGTGCCCTCTGGTAAAGTTAGATCCGATGTTTCGTCTCCTTCTCTAGTTCCATGAGAACCATTGTTGATGTTTACACCTAATGATTTAAAAAACTCTCTTGTGATAGGGTTACCATTTACTCTGATATTTTTACTAGCAAGTTCAGATAAGTTTTTAATTGTAACGTCCGAACCTATTGTTCTATATCCACCTGAGTAAGTGTATGCAAGACCTCTCATTCCTGATAACTTGGATAGTCTTTTGTTTAGTGTAGTCCCAATTGGACCCTCAAGCACTCTTCTTGCGTGTGCATGAGTCTTAAACACGAAAGGCATATCAAAAACTAAGAAGTTGTCGTCAAAATAACCTAACTCCCAAACTTCGGTTTGTGACATTTGGATCTCGTTGTTCTTAACCAAATCCATGATCTTGTCTCTTGTAAAATCTGCATCGTATTTGTCTTTGTACTGATCTGTTGTTAAAATCTCGATCTTGTACTGTGGAGCCACTTCTTCTAGCATTTTAGCAAATGCTTTTGCTGTTCTTAAGAACAAGTACTCCGGTTGGTGTGCTATAAGCCACTTGATGTTTTTCATTGTATCACTCCTTGTATTACAATTTAGTTTAAAACGTGCTTATATTTACCAAATTTTTATGGTGGGCAGATCTTTTCCAGTCTTAAACCTTTGTGATCATAACATTCAACATAATCCGAGTTGTTTGAGTGCTTTATAGTACCTTGTCCCCATACCACATCATGATCGCTATAAGCAAACGGTTTCTTTATTGTAACATCAATATATTGTCCGTTACCCACGCCCAGTGTTAAAAATGTTACGTACCTACCTTTATCTCCTCTGAACACTCTACCATTTGCTACAAGTCCTGCAAATTCTACTTTGTCCATATACAATTCTTTTACATACATACCTGGCATAAAATCTCTTGAACTCCACCAGCCGTACTTTCTGTATTGGAACTGTGGTGTGTCCCAATGGTCTGATTTGCTCGGCGTGATCACTTCTATTCCTACACGTTTGGCTTCTGTCCTGTACACCCATCGTTTGTAAGATCCATGACAGTGCTTAAGACACGACTGCCAAAATTTCTCTTTGTTGTGTGCTTTTTGATATGCTAATGCCCAAATTAATCTTCCTAGGTTTACAGCATGGGCACGACACAAACCAAAACCCGAAAGTGATTGTAGCATTGTTATTATTTCGTCTTTGCGTGGATTGTTACCCAATCTCGAAATAAACTCCATAATTTTTTCTTCGTTCTTTTTTGCAAATGCTCTACGATACATATCTGCTTCGTACTTGTCTATGTTAAGGACTTCGGATATTCTATCAATGGCGTCGTCTTCATATACTATCGTATCACTCATTTTTTCCTGAGACCAATCATGAAACATTGTTGCTTTCTTACGTCCCGATATGGCAACAGGTCTTATGAGTGCAGTAGCAAACACACAATCCTTTCTACTCTTTGGTTGTATGGCTCTGAACAGTCTTCTCATCGCTGGACTTTCTGCCTGTGTTACTCCTAGTACGTCTCCTCGGCACAATAGGTCCGAGGTAGCAGGATCCTCTTCTGGATATTCTGTTAATCTCATAGTTGGATCTATTTCTATGAGTTGCGATAAACCACGATTGGCTAAAACATCTACTTTGAGATGTTCGAGATCCTCCACTTCGTTTTTGTCCAACAGTATTTGATTCTCTGCCGTGAATAAAGATTTTGGTAATTGTCTTGAAAACATTAATATTCCTCCACAGTGTTTTGATATGCATCTTTTTTTGCCTTTCAATTTGTTTTCTATTCTTTTTGCTTCTGTTGGATCAACACCAACTGATTCATATGTAAACCTGCGAGGGAGATTACCTTTAGCACCTAATCGTTTTGCCGCTTCACGTCTTGCCGACTTATCTTGATAGAGCACGTAATTTGATATTCTAGCACTACGTCCGGGCCATCGATCAAATATTCTTTGCATCACTTCTGCCTGACGATAATGGGGGAAGTCTATATCGACGTCAGGGAGGTCTTCTCGATTTGGATTTAAGAATCGTGCGACCGGTATTCCCCACTCGACAGGATCTACATCTGTTATGCCTAGCAGATAGCAGACAAGCGACGACCCAGCACTACCACGAGTCATATGAGGTATGTCTCTGGTTATTGCCAGTATGTCA
>CEWK01131339.1_pt1 | contig 11669 bp, 9 predicted proteins | sample 531431 | NCBI WGS metagenome assembly CEWK01 (sample SAMEA2623059, study PRJEB7988) | marine metagenome | isolation source: saline water (ENVO:00002010), including
GATTAACTGAATTATGGCAAAAATACAATTAAATGGAAAAAAAATTTCTTTAAAATCAAATATTTCAATACTGGAATTGCTAAAGATTTATGGGTTTCATAAAAAAAAAATTGCTATAGAACTTAATGGCATCATAATCCCTAAATCGAACTTTAAAAAAAAGCTGAAAAATAAAGATAAAATAGAAATAGTTCATTTTATAGGTGGTGGTTAAATGCGAAAAGATTTATTGAAAATTTCAAATAAAAAACTTAAATCAAGATTAATAGTTGGCACTGGAAAATATAAAAGTTTTAAAGAAACTGCAAAAGCTATTGTTGCATCTGGTGCAGATATGGTGACAGTAGCTGTAAGGAGAGTAAATATAATTGATAAAAAAAAACCAATTTTAACTGATTATTTGGATCCAAAAAAAATTATTTATTTACCTAACACTGCTGGGTGTTTCAATTCTAATGATGCTTTAAGAACTTTGAGGTTAGCTCGAGAAATGGGAGGGTGGAAATTAGTAAAACTCGAAGTTTTGGGTGATAAAAAAACACTTCTGCCAAACATGATAGAAACTCTTAAATCAACAAAGGTACTCGTAAAAGAAGGTTTTAAAGTAATGGTATATTGTTCAGATGATCCATTACTTGCAAAAAAATTAGAAGATTGTGGTGCTTCTGCAATTATGCCTTTAGCTTCACCAATTGGATCTGGCTTAGGAATATTAAATAAAATAAATCTCTCAATAATTATCAAGCAGTCCAAAGTTCCAGTAATAGTTGACGCTGGCATTGGAACTGCTTCCGACGCAACTGTCGCTATGGAAATGGGATGTGATGGAGTTTTAATTAATAGCGCTATTGCTCAAGCAAAAAACCCAATCTTGATGGCTAAAGCTTTTAAGGACGCTGTAATATCTGGAAGACATTCTTTTTTAGCTGGTAGAATGAAAAAAAATAATTTTGCAGTGCCTAGCTCACCTACTGATGGACTGATTTAATTTTTTTTTTCTTCTAGTCCAAAGTGTTCTTAATTTTTTTTTAGATTTCAGTTTTTTTGGTTCTTTTTTATTTTTTTTAATGTCTTTCTTCTCTTTTTTGGATTTTAATGATTTATTGGAAGCGGTTTTAAATTCTACAATATTATTAATATTTTCATATACGTTTAAAATTTTTTTAGATTTATTAAGTAGTTCAATTTTGTATTCTGGAACAATTAAGTTATTATCCGCATTAATTTCTATTTTAATTGCATATTTTTTTTGAAAATAAGTAATTTCTTCAAAAAGATTTCTTTCGATAAAATTTTTTACTTTTTCTGGGACAGAAGTTTTTACAATCTTTATTTTTTCTCCGAAAGCTAAATATTGGGTTTTTTTAAGGATTTTTTGAGAGAATGAACTTAAAGATAATTGAGTTTCCCACTTTATAGATCCCTCTCTTAATCTTTGTCTTGTCATTTCAAGCAAACCAAAATTACTTATCCTACCGATTTGAATTCTTGCTCGATCTTTTCTTATACTTTCTCTCATTCTTTTTTCCACAACTCTCCTATTATAAAAGTTCATCATATCTATAAAGTCGACAACAATTAATCCCGATAAATCTCGTAATTTAATTTGATGTGCTATTTCCTCAGCAGCTTCTAGATTTGTATTTAAAGCAGTTTTTTCTATATTTATTTGTTTCGTTGATTGACCCGAGTTGATATCTATAGCTACAAGAGCTTCAGTGGGGTTAATTACAATATAACCACCAGATTTTAATTTGACTGTTGGTTCAAATATATTATTTAGTTCTTTTTCTATATTAGCAAAATTAAATAATGGGATTTTACCTCGATATTTTTTAATATTTTTTACATTCCTAGGCATTAATTCTTTCATAAATTTTTTAGCTTTTTGATATGCCTCATTTCCATCAATATAAATATTTTTAGTATCATTATCGTAAATATCTCTTAAAGTTCTTTTGATTATATCTCCTTCCTCGTAAACAAGTGATGGAGCATTAGAGTCTAAAGCAATATCCCTAATTTCCTCCCAGGTTTTCAAAGTATTTTGAAAATCTTTCTCAATCTCATTTTTAGTTTTGTTCGATCCTGCTGTTCTTACGATCACACCCATACTTTTTGGGATATTAATTTCATTTAGAATAGCTCTTATTTTTTGTCTATCTGATGAATTAAAAATTTTTCTAGATATCCCCCCACCTTTTGGTGTATTAGGCATCAAAACAATATATTTGCCAGCTAGTGAAATAAAAGTAGTTAGAGCAGCTCCTTTTTGTCCTCTCTCTTCTTTTATCACTTGAATCAAAACAACCTGGCCAGGCTTAATAACTTCCTGAATCCTATATTTTTTTATTCCTAAGGATGATTTTAATTCTTCTCTGTATTCCTTCTTTTTCGTTTCTTCATTTTTTAAAACTTCATTTTCTAAATTTTTTTCACTTACTCCATTATTACTACTACTTGAATTTTCAGGATTAAAATTTTCGTTAGAACCTTCTATGTTTTTATTTTTGAGATCCTCACGAATTTTTTCCTCTGCTTGTTTTATTTTTTCTTTATCCTCAGATGGTATCTGGTAATAATCTGACTGAATATCATTAAAAGCTAAAAAACCGTGCCTTTCTCTTCCGAAGTTCACAAACGCAGCTTGAAGAGATGGCTCAACTCTACTAATTGTACCTAGATAAATATTATTCTTAAATTTTAAATTATTTTTATCTTCAAATTCGTATTCCTCGATAGAACTATCTGATTTAAGTACAATTCGGGTTTCATTAGGATGCGAAGCATCAATAAATAAGTTTTTTTCCATTTTAATTGAATTCCTGTTATCTTTTTGCTTTTGATGAATTTTATAATAATCATAAAACTTATTTTATACAATTTTTTGAATAAATACAGATATTTAAATTTGCTATGCCTAAAGATAGTCAAATTTTTAATTGATAAAAAGGATAAATGCTTAAATTTCTTAATTTTTCAGTTAAATTTTCAATTATCTTTTTATTGGTAATTGTTTTTTTTACTTTATCTACACTTTGGTATTTTTCAATAGGATTACCAGATTATAAAAAATTGTCTAATTACCAACCACCAATTTCTAGCAGAGTTTACTCTGGTGATGGGAAATTAATCGCTGAGTATGCAATTCAAAAAAGACTATTTGTTCCATTTAATTCAATTCCAGAAACTGTTGTGAATGCTTTTTTATCAGCCGAAGATAAAAATTTTTTTAATCATCCTGGCATAGATGCTAAAGGAATTTTGAGAGCTACATTTAATAATATTAAAAATCTTTCTCAAAACAAGAGGCTAGAGGGAGCTTCTACAATTACACAACAAGTTGCAAAAAATTTTTTATTGACAAATGAAGTCTCGCTCAAAAGGAAAATTAAAGAAGCAATATTAGCATTTAGAATTGAAAGAGCTTACTCTAAAGAAAGGATTTTAGAATTGTACTTAAATCAAATATATCTGGGTCAAGGAACATATGGTATAGCTGCAGCTAGTTTAGAGTATTTCGATAAATCTATAAAAGAGCTCAACTATGTTGATGCAGCTTTATTAGCAGCATTACCTAAAGCACCAAGTAAATATAATCCATACAAATATCCAGAAGTAGGTAAGTTTAGAAGAGATTTAGTTTTAAAAAATTTAAAAGATAATGGTTTTATAACAAAAAAAGAGTTCAATACTTTTAAAAATACAAAATTAAAATTAAAAAAAAGAAAAATTGAAATTGTCAACGAAGCTAATTCATATACAGAAGAAGTAAGAAGGTCTGTAAATGAAAATTATGGCTTTGAAAAACTTTATTCACAAGGCTTAAGTATTAAAACACCTTTGAATATTGACTACCAAATAAAAGCTTTAAATTCTCTCAGATCAGGTATCGAGCAGTACGACAGAAGACGCGGATGGAGAGGTGTAATTACAAATACTTATAAAAATAAAAATTGGAAAAAAACAATTAAAAATTTTAAGTTAGATCCAACTTTAAAATGGAAATTTGCAGAAATTATTGATCTGAATAATTCAGAAATAAAATTTAAATTAATAGATAATAAAAAAACTCAAGAAATAGAAATTTTAAGCCAAGCAAATTTAAAATGGGCAATAAAAAAAAATAAAAACATAGAAGATATTTTTAAAATTGGAGATATTATATTTGTTAAACTTGAGACAGGAAATTGGAAATTAAAACAATATCCAAAAGTAAATGGGGGCATAATTGTTTTAGATCCATTTACGGGTGATGTTAAAGCTCTTGTTGGAGGTTTTAACTTTAAATCAAGTGAATTTAATAGAGTCACCCAGGCGAAGCGTCAGCCCGGATCTGCTTTCAAACCGATAGTTTATGCTGCAGCATTGGAAAACGGTTTTTCTCCAAATTCTATAATATTAGATGCTCCTTTTGTTGAAAGTCAAGGAGAGGGTTTAAAAAATTGGAAACCTGAAAATTACGGAAAAAAATTTTATGGACCGTCAACTCTGCGGAAAGGGATAGAATATTCCAGAAACTTGATGACAGTAAGAATTGCAAACACTCTTGGTCTGAACAAGATTCTAGAATTATCAAAAAAACTAAACATATATGAGGAAATTCCTGAGTTACTTTCTGTATCTTTAGGCGCAGCAGAAACAACATTAATTAATCTTACAGCAGCCTACGCCTCTTTTGTTAATGGAGGAAAAAAAATTGAACCAAGTTTAATTTCAAGAATTCAAGATAGAAGGGGTAAAACAATTTTTAAGGTAAAAAATAGAGAATGTGTAGGATGTGAGAAGTTTATTGAGTCTTCAAAAAAATATCCAATTATATCTAATACAAACGAAAGAATTTTTAGTGAGGAAACAGCATATCAAATGACTTCCATTCTACAAGGAGCTGTAGAAAGAGGTACGGCAAAAAAACTTAGAACCTTAAAGGTGCCACTTGCTGGCAAAACAGGCACTACGAATGACAACTACGATGCTTGGTTTATAGGATTTTCTTCAAATTTAGTCATAGGAGTCTACATCGGATTTGATAACCCCAGAAGTTTAGGAAAATTTGAAACAGGGTCTAAAGCAGCTTTACCTATTTTTAAAAATTTTGTTGAAACTGCTCTTTTTAAAGACGATTTTAAAGAATTTTCAGTTCCAAAAAATATTTATTTAACATCTTTAAATTACGACACTGGACGTAAATCATCTCTGGGTGAGAAAAATACTATTATAGAAGCTTTAAAATCTAAAGATATCAACAATATAAATAATAATAATTTAATATCCATATCTGGAAGTGATAGGTTAATAAAGTTTAGACAGTTTTATTAATGCAAAATTTTGAAAATAAATTAATTTCAACAGAAAAATCCTTAAATAATATCAGGGGGTATCTTTGATAAAAATAGAATTAGATCAAAATTAAAGCAAATTGAGGAAATTGTTAATAAAGAAGATTTCTGGCAAAACCAACAATTAGCAAAAAAAACAATTAAGCAAAAAAATAATTATGAGGAAATTCTCAAATCATTTGATAACTCTCTAAGTGAAATTAATAATTTAAAAGATTTATTCTCTCTTGCATCAAAAGAAAAGAACGACGAAATTATTGAAGATTGCTTTAATAAGATAATTGAAATTCATGAAAACATTAAAAAAAGCGAGGTGAAATGTTTTTTATCTGGAGAAAATGATGATTTAAATATTTATCTTGAAATCCATGCTGGAGCAGGTGGCACAGAGAGTCAAGATTGGGCTGATATGCTTAGAAGAATGTATATGAAATGGTTTGATAAAAAAAAATTTAATTATGAAATTATAAGTGAACATAAAGGAGAAGAAGCTGGCATTAAATCTTCCACGATAAAAGTAAAAGGAAATTATTTATATGGCTTGATGAGAAATGAGTCCGGAGTTCATAGATTGGTAAGAATTTCACCATTTGATAGTGGAGCCAGAAGACACACGAGTTTTGCCAGTGTATGGGTTTATCCCGATATAGAGGATGATATTAATATCAAGATAGATGAGAAAGATTTAAGAATAGACACCTTTAGGTCTAGCGGTGCTGGTGGGCAGCATGTTAATACCACTGATAGTGCAGTGAGAATAACTCATTTGCCATCAAAAATTGTAGTTCAATGTCAAAACGAGAGATCTCAGCATAAAAATAAGGAAACTTGTTTTAGAATGTTAAAATCAAGATTGTATGAAAATGAAATGCAAAAAAGAGAAGAAGAAGAGAAAAAAGAAATCAACTCTAAAACAGATATAGGTTGGGGTCACCAGATACGTTCTTATGTCTTGCAACCATACCAATTAGTAAAGGATTTAAGAAATAAAGTCGAAAGCACTAATCCTGAAAATGTTCTAAATGGGAACATAGACGTTTTTATCGAAGAAGGAATTAAAAATCGATAATGAAAAAATTTTTTTTTTCATCAATAATTATATTTTTAATTATCCTTTCCTTATTATGTATTACTTTGCTCACATCTGGAATAAAAACAGATAAGTTTGATAGTTATCTAACAAGTAAAATTAATGATCATAACAAACATCTAGATTTAAATATAAATAGTATTAGATTTAAACTTGATTACAAAGAAATAAGCTTATTTCTGGAGACATCAGATCCGCAAATTACTTATAGAAATACATCCATACCAGCAAAAAAAATAAAAGTTTATGTTGATTTTCTCTCTCTATTAAGTTCCTCGCCAGATATTAAGAAAATAAATTTAATTTTCTATGAGTTAAAAATTGATCAGTTTAAAAACTTAGCAAAAACTTTAAAACCCTCTAATTTTAAAAGTATCGTCCACAATAAGATTTTAAAGGGAACAATTACATTAAGTTTAGAAATCTTTCTTGGCAAAGACAATATTTTTGAAAATTTTATTGCTCGTGGAGATATAAAGGGATTAACCCTTAATACAATAAATAAAATTAATTTAGAAAATTTGAATTTCAACTTTTTTGCGGATAAGTCTGATGTTCTTTTAAAAGAAATAACTGGCAATATATTAGGAACAGAAATCGAAGATGGCGATTTAAGAGTTAATTTATCAAATATTATCTCTGTAGAATCAAATTTCCTTTCTAAAATCAATTTCAAAAAAGGGGACAAGATTAGATACAAAGAATTTTTTAAAAATATTAATTTTTTTGAAAATATAGAAACTTTTAAAGTTGATTTAAATAATAATTTTTCAATTAAATTTGATCAAACTTACAAGGTAAAGGATTTTTCTTTTAAAAGTAACGGATTATTGCAAAATGCTCATATAAAATTTGAAGAACCAATAAAAAATTTTGCTTTAGATAGAAATATTGATTTTATTAATCTTAAAAACTCAAGAGTTTTAATTAATCTAGACAAGAAATTAAAATCAATAAATTTAGACGGTCTTTATTCTTTTGATAGTAAAGATTATTTAGAATTCAAAATGACAAATGAGTATTTAAAAAATAGTTTTGCTTTAGATATTCAGGCTGATTTAAAAGAAAAAATAAATTTAAAAGTTCTCAATTATACCAAAAAAAAAGACACCAAGGCAAATTTGTCTTTTAATTTAACTAAAAGGAAAAATGATTTAAGAATCAAAGAATTAAATTTTAGTCACGATGATACTCAAATATCAATTAATGGTCTTATAATAAGTAATGGAAATATCACTTCAATTGATAAATTAAAAGTAAAAACCTATTTAGATGGTAAAAATAACAACGATTTTACCTTAATTCTAAAAGATAAAATTTTGATCAATGGCACAAAGGCCGATGCTTCAAATTTACCCAAAATTTTAAGTGAGAATTCTCGGACAAATAATTTTAAAAAGATTAATAAAAATATTGATATAAACATTAAAAATATAATTGCCCCATTATCTGAAAATTTAAAAAATTTTAAGTTATTAGGCTTTATAGAAAATGGAAAATTCTCTTCAATTACCTCGAAAGGAGATTTTGGAAACAATAAACACTTAGATATTACAATGAAAAATAATAAAAAAGATAACAAGAAATATTTAGAAATCTATTCTGATTTAACCTCACCGCTTTTAACAAATTATTCTTTTTTTAAGGGATTATCTGGGGGAAATTTGCTTTATACCTCAATATTAGAGGAGAACTATTCAACTTCTAAATTAAAAATTGAAAACTTTAAAGTAGTTAATGCTCCGGGTGTGATAAAGCTTCTTTCTTTGGCGGATCTAGGTGGTCTTGCTGATTTAGCTGAGGGCGAGGGAATAACTTTTGATGTCTTAGAAATAAATATGGAGAAATCCCAAGAGGAACTTAAGTTGAATGAAATTCTTGCTTTAGGACCCAGCATGTCAGTTTTAATTGAGGGATATCAAAATTCAAATATCACCAGTTTAAGAGGCACCTTAGTCCCTGCTAAAACTTTGAACAAGTTTATTGCTAAAATACCTCTAATAGGTGATATCGTTATACCAAAGGAAGTTGGAGAGGGTCTTTTTGGCATTAGTTTTAAAATGAAAGGACCTCCAGGACAAATAAAAACTTCTATTAACCCAATAAAAACATTAACACCAAGATTTATACAAAAGGTGATAGAGAAAAATAAAAATTAAATAATCTTAATTATAAAGTGCTTTTTTTTTCCAAAAGAAATCTTTAATATTTTCTCATTAAAATCTAAAGATTTAATAATTTTTTTGTCGTTTGTTTCAATCACGTCATTAATTTTAATGCCTTTATTCGCTATTACTCTTCTAGCTTCACTTTTTGAGGATACTATTTTACTATTAGATAACAAATCTAAAATATTAATCCCATTTTTAACATGCTCAAATTTGATTTTGATTTCGGGTAAATTTAAACTTATACCTACACCTCCAAAAGTGTCTTTAGAAGTTCTCTCTGCTTTTTTAGAAGCAGTTTCTCCATGAAGTATCTTAGTAGCCTCGTTAGCTAAAATTATTTTTAAATTGTTTATATTCTTTTCTTTTTTACAAAGTTCTTCAATTTCAGAAGTTTCTATTTTTGTAAAAAATTTTAGAAATCTTTTAACATCTCTGTCATCTGTGTTTCGCCAGAATTGCCAATATTCATATGGTGAAAATAATTCTTCATTTAGCCACACCGCACCTTTTTCTGTCTTCCCCATTTTCGCCCCAGATGCTAGAGTAATTAGAGGTGACGTTAATCCAAAGGACTCTTTCTGTGTCATTCTTCGTATAAGTTCAACCCCATTTACAATATTTCCCCATTGGTCAGAACCACCTATTTGCAGAATACAATTTTTATTTCTAAATAATTGATAAAAATCATAAGCCTGTAAAATCATATAATTAAATTCCATATAACTTAAAGATTGCTCACGTTCTAATCTCAATTTTACGCTATCAAATGTAAGCATCTTGTTAATTGTAAAGTGACTTCCGATATCCCTAAGAAATTTAATATAATTTAATTTAGTAAGCCATTCTGCATTATCGACAAATAAAGGCTTTGTTTTTTTATGATTTGTATCTAAGATCTTATTGAAGACTTTTTTTATACTTTGAATATTTTTTTTTATTTCATTTTGTTTAAGAATTTTTCTTGTTGAGTCTTTTCCTGAAGGATCACCTATTAACGTAGTGCCACCACCGAGAAGTACGATAGGTTTATGACCATGCTTCTGCATTAATTTTAAAATCATTATCTGTAATAAACTTCCAACATGAAGACTACTAGCTGTGCAGTCAAAACCAATGTAACCAGATATAGATTTTTTTTCACAGATTTCCCCAAGTTTATGAAAATCAGTGCATTGATTTAAATATCCACGACTTTTGAATTCCTGTAAGAATTTATTTTTCATAGTGTAATTAATTTAATCAACTATTATACAAAATTTACTATAAATAAATAAAAATATGCAAAAAAAATATAAATCTTTGGGATTAATGAGCGGTACTTCAGGTGATGGAGTCGATGCTTCTATAATAATTTCAAATGGGAGAGATGATTACGAATCAATTTACGATAAGTACTTTCAATACGATGATAAAATTTATAAAAAAATACATGAGCTGAAAGATAAGATAAATAATTCACAAGATTTAAAAAAATTATCAAAGGATATAAAAGATTTGGAAAGAAAAATTACTTTATTTCACGCAAAGTTAGTAAAAGATTTAGATATTAAATTTGAAGATTATTTAGTTGGTTTTCATGGACAAACAATATATCACAATTCAAAAGAAAAAAAGTCAATCCAATTAGGTGATGCAAAATTATTATACCAGCTTTTAAAAAAAAAAATTGTCTATAATTTTAGAAGTAATGATTTATTTCATGATGGTGAAGGCGCTCCATTAACACCTATTTTTCATCAATTGATAGTTTCAAAAAATAAAATTGATTTACCAGTATGCGTTCTGAACATTGGAGGAATTTCGAATATAACTATAATCAACAAATCAGCAGGTTCAGAAGAATTAATTAGCAAAGACATTGGTCCAGGAAATTGCTTAGTTGATAGTTGGGTTAGAAAAAATTCAAAAGAAAAATTTGATAAAAATGGGAATTTTGCAAAAAGAGGAGAGAAGAATGAAATTATAATAGAGCAAGCTCAAGAACTTTATGAAAATAGAAAAAATAAAGAGAAATTATCATTTGATGTAAATGATTTTGATATTTCTTTTGCCAGAGGATTGTCTCTTCCAGACGGAGCGAAAACACTCACAGACTTTACTGCAGGCATTATTGGCAGTGAATTAAATAAGAATATTGGAAATTACAATAATGAAGTAAAAAATATACTTGTTTGCGGTGGAGGAAGAAAAAATCAAATTTTGATGGAAGAAATAAAAAAAAATTTAAAAAAAGGTTTAAAACTTTTAAAAATTGATAATTTTAAAGTAAATGGAGACTTTATAGAATCACAAGCATTTGCTTTTTTGGCAATTAGAAGAATAAATAATTTACCAATTTCTTTTCCAAGTACCACTGGATGCTCTCAACCTTGTATAGGTGGAGATTTAGTAGAAAATTAAATTAGGGCAGTTTTTTCTTTTAAATATTTTTCAATCTCTAAACTTAATTCTTTTTCTTTATTTTTAAAGAAATGATTAGAACTTTTAATTTTTGAAAATAAGACTTCTACTCCTTTTTGACTTTTAATTCGATTATCTAATTCAATTATACTTTCTTTTGTTACCAATTCATCATTTTCACTGTATACAACTTGACCTGATGTTGGACACGGAGCTAGAAAAGAAAAATCATATACATTTGGCTGGGGAGAAACAGCAATGAAATTATTCACCTCAGGTCTTCTCATAATGAGCTGCATACAAATTAAAGAGCCAAATGAAAATCCTGAAACCCAGCATTGGCTATAATCTAAATTTTGCCTTTCTATCCAATCCAAGGCAGCCGCGGCGTCTGATAACTCTCCTTGTCCATTATCGAAAACCCCATCACTTTTGCCAACACCTCTAAAATTTACTTTAATAACTGAAAATCCATTCTCTAAAAATATATTGTACATCAATTGTACTATTCTATTATTCATAGTTCCCCCGTATTGCGGGTGTGGATGAAGAACTATCGCAACAGGTGAACCGAATTTTGGATTTTTATAATACTTAGCTTCTAATCTTCCAGCTGGTCCAGGTATAAAAATCTCTAAACTTTTAGGTTTCATAATTGATAATGATTAT
>CEWK01133147.1_pt1 | contig 11653 bp, 20 predicted proteins | sample 531431 | NCBI WGS metagenome assembly CEWK01 (sample SAMEA2623059, study PRJEB7988) | marine metagenome | isolation source: saline water (ENVO:00002010), including
ATTGCTCGTTGGATACAGAATCATCCAGATGCTAAACATTGCATAGTCAGTTCTGATAGTGACTTTTATCAGTTATTGAATGATAATGTAAGTCAGTATAACGGTATTACTGGCGAACTTATTACTACAAAAGGTATATTTAATGATAGTGGTAAAGCAGTAGTAGATAAGCGAACAGGAGAACCTAAAGAGATAGGAGATCCTGAGTGGTTGTTATTTGAAAAGTGTATACGTGGAGATACAAGTGATAATATCTTTAGTGCTTTCCCAGGTGCTCGTAAAAAAGGTACAAAAAGTAAAGTGGGTATGTTAGATGCATTTGAAGATAGAAAGAATAAAGGATATAATTGGAACAATTTTATGCTTCAACGTTGGGTTGATCATGAAAATGTAGAACATCGTGTGTTAGAAGATTATCAACGTAATCAAGTGTTGGTTGATCTTACTAGACAGCCCGATGATATTAAGGCACAATTAGACAATGCTATTGTTGAACAAGTGCAAAAAGAAAAGAAGACCCAAATAGGTATTCATTTCATGAAGTTTTGTGGTAAACACAAATTAGACCGTGTCAGTCAGAATGCTCAAGAACATTCAGAGTATCTGAATAAGGCATATAATGATTAAGAAAGTGTAGGAGAACAAATGTATGAAATATGGTATATCCCTAGAATACATGATGAGCTAGTAATAGCAAGATTTAAAACAGAACATGAAGCACAGATGCAAATGGCAAACATAGAAGAGAAAAGACCAAAAGCATTTCCACATCACTATATCTGGAATACAGAATCTAAGAAGAAAATAAAATTTGAAAAACCCTTTGATGAATACGGTTGGTGGGGAAGTTAATGTCAATTTCCCCTATAAGAATGACGCAACTACAAAAATTGGAGATTATGGAGCAAATGGAAATCGAAGCTGAGCGTAAAGAATTAGAAGAACGCCTAAAGAAAGAAGAATTAGTGGTAACATTTACAAAGGTTAATGGCGATGAAAGAGTAATGCATTGTACATTACAAGAAAATGTAATTCCAAAACCTGAAAAAAAAGAACCATTAAGTCAAAAGAAGATTAGAAAAATTAATCCTGAAGTTCTAAGTGTTTGGGACACAAAAGCTAAAGGCTGGCGTGGATTTAGAATTGACAGTATTAAAAACGTAACAACTCCCGACACACAGAAAGAATAGTATGTTTAAAGCTCAAGAGGTGATGAAAGGTAAATTCTGGATCATCTATGAAAATGAAGTTAAAATAGGAACGGTTCGCAATATCGCTACAAAAAGTAGCAGTTCTGAAGCATATGAGTTTTATGATCAACGTACTAATGAAAAGAAAATTTTAAATAGCATGAAAGAATTATTTAAAGTTTCTAATCGCGACAACGTCGCAGTAAAGGAAGAGTCAGTATTAATTGCAGGGTACGACAGCGGTACTTCAAAGGCTTTTCCAGCTGGAATGCAAGATAGTATTCCTTTGTTCAAAAAAACACAAAATGCAAAAAGTCTATATGCCGCCGGTTACTACATAGTAAAGTTTCATGGTATGGGTTGGCAATGGGCGAAGGCACCTAAGCTGTCAACTTTAACTAAATACATATATAGAGGTCCGTATTACACCGAGTGGGAGATGATGCAGGATTTAAAAAAGCAAAGGAGACAGGGTGTCAATGAAAAAGTGGTTCCCCCTAATAATTCTTAGTTTTGCTTTAATTGGCTTTGTAGCATATAATCAAGCTAATAAAATTGTTACAAACTATTTGGCAGAATTAGATGCGACGATAGAAAACATTAGTAAGAAGCATAACAACCTTGTTTCTGATTTAAAAAATAACGTTCAGGTTTTAGAAAAACAAATTAAAGACATAACAACATTAGATACAAAAGTATCTGAGTTATCTAAGACTATCTGGAAACCTGTAATTAGTGTTAGAGCAATTCCAATCAATAAAGATACTCCTCCTGAAATATTAAGAATGATGCCAGGTACTGGCGGAGGTACAGGATTCATCTTCAAACAAGAAGGTGATGAGTATTATATTATGACTAACCTACACGTTATTCAAGGATATCTAAACGATCAAAAGAAAAAGAAACCCGCATTAAAACTTTCAGTTATTACAGGCGTTGTTCCTTGGGAATATGAAGCAGAATATATTGGCTCTGATCCAATTACAGATCTAGCAATATTAAAAATTAAAACTAAAGAAGATGAGAAATTTGATGTTGTAGAGTTTGTAGGTAAAGGTGAAGTAAATGTAGGTACTCAGGTTATTACCGTAGGACATGGTCTTAATTTGTTTTGGACAATTACTACAGGTATTGTAACTGGAGTAAATAGAATAGAAGCAATGCCTTTAAACTTTATGTTACAACATGATGCAGTAATTAACATGGGTAACAGTGGCGGACCAGTATTTAATTTAGATGGAAAAGTTATAGGTGTTAACACCTTAATATTAAGTCCACGTAGCCGTACAATGAACGCAGGTTGGGACGGAATCGCATTTGCGGTTAATGCATGGCAGGCAGTACGTTCTGCAGAAGCAATCTTAAAAGATGGAAAAGTAACATATCCAAACTATGACTTTAAAGTTAGACTTGCTACATTAGAAGAAATAAAAGCAACAGGTGATGACTTTGAAGAAAGAACATATGCAATATTAAACGGTGTAGAAGAGGATACAGAAGCTTATAAAGCAGGATTACGAAACGGAGATATAGTATATGCTGTCAATGAATACGAAGTATATTCTCCAGTATCACTTATGTCAGCAGTAATGGCATATCATATAGGTGACATTGTTACCATTAAAGTAAAAAGAGGGGATGAACTTCTCGAGTTTGAGTACGAATTACTTGAATTAAAACTATAATTAATTAACTTTTCTTCTAATCTGTAATAAATACAGTATAGGAGAACTACAAATATGGCAAGACCTAAACCAAATATAATCGCTGAAATGGCGGATAAGAACTACAACACAGAGCAGATACTAGAAGCTGACGCAATCTATGCGGTCTTCTTCGAAAATAAGCCGATTAACCTTAGAACCTTAAATACTCTAGTTAACTATCCAGGTCCTAAGTATAAGAAAGTGTCGTTCTCCAATTCAGGTCATGCCTTTAATTTAGCTGATAGACTGAATAAGAAGTTTAATACTGATCAGTTCACTGTAGTAAGGTTAACAAATGGTGAAACAATCGGAAGAGATTTCAAAGATTCAGAGTAATTTTCTAACATTACTTCAAAAACAAGAATCCGACACAAATTTAGCAGAAATAAGAATTTTTTATAATAGGAACAGTCTTAGATTGACATCTATTGGAAAGAAGTTATACTGTAAACATTATGCTAACTATAAATTTACTATACCTAAAATTATGAAGACGGGTCAAAAAATAGCTATTTACAAAAAGATGACATTTCCATATTGGTATAGTAAAAAGCAGATTATACTATTCACAGAACGAGATGCATTCTTTTGTAAATTAGCAGGATTTGAAGGGTGGGTAAATTCATGAGTCAAGATAAAATAGATATTCCAGAGTATTTCACTATACATTGCACAGATAACGATAAGACAGCTGAAGCTCAATTAATTTGGCAAAAGGGCGATACAATTAGGGCAACACTTAATACAGTTCCTTTAATGTTTAAACGTATAAAACCAAGAATATGGGTAGCAAATTTTCAGGGCATGGAGTTTGTTTATAAACAATGAGATTAGATCTTCACGGGTATACAGTTCATGATGCTTATAAAAAATTTGTAGAGCATATCTCAGAGTGTTATGCTAGTGAAATCAAGGAAACTGTAATTATTACTGGATATGGGCAAATAGGTGACGAAATTACAGCCTGGACACATCACAATGCACATATTAAGTATATTACCCGTATGGACCCTAATAAGGGCGCCTATAGGGTAAGAATTAAGCAGAAAACACATAATACTAACAAAACACGTAATTCTCAAAAAACCGCAGAAACACTGGACTTTTCAAAATTATTGAAAAAATATCAAAAAAAGTAAAAAAACTTGTTGACAAGTAAGAGTTCTTACTGTATTATCTATATATAAACTTAAAAAAGAAAGGTTTAAGATGAAAACAGTAATTGGAAGTATTTTAATATTTGCAGGTATTATTGCAATAGCAGGTTCAGCTGGTGATTGTGATGGTAAGTGCATGGAAAATGCCAACACAATTGGTGAAATGTTAATGATTGCTGGTATTGGTTTAATATCATTTATTGGCGGTGCAGGATTATTGGTTACAAGTAAACAATAATGGTTGACAACATCTTAAATGGTGCTATACTAATAGAATAAAGCAATGCAACAGAAAGAGGAAAAAATGTCCACACAAACTACTCTTACAGATACTCGTACAGTAAGAATCTCAGAAGCTAAAAAACTTATTGTTAAGGCTTTCAACAAAAAACGTCCTATATTTTTATGGGGACCTCCAGGAATTGGTAAGTCAGAACTAGTTCAAGGAATTGGTGATTCCAAAGTTCTTGGAGAAACTTTCGTTATAGATTTAAGGTTGGCACTTTTTGAGCCAACAGATTTAAGGGGTTACCCTGCTCCTGATATGAAATCTAAGGAGATGATTTGGTTACCACCAGCTGATCTCCCTAGTGCAGATTTTGCTAGTAAGTATGATACTGTAATTATGTTCTTAGATGAACTTAATTCAGCGGCTCCTAGTGTACAGGCGGCGGCTTATCAGCTTATTCTAAATAGACGAATTGGTCAGTATGTACTTCCTGATAACGTTGTAATTATTGCGGCGGGTAATAGGGAGACAGATAAAGGTGTTACTTATAGAATGCCTAAGCCACTTGAAAACAGATTTGTTCACTTTGAACTAAGAGTTGATTTTGAGGATTGGTTTAATTGGGCAGTTGAGCATAACATCAACCCTGATGTAGTTGGTTACTTATCGTTTGCTAAAAACGATTTATATAATTTTGATCCTAAGTCAAGTTCAAGAGGATTTGCTACTCCAAGAAGTTGGACTTTCGTAAGTGAACTTCTAGATGACGCAGATGATCTTACTGAAAGCCTACAAACTGATATGGTTGCAGGCTGTGTAGGAGAAGGAACGGCAGTAAAATTTATGGCTCACAAGAAAATTGCTAGTGATCTTCCAGATCCAACTGGTATTCTTGATGGTATGGTAAACACATTACCAACCAAGGAAGTGTCGGCAGTGTATGCATTGTCAACTAGTCTATGTTATGAACTCAGAGAGAGGTTCATGAACTGTGAAAAAACAGGTAACATGGATAAATTCCATAAGAGCTTTTCGAACTTCATTTCCTATATGCTCGATAACTTCGAGACGGAGATGACAGTAATGGCATCACGTGTTGCATTGCAAAATTACAAGCTGATGCCTAAGCAGGACAAGATAGAAAGGTTTGAAGAATTCTTCGGAAGATATGGCAAACTCGTTCTTGAGTCCTAAACTTAAAGAGGGAGAGAGTGTGGACCTCTCCCTCTTTTCACCACGTGAAAGGACAAACATCAGATTGTATGGATTGGATTGTAAACATTGGACACCTACAGATGTTTATAAATTTAAACGTGATTGGATGGTTAAATCCACAGAAGTTAAACTTAAAACTAAATTGGATGTCGCAACTAGATGGTGCAGACATCACTTATTTCAACAAGACTATGATATTAAAAAGAACTACTATTCAGACGGAACTCATGCAGTTTTCTTCAAAAATGCTGAAGATGCGTTCTTTTTTAGGTTATCTTTTACTTGACAAGTAAGGCATCTTAGTGTAATATAATAGATATAATGCAACAAAAAGAGAATATAAAAATGTCCACAGAAGTTAGAGAAAGAATTACTCGAAGCAGAGTTAGGTTACTTCTTAACAAACCATTTTTTGGCCAACTGGCTACTAGGTTAAGATTAGAAGATGCCACACAATGGATTCCAACTGCCGCAACTGATGGTAGAAAGTTTCTATATAATACAACTTTCATAAACAAACTTACAGATGGTGAACTTGATTTCCTAGTAGGTCACGAAGTTCTACATTGTGTATATGATCATATGCAGGCAAGGGGTGATAGAGATCACCAAGTTTATAATGCGGCTTGTGATTTTAATATTAATATGGAATTGATAAAACAAAAAGTAGGCGATCCTATTCCAAAAGAAAAACTAGATGGCGGTGAGATGTGTCTAGATTGGAAATATGATGGCATGAACAGTTACGAAATTTATGATGAACTTTATGCTAAGAACAAAGATGCAAAAGGTATGGATGTTCATTTAGATTTAGGTTCAGCTGGAAAAGATGGCGACGATAAAGAAAGTAAAAGTGGTAAATCTGTAAAAGTACAGATGACTGAAGAAGAAAAGAAGCAACTTCAAGATGAGATTAAACAGGCGGCTATCCAGGCGGCTCAACAAGCTGGAGCAGAAGTTCCTGATTCAGTTAAAAGAATGATTAGTGAACTTGTTGAACCACAAATGGATTGGAAAGATATGCTAAGAACTTCTCTTGAAAGTTCATTAAAGAATGATTTTACTTTTATGAGACCTTCAAAAAGAAGTGGAGAAATTATTTTTCCTGGTATGAATAAAGATGAGAAGTTAAAAGCATTTATAGCTCTTGATATGTCAGGTTCAATTGGACATAGTTTGGCAAGGGAGATGCTTACTGAAACTCAAGGTATCATGCAACAATATAACGATTATGAAATTCATGTTATTTGTTTTGATACAAGAGTCTACAATCACGATGTATTTACAAGTGATGATGGTAGAGATATCAGAGAGTATGATATCACTGGCGGTGGTGGTACAGACTTTGATGTAGTATTTAGATACATGGAGCAAGAAGATATTGTTCCAGATCAATTGATAATGTTTACAGATGGTTATCCTTGGGAGTCTTGGGGAAATCCAGAATACTGTGATACACTATTTGTAATCCACGGTGACAGTTCACATAGAATCCAAAGTCCGTTTGGAGTAACCGTGCATTATGACAAAGCCGCATAGAAAAGGATATAAAGTGAGAAATATTAAATCTACGGCCACAAGAACCATAGTAGGAATAGAAAAAGTACTATTAGGTTTAATTGCAGTATTAACAATTATTGCAACAGGACAAGAATTAATGGCTATTATAGATGCTAGAAAAGTTGATCTAGCAGATCTATTATTGCTATTCATTTATACCGAAGTATTAGGAATGATTGGAGTATTCTATGCAAGTAATAGAATACCAATTACTTTACCTTTGTTCATTGCTATGACAGCGATTGCAAGATTAATTATTCTGCAAGGTAAGGAAATGGATGCTTCTGTTTTAATTTATGAAGCAAGTGCTATTGCTATTATTGCATTAGCTTGTTTAATCATTAGATTCAAACCACCATGGACTTACAAATATCAGGCAGATGAGGAAGAATAAATTTGTTAGAATGGGTAAAAGGCAAACCCAAAAAAATTGATATGGGAATGGTTTTTAAAGAGGATAAATTGGCAAAAAAAGTAATTCAGGTGTTAAAAACACCAGGACCATTAAGTGATGAAGATTTAGGTCTTTTAAGGGGAAGTGATACACTAACGGCAATGATGAGAAATAGAGTTAGTGTAAAGTTTCTTCCAACAGATTATGATTATGATTACTTAATGGATAACATGGAAGGGTTCTATTACGTGAGAATTATTAATAAAACCCCCAATGTTACATATCAATTCTGGTTTGAAAACCCAGCAGATATGGATAGATTTAAGAAAAGTCTATTTCAGTTAAAATTAGGACAAGAGTCCGAATCTCAGGCATAAATAAACATAGTAGTTAATTCTAACTATGAAATAGGAGAAATCAAATGGCAGTATCAGATAAAGCTGAAACAATTGACGCAAAATCAGATGTTCAGAAACCAATTGAAGGTGCCCCAGCATTAACAGTAAATGATCTAGCTCTAGTGGCTAATATTATTGATCTAGCAGTGCAACGTGGCGCATTTAAAGGTGCAGAAGCAGAAACAGTTGGAGCGGCATTTAAAAAAGTCGTTGCAATCGTTAAGCATCTGGCTCCACCTAAAGAAGAGAGCAAAGAAGAATCAAAAGCAGATGATAAAAAATCTGCAGGAGAGTAAAAAATGAAAGCAATTAAACACGTTGGTCGTTTGATCAACACAGATAAAAGAATAGTAGTAGTTTTTAGAAACGTACCAGGCGAACCACAGAATTGTTTGGTAACAGATACTGAAGCTCTACCAGATTGGATTCATGATGGTCTAATCAATGCAGTAGAAAGTATTGAAGCACAATCTACAGGTGAACTATATGACTATCTAAGTCGTAGTATGTTCAGCGATGGATCCATTATGTTAGATTCATTACATACTCGTGGTCTGCTACAGAAGCAGAAAACTGAAAATGTAATGATGACACCTAATGCTAATACAACCATTCGTTTAGATCAACTAAATGAAATGATTGAATCAGCTAAATCAGAAAATAAAGTAGCCCAGTCAGTTCTTAAAGAACCTGTAACAGGTGAAACTGGTGAAGCACCAGCAAGTGCTCAAGCAGATGGAGTTTTAGATGATAAAGCTCTAGCTGATCAGAAACTAGCTCAGGCGAAAGGTTTCGAAACAGAAGCCGCACGTTTAAGAGAAGAAGCATATGAACTTGCTCCAGATCTTAAGCCACGTCGAGGCAGACCAGCAAAGAAATAATTTAAGAAGGTAAAATTAAATTGGCTATATCACGAAAAGACAGGTCTTTTGATAAGATCTTCCAAGAAGTTACACTTGGAAAAGTTCCAATGGAATATGTTTTCAAGATGTATATTTCACTAGCAGACGGAAGTACTATTGAAATAGATCGAGAGGCTTTAATGAAGCTGGATGATAATCCTGATGCTGACTTTCTTTCCGGTATCGATAAGTCGGAGATAAAAGATATTCAATTAAGCATTGATTATGAATCCATAAAGAAAGACGTATCCGGTGGTGTTAAAAAACTAATGGATATATATTTTGACGATGGTGAAAATTCACCTTGGTCATTTAAAGAACATGAAGAGGACGATGATGACGAAAAAGACGATTGATCATGTAAAAGACCATTTTAATGAACATCCGTATAGTCGAGATCGTTGGGCAACTCATACACAGAGCAGTGATAACCTAATAGACTGGTTAAATGATAAAAATGCTAGTCTAATTATTGACTGTGGGTGTGGTACCAATCCTTACAAAGGAAAAGTTAAAAACTTAATTGGTATTGATGCGGCAGACTACCCAGAAGCTGATATTAGTGGAATGGGAGTTGAAGAAGTATATGAAGCTGGTATTTTCCAAGACGGTTGTGCAGATATAGTTATGGCTCTCGGTAGTATTAATTTTGGATCATGGGAAGAAGTTTATAACATGGTACATAAATTAACTCGTTGGTGTAAATCAGGGGGAACTATTGTATTAAGAGCTAGGTTGGCAGATCAAACATTTTTAGGAAGTCCTAAACCTTATGCCCAGCATCATTGGGTGATGGAAGATATCCGAAAATTAACACGTGAAATTGGAGATGTCGAAATGGTTTGTGAACCTATTATGGAACAAGCCGCAGGAGGTCTAAAAGAATCACATGGTAGTCCAGATCTAGATAGGTCTATAAATCTAGCAGTGTGGTATTGGCGTAAAAAATGAAACTGGATATAAATTTTCCAGATCCTAAAACATTGTCCTATGAAGAACACGTTGAAAATATGCGTCAGCATTTCACCAACGTAATTACATATGGCATACGTCATTTAAGTCATTACAGAAGCTCTACGGGCTTGGCAGGTATCGAATATATCAACAACAAGCTCAAACCCAATAGTGTATTAGATGTTGGTTGTGGTATGAATAAGTTTAAAGAGCTATTACCCAATTTAACAGGCGTTGATTTAGTAGACTATAGAGCTTGTGACAAATACGGAAATGCTACAGGTGCTGATTGGTTTGGAGATGTAATGGACTTTAATCAGCCACATGATATGATATATTGTGTTGGTGCTTTAAACTTTGGTTCTGAAGCAACTATCTTAAAACTTTTAGATAAGTTTAAAACATTAAGTAAGACAGGTAGAGTATTTGGACACGTTCGCCCAGGACAAAAAGAAGATATAAATCGTGATAAACAGGCAGGGTTTCTTCATTATCCCTGGACTATGTCAGAGGTTGAAAGAATAACTGATCTAGCTGGATACGAAATAGTAAATTTGAAAGTCGAAAGTACATCAGTTACAGATATGCCTGATGATGTAATAACTTTATATAAGTCTTTTTTTGATACTAAAATGAAGGAAACAGACTACGAAAAGATTCATGAAAGTGATAATGATAAATGCATTGATCCTAATATTCCGTATCATAGCAAATCATATATTCATAAAGTCGTACAAAATGAATACTGTCGTAGATTTGAAAAAGAAAGTTATAATTCTAATATAGAAATAACTGGTGTAAGGAACAGACTTCATGTCGAAATTCAACGAAAAAGTTAAAAAGAAATATACGGACCATAAGTATATTTTACCGAGGGCTTTGAATGCAAGGTTTCATTCCACTGATGGTGATTATAAAATCGTTGAAAATGTAAATAACTTAAATCCAAAATTAGTTATTGATGTGGGGTGTGGATACAATTATTGGAAAAATAAAATACATAATTTAATTGGCATTGATATTGCTGACTATGGAACAAATGATATTACTTGTAGCATATCAGAAGCACAAGGTTTTTTTGGTAAAGAATGTGCTGATGTAGTATTGAATTTAGGTACATTAAATAATGGTGATTGGTCGTATGTTCATAATCAATTACAGATAGTAAGTAATTGGTTAAAACCAGGAGGCCATATGATAATGAGAGTCAGAAGCGATTGGGCTGATAAAGAAGAAGGGTTCCATTGGACACCTGAAATTATTATGGATTTTACAAAACAATTCAAGTATAAGATAGTAAAGCAAGTTGAATTAAGATACGAAATATTAGAAAAACTTAAAGATGACGAATTACAAGAATATTTAGGTATATTAAAAGGACGACAAATAGAACTAGTTAAAGAAGAAATTATGAGAAGAACAAAAGGACAACCTACAGAAGAACAAACTATGTTTAAGGCAAAGTATTGTTGGTGGTGGCGTAAATGAAGAAATACGTATTCATAACAGGAGCCCCAGGTAGTGCTTGGGGAAGAATAGAAGCACAAATTAGAAAAAGTACTGACGTCGTAGATTCTACTAATTTTCAACCATACTTACAGGATAACATTAACAATAGTACAAACCATATTCACAAATTTTATGGACCATACCAACAACATGGAGAACGTTTTGATGTAATGCATCTAATGGGTCCTGATGCAGTAATGGAAGAGATTGATAAAAGTTTCGACCCATCAGATATAAGACCTATTAGATTTGTTAGATGTCATTGGTTTGCTTATCAGTTAGATTGGATTAAAGAACATTTACCACAGGTAGATATTATTTCAGTATTCAGAGAATCACAAATGTCATATGATTGGTGGCATGAATCAGGTGGTTGGGGTATTACCTATCCTAATTATAAATGGTATGCAACTAGTGAAAACATGATGCGTCAAATAAA
>CEWK01034696.1_pt1 | contig 11625 bp, 13 predicted proteins | sample 531431 | NCBI WGS metagenome assembly CEWK01 (sample SAMEA2623059, study PRJEB7988) | marine metagenome | isolation source: saline water (ENVO:00002010), including
GGTGTTGCTGTGGGAAGAATTTTTGATGTAGCATCAGGTAAACTATATGCTTCAGCGTCGACAACATGCATTATAATGACGCCAAAACTGAAATAAGTTTACACAGTAACACTAGGCAAATTTACAAATTGCTCTAAATTTAAAGAAAGTCAAAAAAAATAGTCTTAAATTATGCGTTATGTGTTCACATCTTTGTTTATTGTAACTTTGTCTTCCTCCGTTTTGGGAAAAGAAGGTCTGGAGTGCCCTAATCGAGGAGGTGATCCTTCGAAGTTTTGTCTTCCTGGGCAAATTTGGAGTGAAGAAATAAAAGAGTGCGTAGATTTAGTTTGACCTGAGATCTTTGGAAAGTATTGAAATATTTTGTCTGTTAATAGGTGGCGCTAGATTGGCAAAAGATTATTTGTTAAGACCAGTCCAAACTGTGAATTTAGGAAAAAATGTCTAATATTTGTTCAACAACTGTGCTTGCAGCAGATGAAAAAGTACGTATTACCAGATTTGATTTTGACCCAGGTCAAGAAACAGGATGGCATGTTCACGAATATAACTATGTAATAACTGCAATAACTGACTGCTTCATGGTGATACAACACCCGGATGGAACACAAACTAGATCAGAAGTACATGCAGGAAGTGCATACAGCAGAAACGCAGGAGTTCGTCACAACGTCATAAACGACTCTGAGCGGCAAATGAGTTTTATTGAAATTGAAATAATGAATTGTCACGGAAATTAATGTGGACCGTGTTATTTTTTATATACGACTATTTTAATTTGTTCTTTGACCGTTTTTATGGTGCTGCTGGGCAGGATTGAACTGCCGACCTCTCCCTTACCAAGGGAGTGCTCTACCACTGAGCTACAGCAGCATATTTCAAGAGTTGCAACTAACCGTAAAAGTATTTCGAGGCAAGTCTATTTTCGCTATACAAAAGTAGTAAAGAAGCAGTCTAGACCCAATTTATTGTATCAAGTATAGAAAACACATGCCAAACTCAAAATCAGGTAAAATAGAAGCGAATAATCGAGAAGATCGCTTAAAAGCTGCACTTAAAGCAAACATGGCTAAGAGAAAAGCTCAGATAAAAGCTCGGACGTCAGCATCCGTAAACAAGGCAAATCGAAAGGACTAAATTTGGATTCAATACTAGTTACAGGTAATGGCCCTTTAAATGGAAAAATTCCAATTGCTGGAGCAAAAAATGCCTGTCTAACTTTAATGCCTGTAACACTGTTAACTGATGAACCTGTTACACTTACAAATGCTCCCGTTTTAAGCGACATCAAAACAGCGGATGCATTACTTAGTTCATTGGGTGCCGAAGTTACTTTTTTAAATGGTGGAAAAGTGATTGTTATGTCCTCTCATAATTTAAATTCAAGTCATGCTGACTATGATATTGTACGAAAAATGCGAGCGTCTAACTTGGTTCTAGGCCCATTGTTAGCTCGAACTGGAGAAGCTGTGGTTTCATTACCTGGTGGATGTGCAATAGGTGCCCGACCAATGGATCTTCATATCGGCGCTTTAGAGGCTTTAGGGGCAACTATAGATTTGAAGGATGGCTATCTGCATGCCAAATCCAATGGCCGATTGAAAGCAGGTACTTTTGAAATGCGCATGGCATCTGTTGGAGCGACTGAAAATTTTATTATGGCCGCTGCTTTAGCTAAAGGTACGTCAGTTTTGAAAAATGCAGCAAAAGAGCCTGAGATAGTTGATCTTGTAAAATGTTTACGGTCGATGGGAGCACAAATTAAAGGCGAGGGTTCTAGTAATATTGAAATACAAGGTGTCGATAGATTAGGAGGAACCACTCATCCCGTAGTTGTTGACCGGATAGAGCTTGGTACTTACATGATCGCCCCTGCGATTGCCGGCGGCCAGGTTGATCTGATAGGTGGAAAAAAGAAATTGTTGGGTGAGTTTTGGCAAAGTTTGGAACACTCTGGCCTAGAGATTTCAGAAACATCCGAAGGTATAAGAGCAAAAAGAGTAAGTGATGTGATTAAAGCTGTTGACGTAAAAACAGAAGTATATCCTGGTTTTGCAACTGATTTACAGGCTCAATTTATGGCTTTGATGTGTTTGGCTGACGGTAACAGTCTTTTGGAAGAAACTTTATTTGAAAATAGATTTATGCACGCGCCAGAATTAATGAGAATGGGAGCAAAAATAGACGTCCAAGGCGGTATAGCGAAAGTGCAGGGTGTGTCTAAGTTGAAAGGTGCGCCTGTAATGGCCACTGATTTACGTGCCTCTGTTTCGCTGATTTTAGCGGGTTTGGCAGCAGAAGGTGAAACAAAGGTTGCGAGAGTTTACCACCTAGATAGGGGATACGAAAACTTAGTAAGTAAGTTGTCTAACGTGGGAGCAAATATACAAAGGATTTCAGACTAATGTCTGAAGATGCTCGCTTTGAAGATAGTGAAGACAAAGCTTTAAATATAGGCGCCTTTGATAAAAGTGATCTGGAAATTGTTTCATCTCTTATCCAAGACTCAATTCTTCCGGCCAATGAAATCAAGTGGCTTCCTACTACAAATAAATTAGCACTATTAATCAATAGATTCAGGTGGGAAGATAAAAACTTAGCTATATCAAAAGATCGAGAAGTAGAGCGCGTTCAGTCATTGTTAATGATTAGTCATGTCAAAAGTATTTCGTCTAGTGGATTTTTTCCAAAGCAAAGGGATAAAATTTTGTCCATTTTATCTACCTCGTTTGATGGAGATGACGGAGGATTGGGTAACATTTTATTTGTATTATCTGGCAACGCTGGTATCCGAATTGCGGTTGATGCTCTAGAGATAAATTTACGTGATGTCACTATGCCTTACATTGCACCTTCAGGGCTTTCTCCAGAGCATAACTTTGATTAATCAAGTCTTATTTTTTTATGGAGACTTGAGAAAATGAAAAACAGTCGTTATTTCGAGCTCTGGTATTTAAAGGAAAATCAATGCCCGTTTTGTTGAACTCACAGAATTCTAATTTTGAAAAAGAGTTTAAAAAGCTCTTGTTAGCCAAAAGAGAAGACAGCGTTGAGGTCGATGTGTCTGTCAGAGAAATAATAGGTGGGGTTATAGAACTTGGTGATCAAGCACTTATTGAATATACCAAAAAGTTTGATCGAGTTAGTCTTACTACAGATACACTAAGATTTACTCAGCCAGAGCTTAAAGAACAAGCCGCGCAAGTAAGTGATAAAGACAGAAGTGCATTAGAATTAGCAGTAACGCGAATTAAATCTTATCATGAAAAACAATTACCTGATGATACATTTTGGACCGATGAAAGTGGAGTTGAATTAGGTTGGCGTTGGTCTCCTGTGTCCGCTGCTGGCTTATACGTTCCTGGGGGTTTGGCCAGTTATCCCTCTTCAGTACTGATGAACGCTATTCCGGCTAAAGTTGCCGGTGTCAAACGATTAGCAATAACAGTCCCAACGCCAGATAATAAAGTTAACCCAATGGTTTTGCTTGCAGCTCAATTATCTGGGGTAGATGAAGTTTATCGTGTGGGTGGAGCGCAAGCCATCGCGGCGTTGGCTTATGGAACCAAAACTATAAAGCCAGTCGATAAAATAACAGGTCCAGGTAACGCATTTGTGGCAGCTGCCAAGCGCCAAGTTTTTGGAAAAGTGGGAATAGATATGATTGCTGGTCCATCAGAAATTCTAGTAATAGCCGATAAGACAAGTAGACCAGATTGGATCGCATTGGATCTATTAAGCCAGGCCGAGCATGATGAAAATGCTCAATCCATTTTGATAACAGATAGTGACGATGTTATAAATGCTGTGACAGAAAAAATAGAAATAAATCTCCAAAATCTATCTCGGAACGAAATAGCTGGAAAAAGTTGGAAGAATAATGGCGCGATTATCAAAGTCCCTAATTTTGAGATGGCGGCAGAGCTTTCAAATAGAATTGCCCCGGAACATTTGGAACTCTGTGTTTCCGACCCAGAAAATTTAGCGAAAAAAATATCCAATGCTGGCGCTATTTTTCTTGGTCACTGGACACCTGAAGCGGTTGGTGATTATGTAACGGGTCCTAATCACGTCTTGCCAACTGCCAGATCAGCCAGATTTAGTAGCGGTCTATCAGTAATGGACTTTCTCAAAAGGACAACCCTAGCAAAAGTGTCTCGAGACGCTCTTTTAAAAATTGGGCCTTCCGCAGTAACATTAGCAAACTCAGAAGGTTTGGAGTGCCATGGACTTTCAATAAGTGAAAGAATCAAATCAAATTCTGAATAAATCTGTTTCAATTGACAAAGCGAAATTTTTGTTGATCCACCTATGAGCCTAAATTAGTCTTAGCCTCTAGAGGAGTTAAAATGAGCTATCTTTCAGATATAAAATTAGATGATCGAAATTTGCCGCCTCCAACATCTGAAATTGAGCAAGAGCGCAAAGTAGCTATCTTTGATTTACTAGAAAAGAACACATTTGAATTGCCTGAAAAAGTAACCAATGGCAGAATACCAGGTCCATTTAACCTTAATTTGGCTATCAAGGACAAAAGACTTGTTTTTGATTTGTCTGCAGCAGCAGGAGACAAAGTTGCAGAGTTTCATCTCTCTCTTTCGCCATTTAAACAAGTAGTTAAAGATTACTGGTCTATTTGTGAAAGTTATTATGATGCCGTCAAAAATCTCCCTCCTGGTCAAATTGAAACAATCGATATGGCAAGACGCGGGATCCATAATGAAGGTGCTCGTATATTGCTGGAGCGGTTACAGGGCAAAGCTGAAATTGATTATGATACCTCAAGACGACTCTTTACACTGATTTGTGTGTTGCATTTTGGGAGCTGAAGGATGAATAATTCACTCCCACAATCAATATTATTTTGCTGTGATCATAATGCGGTCAGGTCGCCAATGGCTGAAGGTATTATGAAAAAACTTTACGGAACTGGCACATACGTTCAATCAGTTGGAGTGATTAATGATCTTGAAATAGATGGTTTTTCGATAGCTGTTTGTGATGAAATCGGTGTCGAATTGTCTAGACACAGATCGAGAAGTTTTGATGAAATGGAACGATGGGGAGATGATTTATCATCTTTTGATCTGATTGTGGCTCTTTCGCCAGCGTCACAAAGAAGAGCTTTGGAGCTTACTCGATTATTCCATTTAACAGTTGAATATTGGCCAATTCTTGACCCGACCGGTATTGGTGAAACTCGAGAAATGAAGCTAGTTTCTTATAGGCAAACCCGAGATCAAATTTTAAAAAAACTTAGAGAAAAATGGGGTCAATTTGAGCTGACTTAATTAGCTGGCAATTTCATTTGAAATTCATTCAATGCTAATAGCAACGATTTTATCTCTTCAGAACTATTATAGTGACAAACTGATACTCGAACACAATCTTCCCAACCAAGAGGATTCAAGATATTGCCTGAGTAATGATCCGCCTTCCTAACATGCGTCCTAATGCCGTTAACATTAAGAAAATCTACTATTTCTTGAGATGGAGAACCTACAATTCTAAAACTTACTAAACCTTTGCGGTTAGGGTTTTTTTCACCGCCAATAATCTCAATACCTTCAAGGTCTTTCAAGCCTTTAATATTGTCCTCTCCATTAATCATTAGTTCAGTTAATGAAGTTTCTTGGGCAGCAATAGCCTTTGCTGCGTTAGTTAATTTTTTGGTTCTATTATTCGTACTTTCAACTTTTTCGCCAAGCCATTCTAAATACTCGACAACGTCAGATATTGTAGCATAAGAACCAGTGTCTCTGGTTCCTAATTCCCAGTTTTCACTAGGCCCATCAAGAAGCTGTTCATGCTGCATTTGAGTTAAGCGATCAGAAACCCACGCAAATCCATATCCGTGACGAGAATACATCTTATATGGCGATATAGCATAACCATCGATATCATAGTCATCTATCTTTATCCCCCCATGGGCCGCATATTGTACGCCGTCAACAATTATTAGAGCTTCTGGAGAAATTGAACGAACTGCTTCGCTTATTTTCTTTAGATCAACACTAATACCTGTGACTGGAGAAGCATGTAGAATTGTTACTACGCGAGTATCTCGCGTTATAATATTTGAATAATGGTCTGCTGTTACATGTCCAAGAGTATCATCATGTTGTACATTGATATATTGTCGTTTTGTTTCAGCAGCCCAATATTTTGCGGCACTTCTTGTTGCAGGGTGTTCAAAACTGCTCCCTACCATATTACCACCCATGTCAGCTGATGATGCAGCATTTCTTACAAGCCGAAAGAGTAATTCTGTCCCACTTTCACCAACAAAAAATTGACCTTTTGTTGTTCCAAAGAGACTGGCTGCATCTGATTTAGCTTTTTGGATAACATCCATTAGTGCTTTACTTGCCGCATTTGATCGCCCTTGGTTGTCCGGGATTGCTGCAAATTTAGAAGAAGTTTCCACAACTGACTTCAAAGTTAAGGCGCCACCTGCGTTCTCAAAAAAAATGCGTTCTCCTGCAAAGGGGCATTTATCAACAAATGCAAATTGTTCTCTAATTTCATTTAACAAATCTGGTGTAAAATGATCCACTTATGCACTCCTATCTAAATTACACTCAAAGCAGCGTCACAACGAGATCGCAAGGAAAACATTTTTCTTTTATTATAGTGTTTTCTTGTTTATCGTTTATTCCTTGTTAGTTCGCCTTAGGGGTATGTGCAATGGAAATAGATGTGACTATTTTTGAGATGGGGCCACGAGATGGTCTTCAAAATGAGAGTAAATTTATAAGCACGTCAGACAAGGTGAAACTCGTAAATCTGTTATCAACTAGTGGAATACTGAAAATTGAAACTGCAAGTTTCGTTAGCGCCAAGTGGGTTCCGCAGATGGCTGATGGAGAGCAGGTTATGGCGAGTATCGATAGAAAATCTGGTGTAGCTTTCACAGCATTAACACCGAATGAAAAAGGGCTGGAGCGTGCCATTAGAGCTAAGGCTGATGAAATAGCTGTTTTTGGATCTGCATCAGAGGGTTTTTCAAAAGCAAACATAAACAAAAGTGTAAAAGAGAGTTTGCAGACATTCAGACCAATCGTTGAAGCTGCACCTATGCCTGTAAGAGGATATATTTCTTGCATAACCGATTGTCCTTATGACGGCCCAACGAACCCCACTCAAGTTATTAAAGTTGCAGAAGAATTACTTGATATGGGGTGCTACGAAATATCCTTGGGTGATACTTTAGGATTAGCTAACCCACACACCACAGAAAAATTATTGTCCGCACTTTTGTCTGTATTCAAAGCAAAAGATTTAGCAGTTCATTTCCATGACACGCAGGGTAAAGCTATTGAAAATATTGATATTTCATTAGATTTTGGAATTTCAACATTTGACGCTTCGATTGCTGGTTTAGGTGGCTGCCCTTATGCACCAGGAGCTAGAGGAAATGTTTCTACAGAAGCGGTTATTGATTTTTTAGAAAGCAAAGGTTTCCATACTGGTGTTGATAGAGAAAAAATAAAAGAAGCAGCAGAGTTTGCAAGGAGCCTAATGCGATGAATTATGAAACTTTATTGGTCAATAAAGATGAAAGAGGTGTTGTTTCATTAACTTTGAATAGGCCTGACAAAAGAAATGCCCTGTCAGCAAAAATGATAGATGAGCTCACAAACTTTGCGGCTTCTTTAACATCCGATGTTCGCGTTACGGTAATTGGAGGGGCGGGTAACTTGTTTTGTGCAGGTGGTGATCTGGAATGGATGAATGCCCAAATTAAAGCAGATAGGTCAACAAGGATAGCCGAAGCAAGAAAACTAGCTTTTATGCTAAAAGCTCTGAATGAACTTCCTGTGCCTCTAATAGCAAAAGTGCATGGTGCTGCTTATGGTGGAGGAGTTGGCTTAGCTTGTGTATGTGATTATGTCATATCAAGACCAAATGTGAAGTTTGGATTTACTGAAACTAGATTAGGGCTGATACCTTCCACTATTGGGCCTTATGTCGTTGGGAAAATGGGTCAAGCTAAGGCTCGTGAAGTATTTATGTCAGGCAATATTTTCAACGAACTGGACGCAAAAAAGTTGAACATAGTATCTGAAATTTCCGATGATTTGGATCAATCTGTCGAGGAGCATATTATTCCATACTTAAAAACAGCGCCCAAAGCGGTTGGTGAGGCAAAAGCTTTGGTTAGGTCACTTGGTGCTACTATAGATGATAAAGTTATAGAGCAGACAATTCAGCAGTTAGCAGATATATGGGAAGGTGAAGAGGCGCGTCATGGAATAGAGGCCTTCCTGAAAAAAACCAAACCTAGATGGTCGAATTAAGCTGAGGTCCAAATTTAGGGGATTTGTACTCAGAATAAATGCGCCCTGCTACTTTCAAATTTAAATTTTAAGTTATCACCCACAGCTATGTCAGGTGTTTCCGCAGCAGCATATCTAAAAGGCGTTCCGTTTTCAGTCGTCAATTCCACCACGGTCTCTGTTCCAAGCTTTTCAACCAACGTCACACGACCAATCAGCTTTCCTTTTTCGTGGATCTGCAAGTGTTGCGGACGAATACCCAAGTGAACAGGATCATCTGATTTCTTTTCTTGCGAGGTCAGCCTTATACCATTAGCTTCAAAACCTTGACCCTTGAATGAACCAGAGGAACCATTTTTTGCAACTTTTGAGAGTTTACCTTCAAAGAAATTCATTTTGGGAGAGCCAAGAAAACCAGCCACAAATTTATTGTCAGGTAAATTAAATAAATCCATTGGAGATCCCACCTGCATAACTGCCCCATCGCGTAAAACAACAATTTTATCAGCAAGTGTCATAGCTTCAACTTGATCATGGGTTACGTAAATAGTTGTTGCATCCAACTGTTTATGTAATTTAGCAATCTCTACGCGAGTATCGTGCCTCAGTGCAGCGTCCAGATTGGATAGTGGTTCATCAAATAAGAATACTTCAGGGTTTCTTACAATCGCTCTGCCAATAGCCACACGCTGGCGCTGCCCACCGGACAGTGCTGCTGGCCTTCGGTCAAGTAGATGCTCCATTTGAAGAATTTTGGCCGCAGCTTCAACGCGTTTTATGATTTCATCTTTAGAAAATTTTTGTAAGCTTAAAGAAAAAGCCATATTTTGAAAAACAGACATATGTGGGTAGAGAGCATAGGATTGGAAAACCATGGCAATCCCTCTTTCTGAAGGTGGTAAATCCATAACAGGTCGATTTGCTATTATTATTTCACCATTACTTAAATTTTCCAATCCCGCAATAAGTCTTAGTAACGTTGATTTTCCACAACCTGAGGGACCCACAAAGACGACAAACTCCCCTTTTTCTATAGATAAGTGAACATCTTTAATGACTTTCGTTTGTCCGAAAGATTTTTCTACATTTTTAAGTTCAACCTGTGCCATGTGTTACCTCTTCAAAGGTGGCCTTAACCAATTCAAAATCAAATTTACATCTCAATGTTTGAGTTTCGCTGATTCTATCAAAAATTATCTCCCTTTGGCCTCCAGTTATGTTTGACATATTATTAGCTGTCATCAGGGCGGGTTGATGCTTGCGCCATTTTAGGAAACTGGAAAATTTATTATAGATTGAGCCTTCACTTTTTGCCATGTCCAAGCCAGCTTTTTCCAAGTGGCTTTTAGATATGGGTAGCCAAGACTCATTTGCTGATGTGAAGCCTCCCATTGGCTTGCTTTTTTCCCAAACCATTGGGGTTCGGCATGTATCTCGACCCAAGAACTCAGGATAAAAGTTTATTCCCCATGGGTCTTTCATTTTGTCAAATTCAATATCTGTTACGTCTGATAATCCTAACTCCTCGCCCTGATAAACGCAGGAGGAGCCAATCAGTGATGTTTCAAGTTGAAGAAGTAACAATTGCAAATCATCTTGCTTGTCTGAAGTAATTCCGAGTGGGTCTAACTGTCGACTAGCTGAGCGAGGGACGTCATGGTTCGAAAAAGCAAAACTTAGTCTCCCTGTGCCGTTAAATAATTCGAGTGCATTAGAAATTGCTTCCTTCATTTCTGAAACCGTTAAGCCACAATGTTCAAGTAAGTCAAAATTATAAGTTGCGTGAAGCCTTCCAGGCTCTGTAAAAGTTTGGCTTACTAACATTGTTTTGCCATCATCGCCGCTTACTTCCCCCATTAAGAAACGATCGCCGTCATACTCGTCGGCAATTTTTCTGTAGGCTTTGCTAAATTCTTGGATCACAGGTTGATTAAGCTGAGCAATATCATGGAGTTGTCTAAAGAAGGGTTGGCTGTCCTGTGGCAAGGGACCGAGAGTAAAGTTCGGATCTGGCAGATTGTCCTTATAGGTTTCACAATCTCCATTAATTGTATGCACTGCATCTAGCCGAAAACCATCAACCCCGCGATCAAACCAAAATCTAGCAATTTTATTTAGCTCGTCTTGTACTTCTTGATTTGCGTGGTTTAGATTTGGTTGTTCGGGCAAAAAGTTATGTAAATAGTATTGTTGTCTCCTAGGTTCCCATGACCAGGCTGGCCCCCCAAAAAAAGATAACCAATTATTTGGTGGGCAGCCATCAGGTTTTGGATCTACCCAGTGAAACCAATCAGATTTCGGGTTATCTTTTGATTTTTGGCTTTCTTTGAACCATGGGTGTAGGTGAGAACAATGGGCTGCAACAATATCAATCATAAGGCGCAGTCCAAGTCTGTGTGCTGCCTCAATTAAGAGATCAAAATCATTAAGATTTCCGTATTCAGGATTAATATCAAAATAATTTGAGACATCATATCCATAGTCATATTGCGGAGACATGAAAATCGGACTGATCCAAATGGCATCGACACCCAGATCCGCAATATATTCTAACCTTGATGTGATCCCATTGAGATCACCAATTCCATCGGAGTTTGAGTCTTGGAATGATCTTGGGTAAATTTGATAAATAACAGCGTGTTCCCACCATTTCAAAGAAGACATTCATTAACCTCCTTTGACGGACCCAGCGAGCAAACCCCTAATGAAATATTTCTGCATAGCGAGAAATACTATCACTGGAACTATCATGGATATTACGGCTGAAGCGTTGAGAAGGTGAAGTTGGTCTCCAAAAGTTCCCAACTGTCTTTCCAACAAAATAGGGAAAACTATGTTATCAGTTTCGCTGGGGCCAACGAACATGGCTACCAATAAATCATTCCAGATCCAAAGAAATTGAAATATGCTAAACGAAGCAAGCGCTGGCACTGAAAGTGGGACCACTACTTTTATGAAAATTTGCATATGATTAGCCCCATCAATTTTGGCGCTCTCGAGCAATTCCCTGGGTAGCCCGACAATATAATTTCGCAAAAGAAAAATAGCTAGAGGAAGACCGAAACCCGTATGGGTTAGCCACAAACCTGCGAATGATTTGGTTGGGAATTGACATGAATTTGTTAATTCACAGTCAGTTGTCCATTGTTTTAGAGCGGTCGCCCAAGTTGCAATACCGTTAAAACCCTGCAGAATTGGTAAAAATGCTAGTTGTGTTGGGACCACCATCAGCGAAACGACAATTATGAATAACCAATCTCTGCCTGGAAATCGCATCCATGAAAATGCATAGGCAGCAAAAGCAGCAACCGTTATAGGAATGATTGTTGCTGGTACAACAACTATA
>CEWK01040417.1_pt1 | contig 11579 bp, 19 predicted proteins | sample 531431 | NCBI WGS metagenome assembly CEWK01 (sample SAMEA2623059, study PRJEB7988) | marine metagenome | isolation source: saline water (ENVO:00002010), including
ATGGTTCTATACGTCTACTTCGTAAACTGCGCTAAGGATATATTTAAGACTGTCCATGAAGAGACTGCCTCGGATTATATGAGGATCTCTTCCCCATCTTTTGCGATATACATCAATGTAAATCTTTTTGTAGATTTCGAATTCTTCTTCTCTAGTCATTCACTTGTTCCAATGATTTAACAGAATTGATTCTAAACGACTTCCAAGACTCAGACTCTAAATCCCACACGGACAAAGTTTCTGTGTTTTGTTGACGTTTTGCGGTTGCTCGACTGACATTAAATTCAGCTCTGGGCATAAACTTTTGAGATAGAGTGCAGAGAAGTTTTCTCTGATCTCCATTGACTTTGGTAAAATCTACCAAGAACTTGCCCCTCTTGAGAGACATTTCAATTTCTTGTCTCGTTAAAGACTTCAAGTTGGTTCTAGTTGCCACCATTGCTCCTCTAGATAGTGTCATTATTCATCTCCCTTTTCAGTCTCTACAGCCTTCTTAGAAGGTTGCTTTTTAAAGGGACTACCCCAATATTCTCTGGCATTCACTTTAATATACCGGGCGTTGGTTACGTTTTTGTCCGGATTAGGGACGGTAAGAACGACATTTTTACCTTTTTTCCATGCGTTGAGTTGGTTCATCGCACGTTGCATTGGACGATTAGGATCGCCTGCCCAACGACTCCTAGATGGGCCCGCAGACACTTTTGGGCCTGAGGGGATATTTGCGGTCTTAGATCCGCCCTTTCTTTTTGCCATAATTTAAACTAAACTCCTATCGTAAGTTGTTGAGATTACTGTTGCCTGTTGATCGTACATACGACTCTTGGCAGCGAATGTGGGCCATCTGAAGAAGTCTTTTTCTTCATTTAACCAGAACCAACCAGAATAATATGGATCATTATTCCACTTTTCCGTATCTTCTGGACGCATATATTCTTCAAAATCTTGCATTATGAAGCTCCTGCTAATTCTTTCGCATAAGTCCTTGCCTCATCTTCCCTGAGAAAGAACTTTGCAGATACTTCCGGCCCACCTTCTCTAGACCACTCAGATGCAAAGTCAATAAGTTTGACTTCATAACCCCAAGTCTTTCTAAAGTTGATTATAGGCCGCAGTTTGACCACTAGATTTTTAGAGAAGTTTTTATAACTCTCTATTTTGTGGTGACGATTATTTTTGTGAAAATCTTTTTTCTTCATCAATTATCCCATTATATTTTACATGAACAAAGTCATCAATTAGAGCATTAGTTTGGTTGAAACATGACATAATAAAAACGAAAACAAGAACTAAAAACGAACCTTTCACGATCTTACTCATCATATTCATCGAACTACTACTCCCCCGCTGCTTCCGGTAAAAGGTCTGGATGAACTTCTCTAACTAATCTCTCAGTCAGACCGGAAACTTTTATCTTGCGAGTAATAATCTTGCAGAGAATTTCTGCCTCTTTGGGATTAAGACTCTCAAGAATCTGAATAAGAATGATTTTCATTCTTTCTTCGGATACATTGCTGTCCGTATAGAACAGTCTAAGATCTTTCATTGCTTTCTCTAGATAACTATCTTCTAGTCCTAGAGGTGCCGCTGATGGGCGATATTCTGGAATTTTTTTGATAGCGAACTTGATGTTCCTATCGAACATATGTTGTAAAACACTCAAAAACCCGGCCCTTTTATGGCCGGATAGAATATCTTTCTTTTGATTAATAGAACGTGTAGATTCTATCTCTTCAAAGATTTCAGATACTAACTTCATAATTTGCCTCTTTAAACTCAGACAATTCGTCCATAAGAAGAATCATCTTGTTTTTAATAAAATAATCAAAAACTTTCTTCATGTCGCCAGTCGGAAGTTTCTGATACTCGTTGAGAATTTGATTCTCAATTTCTTGGGGAACAAATGTTAGATCGACTAGTTGTTGATTTCTTTTGTAATTCTTCAACATATTCGAATCACAAAAATCCTCTGGATCTCTGTCTATGTCCAACCAATCTACCAACTTATTTTTGGATAGGGCCTTCTGTCTCTTACCTGACACAAATACATCATCTGGAGACAAAAAATTGGGAATACCGTCACCCCTATCGCCTCTAATAATATGTTCTCTGATATATTTATAAGGATCGGAAGTTGAGATAAATTTCTTCAAAATAGGACTGTATTGTGCAACTCCCTCGTATCGTTGGAGTTGCTTGAAATCCTTGTCACTAGAGATAATCAATATCTTTTCTCTTGAAGAAAAGTGTCTTGTGAGAACACCGATTATGTCATCTGCCTCTGCGTGTTCCACTTCAAGTATCTTGTAGGGGAAAACTTCACGCAGATCTTTCTTTACATCAGTAATAGTGTTGAAGATAAGATTCCAATCATAATCAGAATCTTCACGCATTTTCTTACGAGAAGCTTTATAATATGGATAAATTTCCTTACGCCAAAAATTTTTATTATCACAGCAGAGAATAATATTTCCATAGTCTCCAGAGAACCTCTTTTTAACACTTAGAATGCTGTTAAGAATCATGTGTCGAATTAAATTTTCATCGACAGTTTCTTGGTAGGAGTTTATCTGCGTCATCAAGTTAGATATTACAACTTGATTCAAATCAACCAAAATCATTTAGAAATCCATTTTTGTATTGTAGAACAGTATACCGATATATTCAGAGTTTGTCAAGTTATTATTCTCTCTAATAACCACCTAACTTCTTTAAATGATATTCTCTTACGATATTTACCACTCTTTTGTAATGATTTAAAACTTGTCATATAAAAATCATTTGATTGTTGTCTATACTCCTCTATCGCTCCATTGAATAGTGGTATATGCTTATCCTCAAGAAAAGAACATTCAATGGGAAATATATTTCTATTAGTTCCTTTGCATTTACCATTACTATCCGAAAGACTTTGCATATCTGTATCCTCTATCCTTCGTAAATGAATATTATCTCCATCCACCATATCAATACCATTGATAATATATTCACTAAAATTGGGCGGATTAAATACTACAGGAAAATTGGATGATTTAGGAATGAAATAATCATCTACATTGAGAAATTGGCCGTTAACATATAATTTAGTTTGTACTTTATTGGGTACAAAATATGCCACCCCTGCAGGATTATCAGTATCGGAAAACAATTTCATATCAAATTTATCCCATGCAAATAATCTATCCTTAAATAAGTTTTGATTATAAAATGTTGATGGGACAATTGATGCAACATAATCACAATTATCTAACATCAATTGTAAACAATCAAGATATAAATCTTCATGTGTTATACTTACTTCAAGTTTCTTTCTTGATATAACTGTTTTTGCTAAGTAAGGCGGATTAGTAATACATACCCGATAACCCTTTGGAAAATCTTTTATTGTATCTCTTATTGTCACATCAAGATGTTGTGGGTCTATATCATATCCATCCCATGCAGTATCTACAAATTCAAATAAATTGCCTGAGCCCGCAAACGGTTCTAATATTGGTTTATCTTTAGGAACTAAACTATACCATGATTTGAAGGCATCAGAATTGTTAAAGGGATCAGTAGTGGTATAATATTGACCCAGTAGTTGTTTAGACTGCATCGATTAATCTTTCTTGTAGTTCTACATGATTAACAACCCAAATATTTCCCTGTGGATTGTCAAACTCTTTCTTTAACTTATCATACTCCTTTTTTGCGTTTGTGTCAACGAGTGCAATATAAGTTAAGTCTTTTTTTTCAGATATATCTCTGCCCCATTCTAACCATCTTTTCTCTTCATTAAATACATTATCTTGATGGCCGCCGGCTCCTAAACAATACTTATAACTTCCTCGACCAAATAGTTTACCATCTATGTAAATTTCAAAATCAATAGTTTTATAGTCGTAATTTGTATTACCAAATTTATTTTTATGTTGAATTTTACAATACACTTTACCATCTTTGGCGGGTCTTAACTTAGTGTTTTGTAGTTGTGTTATTCTAATTCCATGTTGTTTTAAAAATTTATCCATACCATTGAACGTATAACTTTCAATTTTACTACTCCGTCTTGCTGCACTCTTAGCAAGGTGTTGCGCCATGATTTTTGACAAGAAATTATCTCCCTGTGATTTCATAAGATAATCTCTCTCTGAAAGATTAAAATCTTTTAACTGTCTGTCTAGTTTCTTTTCATTAATATATTCTATAATAGATTGTCTCTCTGTTACCCCTTCTTCTAATTTCTTTGCAAGTTTTTCATCTGTTTCTACTTGCATTTGATATCTAAGATTTGGTATATCAAATTCAAATAGTTGTACTTCAGAACCATCCGCAACTGAATATAATGATTCCATAATTAAGAGGCCTTTCCTATGATATCTCCAATAGATACCCGATTGAACTTTGTCTCATTTCTATTTGTGTATTGATTAAAATCATGAGACTTTACAGTTCCTTTGAAGTGAAAACAAACATCAACATCTAATTGATCGTTATTATCAGCAAAAAATGCTCCGTACCTTCCGGTCTTAGTCACAACACTATAGACTGTACTTTCTCCATAATGGGTTTTGACATCTTTCTTTTCAACGACTTTTGCAAACCAAAGAGCCCTTTCGCCAATCTTTCCAATGAATTCATTCATACTTAAACCACTCCGGTACTTCTCTGTTTGTCCATTTCATAGTAAATCTTTTCTGTTTTGTCATGTAAAACTTTTGATATGACTTAACAGGATCTTCTGGGAACATACACTCTGGATTTGACTGCATTGCCAGTTTAAAATCGGTCATTCTGGTGCGTGGGATGTTGTCTGGCATTCTTTCCAGTTCTTCTCGTAGTTTCATATCAGTCGCATGAACCTTACCGTAGCGATGCGTATATTCGTCACAGAGCGCAGAAAAATGTTTCCAGTGCCACCTGTAATTGATGAAAGATTCGCCAGTCCATACTGTGCATGGATGTTTGTGATGGACAGCCTTATAGAGAGTTAACTCTCTATCATCTGGAAGCATATAGTACTTCACCTGTCGTTTTCCTGACACTGATGGTTTTAACATTTCAACGCCATCTAGTATACGATGGACTGTTGAAAGCATCTGAGCAGACTCAACTACCATCTTTGGAATATGTTTGTCGCATTGTTGTTGTGCTGCTTCAACTGGATTACGACTCAATACGAATACGTTCATTTCCCCATCCTCGATATTTCTTCTGCGTATTTTGCACTAGTAACTGGTATTGCGTTAGACTTGTGCATAGTAGCGATACCTACAATAGAATCGCCTGTATATTTTTGTTTCTCTACCATACCACAAGTAGTAGAACTTGTCAACTCCCTAGAAGGATAAACAGTTTCTTGTCTAAGAATATTAGGTTTGGCCTTGAGTGGACGAAATTCTGGTTGGTATTTTTTAGTAGGTTTGCGAGACGTTTTTCGTTTTCTGCCTGATGGATCGTGTCTCATACTACCGTAAATTATTTGCATAGATTTACTCAATTTGATGATAAGACCATTCTATAGAATAATTTCTCCGTTGTCAAGTAAATTCATACCGTATTTGCAAATATAATAGGAATCTATGATATCTGATATCGGATTCCCTATTTTTGTAGATTTAGATTCTAGATATTGTTTCAGATCAACATCAGTAGAAGAAATAAAGCTCTCATACATCAGATCTTTATTTGCGTTTCCTTTGCCAGAGGCAAACTTCTTAATCTCCGCTGGTGATACTAGATGATAATCTATCTCCGAATTCCATAGTTTCCACTTCAGAAGGCCACAGTTTTCTGCGATATGAAATACCTTTCCTGTAGAGTTATAACTATAATCTTCTATATAAACAGATTCTATCTCGTTTGTCAATACAATATCCACGGCCCAATCAGATATAAAATCATATCTTTCTTCGGGATACTCATAAGTAAATATTGTCGATTGACCATCTATATTCTTGAAAGAATACTCTGAATATTTTTTAGTAGACGAAAGAAAGTATATGTCGCAAGTTTCGAATGCGAAATCTTTCGGTTCTCCTGAGTATGTACATACAGACGGTGATGTTAGACTGTAATCAATTCCTGCTAGTCTTGCCATATCCTATTAGTTTCATTATATAAATCATATCCCTCATCATCATCTTCTTCATCATCTTCTAAAGAGTAACTACCCGATATTTGTTCTCCACAATTCGGGCAGTAGTTCACATTATCATCTGGATTTCTCAAATATATTTCAAAGTAGCAAGAACAATATCGGCACTCAATCATATCTGGTGCGTCATCTCTTGACATTTATATTCCTATTTATGCGTAGGCGTCATCCCAACTTCCAACCAGCCCTGCAACTTCATATTCAGTAACTCTATTTTCGAAGAAGTTAGTGTGGTCTGCGCCATTTAGAATCCATTCCAACCAAGGAAGAGGATTCGTTTTTACCTTAAATACAGGTTTTAGTCCCAATTGAAGTAATCTTCTATCAGTTATATATCTAATATAAACTTTCACCTCATCTGAAGACAGTCCATCAATATCTCCTAGATTGTAAGCCAAGTCAATAAACTTATCTTCTAACTTAACTGCAACCTTGGACATCTCATAAATTTCTTTTTTGAAGGAATCATCTACAATTCTTGGATGTTCTGAACAATATGCTCTGAACAGATTTGAATTACCCTCAACGTGCATAGATTCGTCTCTGATAGACCACTCTACAACCTTACCCATTCCTTTCATCTTTCCATATCTCTGGAAGTTAAGCAACATTACGAATGATGCGAACAGTGCGACACCTTCATTAAATACAGATTTTGCAAATGCAAGGCCTAATCCCCTGATAGTAGACGGATCAGAATCTGTCATAAACTCTACCTTATCGGTCATTTCCTGATACTCTAAGAATGCGTGATATTCACTATCAGGCAATCCAAGTGTTTCATTCAATAACGCATAAGCTCTCTGGTGAATACCTTCTCTCGCCGCGAATGACCCCAACATATTACGAACTTCATTATTCTTAATTCTGGGAATGAATTGATCGTAATAGTTCTTACCAACTTCCACATCTGATTGAGTGAATAATCGAAGGATGTTTGTGATATATTCCTTTTCTGTTCCTGATACTCTGCCAGTCTTCCAATCCATCACATCTTCGGATAGATCAACTTCATCTTCGATCCAGTGAACTTTCTCATGTTTTGTAGTCAGTTCTACTGCCCAAGGATAGAAGAATGGCTTATATGTTTGTGATACTTTTGTCAGTCCACCAGATACTTTCTTCAGTATCTTATCTGCGCTGACCATCAAATCATCGTACCCACCGATATGTTTGTCATCGACAAATATCTGGGGCATAGAGTTAACTCTTCTAGGGAACGAACCTGTCCCTAGAACTTCTTTTGAACCATTTATTCTTTGATAAAATGATAGACGCTGTTCTTCATCATCAAGAACAACCTCTGTGTATTTGATATCAAAATCATCAAACCAATCTTTTGCTTTTACGCAAAACGGACAACCCGATTTCGAGTAAATAGATACATCCATATTTTTCTCCTAACCTTGACAAGCTTCACATTCTTCCTGACTTTCATCGATTGGAGTTTCATAATCCTTTAGTGCAATTCTAGTAACTTTTTGTGCAACATTCTCTGCTCTACTTGAACTCTCAGTTCTCAAGTAGTAAAGTCCTTTACATCCACTTTCCCAAGCTCTATAATGGACTTTGTGTATATAAGATTTATCTGCAGATGGCGGAAAGAATATATTCAATGACTGTCCCTGACAGAGATAATTCTGTCTGTCTGCTGCTTGTTCTATCAATGCCATCTGGTCAATTTCTATCGCAGTCTTGAATACCTCTTTCAGATGATCATCCAAGAATGCTAGGTGTTGTACAGAACCACCATTAGTGATTATCGAACTCCATACTTCGTCAGTACTTTTATCGATCCTTTCCAATTCTTCCTCTAAGTATCTGTTCCTAACCAAATGCGAACCAACTCTGGTTCTATGGGTGTAGGCATTCGCCTTCAGAGGTTCAATTGAGGGAGAAGTATTCACAATAATTGAACTATTCGCATTGGGCGCAATAGCCAATAAATGTGAGTTACGAAGTCCAGAACCTTCCATGTCTGGACACTCCCCTCTTTCTTCCGCGAGTAACTTAGATTCTTCTGAAGCCTGATCTTTAATGAACTTAAATATCTCATTGTTCATTTCTCTTGCTTCTTCCGAATCGAAAGAGACTCTATGTTTATGGAAATAGGAATGCAATCCCATTGCACCTAGTCCCAAAGACCTCTCCATCTGTGCGGAGTATCTTGCCTTTGATATCTCATCTCCGGCGTGGTCTATAAAATATTGTAATACATTATCCAAGAATCTAATCAAATCTCTAACAATATTAGATTCTTTCCATTCGTCATATTTCTCGATATTTAGTGATGACAAACAACAAACAGCGGTTCTATCTTCGCTTGTAGGTAAATGAATTTCGTTACATAAGTTAGACCCATGTATCTTTAATCCTTTCTTCTTCATCTCCTTTGGGAGAGACCGATTTGCGGTATCGATGAAGTTTAAATATGGTTCTCCGGTTCTGTATCGGGTTTCTAGAATAGTCTCCCACAACTTTCTAGCTCTAATTGTATCCTTTGCAGTCTTTTCATTTGGGTCAATTAAATCCCAGTCTAAGTTTTCTTTAACTGCTTCCATGAACTTGTCGGTGATATTAACTGCGTGATGTAGATTAAGATTCTTTCTATTCACATCACCAGTCGGAGTACGCATTCCTACGAACTCCAAGATGTCTGGATGGTCTATATCAAGGTATGCTGCATAAGACCCTTTCCTAGTTTTGCCCTGTCTATACGCCGTCATATCCGCATCTACGGTGTGCATAAAAGGGATGGGGCCAGGTGCTTTATCAGAGACTGAACGGACAGTACTCCAGTGGCCGCCAACACCACCACCTTTTACTGATAACCATCTCAGTTCAGATGAGTGCGAAATAAGACCTTCTAATGTATCCGGAACATAAGAAAGAAAACAAGAAATCGGCAGGGACTTTGGGGTCTTTCCTTGTTTCGGTGCGTTAGATAACACTGGAGAAGAGAACATAAACCATCCCTTCGACGCACCTTCATATATTCTCTGAGCGAGTTTTTTATCTCCGTAAGAGTACGCTACCGCTGCTCTTGCGAATGAATCTTGAGGGGAATTTTCACCTTCAATGCAATAATAATCTTTCAGTAATTTGTAGGATTGTTCCGATAAATTCTCATCTCGTTCATACTCTACTTTTAACTTCATCCCTTCTCACCCTTAACACTTCTTCCATGCGGAAATTTTTAATTTCGCTTCTAGTCCATTTGATATGTTTTTACTTATAATGTCTTGTAATTCTAAAACACCCATTCCTGACAGTATCACATCATTTATATCTTTTTCTTTTATTTTATTTGGCCAGACGAAAATACTAAATCCTGTCTGGATTACATTCAACATTCTCTTGACAATTTGGGGGTTTCTGGGCTCATTATCGAACACAAAAACAACATTACTAAACTTGTCAAAATACTTCAAACCGACATCGCTGCCCGCCATTGCGATTGCATTATCAAGAAACAGAGAGTCGATTGGGCCCTCTGTCACATATACAGTTTTACTCTTATTTACTCTCTCCAATCCATAAATCTTCTCTGCATCTTCATCTATCTTGATGGTAATATACCGCATACCGGAAGAGTCTAATGATCTACCCTGCAGTGCAATAAGTTTCTTGTTTTCGTTGAAGAAGGGAATTACAATCCGTTTTTCATTATCTACAAGTCTGTCATACAATCTAGAATTGTCACCAAACTTAGAGAGTAATGTATTGACTGTTGACTTAAAGTCTTCAGTGTAATATAATACATCCAAGTTAGGAATTTTTCTGCTCACCAAATATCGTTTGGCTGGGTGTGAATCATCCAACTTTTTAATTGGAGTCATACCCTTTAGTTTGTCTTTGAACTTTGCTTTGAAGTCTATATTAAACTCAGTCTGTTCTTCTTTGACAAGGACTGAATTATCTCTAAAATCATAATAGAACTTTAAAGGTTTGTGCTCTTCTTTCTTTTGTTCTTTCTTTGGGTTGTTATCTTTCCACTTCTCAAGAGTATATTGTTTATGGATTTCGCCATCGACAATACTTAAGAACTTACCAAGAGACATAGACGCACCACAATTATGGCACATATAGAAGAACTTGCCCTTCTTCTCAAAGAAGAACCCTCGGGCCTTGTAGGAGTGTTTCTGAGAGTCACCACATAAAGGACACCTACAATTGTATAGGTTGTCTCGTTTCTTTGCGAATCTCTCTAACTTACTCCCTACAAGATTTATGTAGGTGTGATCAATATATAACATAAACGTGTACGAATTTTAGAAGATATTGTACACGTTTGAATATAACTTGTCAATCTGAATTGTTACTTTCTCTCAGTTCTTTCAATTCTTCTCTAAATTCATCTCTGGTGATGTAACTTGCCATCTCTTTATTGATCTCTTGAATATCTTTTTCTATCTCGACCAATCTTCTACCCTGAGAATCGAGTGAGCCTCTCAGTGATACGGACTCAGATAAAACTTGAGCGAGTCCTACTTTTACGTCTACTAGACCTGTACCAACCCATGTCAAAAAACCAACAATCAAAACCATTGCGACTGTTTGTATTCTTTGTTCCATAGAATGTATCCTATCTGTGTTCTGTTTAACAGAATCTTGAAAGTCTTCTACACTGTCCACGGTATCTTGTGCCGACATAATTGTTCCTATTATTTATCTTCAGACTCTTTCGATTCATCTTCCGATTCGTAATACTCTCGGTATTGAGCAAGAATGAAACTTTGCTCTTCCATATATTTTAAGATCTCAGCCATATTTATAGATATGGCCTCATACGAATCTTTGTCTAATGCAAATATCGCCAAACTTTTTCCGTCTCTCTTCAGTTCTTTTATTCTATCTTCATAAGTTTCTGGAGTTATGATCATCCATTTCACACCCAACCAATCAATCGGTTCCGGATTTTTCAATTTAAGAGGAAGTTTTTTAACTAAAACCTCTTTAGTAATTATTTTTTCAACTGGTTCCGGTCTTAGTATAGAACAACCAGTAGAAACTGTCATTAAAAATACTAGTAATAATAAACTAAGAATCTTCATCTTCATCTACTTTTCCTGTAATTCTATCAAGACGTTGTTTAACATCTCTATCTACTGCTCTATTTACTATTCTTTCTACCAAACCGGGCTTCTTACTCGCAAGATAACCCAAATCGTGTTCTCCAAGAGTTACTCTTAACTTGTCTACTTCTTTTTCTAAATTGTTCCTGACTGTCTGAACTTCTTCCGTGACTGTTCTCAGTACATTGATATTTTCATTCAGTCTATTTATCTCTCCGTCTTTTGCATTTATCGCGTCTTCCATCTGAGCCGCATTTATTTTCATCTGTTCCAAAGATTCTTTTAATCCCTTGATATAATACCAGCCTCCTGCTCCCATAAGGAGAGGAATGAGGATCATAACCACCTTAAATGTACTGAAAAATGCC
>CEWK01048009.1_pt1 | contig 11459 bp, 9 predicted proteins | sample 531431 | NCBI WGS metagenome assembly CEWK01 (sample SAMEA2623059, study PRJEB7988) | marine metagenome | isolation source: saline water (ENVO:00002010), including
AATTCAGGTAGAGTAAGTTTGGTTTCCCGCATTATAACTCACAAATTTGTTCAATATGGAACAATAATTAATTGGTTGTTTAAGAACTGACAAGTGATAAATTCAAAGTGATTTCAAAGGTGGTAGATTGTAAAAATGGCCAGAAAAAATGAGTCTCTGGACTACTCAAATATTTTTGAGGCTGTTGAATTTCCTGACGCCTATAAAGTTTCTTATCTTGCTAATGCGATCGTCTTTCCAACTTATGAGGACGTCAGAAAAGATTTTGGGTTAGCCAGAGCAGAGTATCACTTATTACTATGCTTGGCGCATTATTCTGAGCTGACTGCACAGGATGTCGCACGAATTACCAGAAGACCAAGAAATTCAATTTCCAGAGCAGTCCATAGAATGCTTGATTTGGGTTTTTTGAAGAGGGTTCCTGATCCTGATGATGCAAGACAGGCTAAACTTCAGATTACTCGAGAAGGTAAAATTATGCACCAAAAGATTTCAGCATATTTAGTGGATCGTGAAGCTGAAATTTTCAGTGTCCTCTCTGACACGGAAAGAGAGAGTTTCAGAGAGTTAATAAGAAAGTTGGCAAATTTTGCATCAACTTTAAAACGTTAGTTTTCGTTATACATTTCAACTTGGACTTCGATATTGTGGGCTGCTGATCCTTGCCCCAAATTTGAAGTGCCTAAATCTGCTGTCAGAACATTAGGGTTGCCAGAAACATCCAGACCGTCTTTTGATGGTGCAAACCAGGCACCAGTTGCCAATGAAACTACGCCGGGAATGATGGTTTCTTGTATCTTTACAGAAGCGATGCAAGCGCCCCTAGAATTCCAAACTTTTACTAAATTACCTTGAGACACACCTCTTTTCTCTGCATCTTGAGAGTTCATAACTAAAACTGCATGTGTTTGAAGGTCTTCAGCAGCGGCTTGTAATTGACTATGCAATTTATCGTGGGGCTGTGGTGATAGTAAACGTAGTGGAAACTTTGGGTCTAAAAGTGGCTTATTGTATATTGGGTGGCCAGGAATTTCCTCATAATTAAAACCAGCAATTTTTTTTGAATATATCTCTATTTTCCCCGATGGTGTGCCAAGTGAATGCTTTATTGGATCATCGCGGAAATTTTTAAAAGGTACATAATCCTCATCATTTGAATCAATGGGCATCCTTTCAAAATTTTTTTCTTTGAGTGTCTCGAAGTCCGGTACGTTTATTCCATTGGAATTGCTTTCGATATAGAATTTATCATAAATATCTCTTATCCACTCATCTGATGATTTATTATCGGTAAATTGTTCCGCGCAATTTAGTTTTTTCGAAAGATCTGCAAAAATATCATAATCGTTTCTGGACAGACCTACAGGTTGAATCATCTGCGGCATAAAAAATAAATATGGGTCCCCCTTCGCCCAACCTAAGTCTGATCGTTCAAATTGAGTGGTGGCCGGAAAAACGATGTCTGCTCGCTGAGCTGTTGCGGTCCACCAGGGTTCATGGACAATTACAGTCTCAGGATGTTGCCATGCAGAGATAAGACGGTTGAGATCCTGATGATGATGGAAAGGGTTTCCGCCACACCAGTATACAAGTTTTATATCCGGGTAAATGCGCTGTTCGCCATTGAAATTGTATGCTCCTCCAGGATTTAAAAGCATGTCTGAAATGCGCGAGACAGGGATGAAATCGGAGATTGGATTTTCACCTTGTTCAAAAAGAGGGCCCTGCATTCTCCTGGCTGTTTTCCCAACATTACCAATCGCCCCGTAGCCAAAGCCAACACCTCCTCCCGGTAAACCGATTTGACCCAACATGGCCGCCAACACACAGGCCATCCAGAAGGGATGCTCTCCATAACGGGCTCTTTGTAAGGACCATGAAACACAAATTAAAGTTCTGCCGGATGCCATATTTCTGGCAAGATCTCTTATTTGAGATGCATCTATGCCTGTTTCGAGAGAAGCCCACTCTGGTGTCTTTGCCGAATGACCGTCCTCTCCTAAGAAATACTTTTTGAATACATGGTAACCCGAAGAGTGAGTATCCAAAAACGTTTGATCTGCCAGATTTTCAGTCTCTAAAACATAGGCAATCGCCAACATCAAAGCCATATCTGTACCAGGAATTATTGGCAGCCAATTTGTTTCCTCGGGGCTGTCATCTTGTTGCGGGCTAATCGAGACCATATTTTTCTGAAGACGTTTAAAATTTTTGAATTGCTCTGCAACATCATGTTCTGTGGATCCCCCCATACTGACTTGTGAATTTTTGGGGTTGATACCCCCAAATATTATCAGGTTATCGGTATGCTTGGCGATTGACGACCAGCTATTTAATTCACCCCATGTGATTTTGTGAAAGTTTAATCCAAGCACATGTGGTATAATTGCTTGTGCCGCACCAGTGCTATAGCTGGCATATGAGCTAACATAACCGCCTATAGAATTTAGAAAACGGTGTAATTGGCTCTGTGAATGATGAAAACGGCCGGCACTTGCCCAACCGTATGATCCACCGAATATAGCTCCATTTCCAAAATCTGTTTTGACCCGAGTTATTTCTTTAGCTGCAAGGTCAAGTGCATCTTCCCAGGGAAGGGGGATATATTCATCATCTCCTCTCAATTTATCGGAGTCTTTATCAATCCAACCCTTTCTCACATATGGTTGATCAATCCGTTTTGAATGATGGACGGCTTTTGGCACAAGCTCTGAAATCTGAGGGGGTGCGGGGTCGGCTTCGAAAGGTTCAGTTTTAATTATTTTGTCGTTTTCCACAAAAACATTAAATGCGCCCCAATGGCTTGTTGTTACTTTTGAAAATTTCTTTCCCATTAAATGAAAACCCAAAGAATTGATCAATTTAGTGTATAGTAAGTTTTGACGAGTTTGTCTTTTACTCTAATTCAAGGATGACATTTTGGGAACGTATTTTCTTTCAACCGGTTTGTCTTACTAATTTGGGACAGTCGTATACTTGTTTCAGAATAAGTTCTACGAGACCGAACTCTGACTCGCCATTCAGGTCTTCGAAATATAGATGGCTTGGCCAAGGCTCATTTACAAAGTTATTAGCTGGTAAATCTATTTGTTCACAAACTTCTTTAATTGCTTTCACGTAGTCGCTTGCCGCAGTTCCTAGTTGATTTCTGGCTAATTCAATGTCCTCTATGCTGTTTCTATCAACTTCGCCTGAGCCAATACCTGTCGTCAAAGGTATATTTCGCTGCAGAGATTGATCACGATAGAAAGAAACTTCCACTTTATCTGCTTCCAAACGCATCATGAATTTCTGACAGACACTAAATTTAATGTCAGTGAGTTCATTCAAGTCTACTTTATTAGATGATCCAGTATTTTTTGAGTTTCGGCGAGAGCGCCTGTTGCTACTCTGTACATTTGCGACGTAGTCACCTCTGTAGTTGCAATCAAACACCCTTCCATTCCAAAGATTTCCGTTATCCATGCGTTGGATTGATCTAATAGACATTATTTTGCAATTTTCTGGACCTATGAAAAATGGAGAACCTGATGCATCCGACAACTCTACCCATCCATTAGGGAAAACGGATAGGTGATGTTCAATCCAAGGGACTATCACTTTATCCGCTAAATGGTCGAGTAAAGCATTTACGTGTTCTGGGTCATTTACTACATCTGCTAACAACGGTTCTTGCCCATAAATATCGGCAGCAAGGCTGTAGGGTGCTGAAATTTGAAGTAGGGGGTCCATTCCAGTTAGTTCTTCTGTAACACGCAATATATCGTCAATTATTTTTGGAATACCTGTGCTAAAATCAGGAGTTTCCAATTCAAAACAATTTTGTTTATTTATCAATGCTTCGTCAGGGTCAGATCCAGGGGGGAACTTATCAGGATACATCATTTTTTGTCCCAAAACTTCACAAGAAAATGCATAAAGCGCCCAGGTCATATAAAGTTTTTTCACACCTAAAAGTCTTCCAACAGTGAGGTTTGCGCGAACATATCTATACGGATCAGTTTTATAATATTCGGCTGAATTTACACCATATAAATCATGTAGAATTGCAAGAGCTAGCATATGGACTGAAGCTGTCGCGTGCACTTCATCAGCTGGAGCTAAAATAGAGAAGTTATCATCAAAATCTCCAGCAATTGCAGCGTCAAATACAGATTTGATTTCTGCTTTTGCTTCGTTGCTACCAGCTTGCCATGATTTTAAAAGGTGAAGACCTTTTGGATAGGTATATTCTGCTAAATCGATCATTTGAAACTCTAAAGTCAATTTAATTTGTGATAAAACTATTTAAAGTAAGATTACTGATAACAGGTGGTACACAACAAATTGGATTTATAATATAGACCCATTATGAAATTTTTTATAAGTCCATTAAAAATCAAAAGTTTTTTAAATTACGGTAAGAGAAAAAACATTTTGAAGGAAAAATAGCCCAATAAAGCATATTATAAAGGCAACCGCTGGTGCTAGAACCCAACCAAGCAAGATTTTTCCTAAAACCATCCAGTTGATGCTAGCTACTCCTTTTAAAATTGAAATGCCAATAATTGCACCTACTACAGCTTGCGAACTAGACACCGGCACTAACGGTATTGTTGGCAAACCAAGGTTTAGTAAAAAACTTTCTAGTCCACGCGATGCAAACATAAATAAAACTATTGAGTGCGATATTACTGCTATCAATGCTGTTGTTGCAGACAGACTACCTAATTGGGATCCTACTGTATCCATAACTTTTCTGGAATAAGTAAATACGCCTAGTCCAATTGATAAACCACCTAACAGCAACAATTGCTGTGCTGAACTAAAACTAAAGTTTCCAAATTCAATAGTTGGAAATGGTTGTACAGGTATAAACACGCCAACAACATTTGCTATATTATTTGCTCCTAAGGCGTAGGCTCCAAGTCCACCTGCCACGATCAGAGCGATCCGTTTGATGGCATCCAAAGTGATCATGTGGACAGCCATCCTCCGAGAGATGAATTTTATTAATTGCACAAGTAAAACTGCAATTATGCCTGCTAAAAGAGGACATAAAATCCAGGTACTCAAAATCTTTAGCAAAATTGTTGTGTCTGTTGGCTTCTGGGAGAAGAAATTCCAACCTATAATAGCTCCCACGATGGCCTGCGAAGTTGAAACTGGCAAACCGCCTTTCGTCATTATGAAAACTGAAAAACCTGCAGATAGGGCTGTCATAAAAGCGCCTGGCAATGCGGAAATAGCACCAAGTTTTCCCAAAGTTTCCGTAGTGCCCGCCCCTGAAAATAAAGCACCTAACAAGACACAGATAGAACAAATGATGGCGGCCGTCTGCCATGAAACCATTTTTGTTCCCACCGCAGTTCCAAAAACATTGGCTGCATCATTTGCACCCAAAGCCCAACCTAGAAAGAGACCACTAGATAGAAAAATTAATACAAGAGGATCTATAGCCATTAAGATTGTCTTTTGATGGCATAGATTGTTAGGCGATCGGCTACATCTTCTGCATGATCTGCGATAGAGTCAATTCGATCGACAAACTCCCTAAGATGCAGTTTCAAGGCTAATTCCCTTTTTGAAGAAAAGATTTGTTTCTTAAGGTTAGTACTTAATTTATCAGCCTCTTTTTCATATAAATTCACTTTAGCAACATAGCTAGAAACTAGATGTGGAGATTGAAAAAAAACTCTTGCTCCAGTTGCTAATTCATCTACCGCTTTAGCGACCATATTGGTTAGTCTTCTATAGCCTGGAACTAGTTCTTCATCGATTGTTGGGGCTTCTATCGAAAAAGCCCAAAGAGATGTTTTCATCAGTGAAAAAACTTCATCTGCAGTTTCTAATAAACCAAGAACATCGCCCCTAGAGTCTGGGATCAGCATGTCGGAATAAATTGCTAGTTTAATTTCGCTTCGTAGAGTATCAGCACTGGTTTCAATATCGCATACCTTTTCAAAATGAGTTTTGTACTCCTTCGACAAACCCTCTCGGAGATAATTGCGTACTGCCAATCGATAAATAACACCAGCTTCTGCTAGCTTAAGAAAGAAGCTATCTACTTTATTTTCAAGATCACTAGTTTTTTGAAAAAGTCTTAAATTTAATACCACCTGCTCACCTAATTTAATTTGTCCTGCATTATCCCTCTGGGACTTATCTAAATTGCTATTGTTTGTACACTTACTAGAGCTATAAAGGGTCTACGTATATACCCAATTTTACAATTAATTTAAGCCCATTAGGAAAAATTATGGTTAAAGCTGCTACAGGTGCCTTATTATCGACATTGGAAATTGATAGAAGCTCCAGGGTGCCTATTTATCGACAAATTGAAGATTTTTTGAGGCAAATGATACTTAATGGATCACTTCTACCTAGTCAAAAATTACCTTCAACGCGTGAACTGGCATTAGAACTAGGTGTTTCCAGGATTACGATTAAATCTGTATATGAGCAATTAATTTCTGAAGGATATGTTCAGGGAAAAACAGGAGCTGGTACATTTGTTTCTGAGGGTTTGGACGGTGAGACACCGGTTGTTCCTTCCATCGACTTGACAGAAAAAGAATATTTGTTTGAAAACTTTTCTGAAACGGCTGAGCATATCTCATTTTCTCAAGCTAGTGCAAGATACGGCTCAATCTTGCCTTTTCGCCCGGGTGTCCCAGCTTTAGATAAGTTTCCAATTAAAAGATGGAATAAATACCTTAGTCGTGCCACTAAATCTGATATCACAAATTTTAGTTATGGTGACTTGCTGGGTTCCAAAAAACTCAGGGCATCTGTTGCTCATCATTTGGCAGACTCGAGAGGTATGCAAGTTGATCCGGAGCAAATCCTAATTACTTCCGGTGCTCAACAAGCTTTTGTTTTGATTTCCTACGTGTTGATGAACAAACATGATACTGTTTGGTATGAAAACCCTGGCCATATTGCCGGTAGGGACGTCATGAGAATTTTTGGAGGTAATGTCTCACCTGTACCTATTGATGGCGAAGGGTTAGACCTGCCTTATGCAATTCAAAATTTTCCTAAACCTAAGCTGATCTTTACAACGCCGTCTCATCAACAGCCATTAGGGATTACGATGTCGCTACAGAAAAGGCTTTCTCTTTTAAAATACGCCCATGAAAACGCTTCTTGGATAATTGAAGATGATTATGATAGTGAGTTTCGTTATAGAGGTCGGCCGCTTCCTGCGCTTTCGGCACTGGATAAAGTTGGTCGTGTCTTATATGTTGGAACTTTTTCAAAGTCACTTTTTCCATCAGTACGTATAGGCTATGTTGTAATCCCAGCAATTCTTATGGATGCGTTTGCTAAGACGCGTAACATATTTGGACAAACCTCTTCAGCAATTACAGAAGAGGCACTATCGAATTTTATGGATGATGGTGCCTTCGCAGAGCATATAAGAAAAATGCGCCGTTTGTACCGTGATAGAAGAGACATTTTGATAGAAGCGATTCAGGAATATTGTTCTAAAAACCTAAAAGCTCATCAAACAGATGCGGGAATGCACATTCTTGCTGATATTAAGAATGGTATAAGTGATCGGTTGGCACATTTGGAACTCCTAAAATCAGGGATAGATTCACTGCCCTTATCAATCTATTATGAAGGCCCTGCTCAAAGACAAGCGCTGGTCTTGGGTTTTTCGGGTGTGCAAAAAAAAGTTATTCCAGGGCTAGTTAGCAAGATGGGAAGTGTCCTTAATTGTTTAAAAACTGTTAATTAAGTTTAACTCCTGAAAGGTTGGTAAAATTTGGAAATAAAGCAAAGCCTTCCCGTTGGTGTTTTCTATTTAATTTCTGAACTTATCTTATCTTTTTTTATCGCAAGTATTGTTAAATTATTAGAACCGAACATACCTATAATTCAGATCCTTTTTTATAGATATTTATTATGTTTGCCTTTGCTTATTATCTATGGGCTTTCAAAATATGGGATAAGAGTACTTTTAGTTAACAATATAAAGCTTCTACTGCTCCGAATTGTTTGCGGTTTTCTGGGCCTAGCAATGTGGTTTTTAGCTGTTGCTAAAATTGATATGAGTTTGGCAACTGTCCTATTTAATACTATGCCGCTGTTTATTACTATTTTATCTGTAATAATCGCTCGAGAAGTTGTCGGTTTGCGGCGTTCTCTTGCAGTGTTAACAGGGTTTTTTGGTGTGGTATTTATAATCTTACCAATAAACGGATATTTTAACATTTCTGGAGTAATTTATAGTCTTTTAGGGGCTATATTTGCTGGGCTAATGTTTGTTTTTATTAGGATGCTTGGTAGAACAAATGCCTCTATACCCACAGCGATATGGTATAATTCTTTTGGGGTTCTCGCTTCACTAATTATATTCTTTATTATTGAAAATAATTTTTACAACAGCCTAGCTATTTTGGTGCATAAAGATCTTCCTTGGAATTATTTGTTGGCGCTTGGCTTTGTAGCTAGTTTTCAACAATTCTGCCTTGCCGAAAGTCATAGATATGCTGACGCATCAGCTTTGGCTCCGTTTCACTACCTTGCTGTACCTATTGGCATAGCTTTTGGAGTGATTTTATTTAACGAAACAATTACCGTAAAGTTTATTACAGGAGCGGTAATAATAGTGGCGTCGAATTATTACATATTTGTAAGAGAAAAAACCCACTCCCAAATTTAACTTATTCGTCTTTTTCTAAATTTGGCTTTTGGTACATAGCAGCTGAGGCTGGCATCGGAACTTTTGACATTATCTCAATTTCTTTGTCCCTTTCGCGATAAATGGCATAAACGCCGCCAAATAGAATTAAGCCCATCCCTATCCAGGATAGATTAGATGGCCAGTTACCAAATATAGCAATTCCCCAAAAGACACTTAACGGAATTGCAACGTACTCAAATGGTGCCAGCAAAGAGGCTTCTACAGTTCTGTAAGCATGAGAAGACGTTATTGATAGCATCAAAACGGCAAATGCGCAGATAATTATAAAAATCATATCCTGAAAATTTGGGTTCACAGGGGCTCGCAGAAGGAAATCTAAAGATAAATTCCCTGTCGGTTCAAGTGGATTTAACCAATTTATAAGAAGTAGCGGAATTGCTGAAATTAAATAGCAAAAGTTTTGAATAGTGACGAGCGCATATAAGTTTCCCTCTGATTTCAAGCTCCGGGTAAAAACTTGAAAAACAGCATAACTCAGTGCTGAACCCAATGCTAAAAGCATTTCCGGTTTAAAGTTCTCTGTACCTGGACGCATTATGAAAATTACACCAATCAGAGCCATCAGGACAGAGCTGATACGGTGGAGCCCTATTTTTTCTTTCAGTATTAAGGATGATAGCAATGTAATTAATAATGGTGATACGAAAAATATAGAAACGACTTCAGAAAGGGGAAGGCTACCCAAAGAGATAAAGTACAGGTACATAGCAATTACCAAGCACATGCCTCTTAGTGAAAATAAAAAAAGTATTCTTGTTGGTAACTTAATAACCTCTCGAATTCCTGCGCCGAAAAAAGAAACAATCAAAATGCATAGCACAGCTCGGATTGCAACTATCTCTGAGAGAGGAAAGCGATCACTCAAAAGCTTTATTAACGCATCGTTTAAAGGAATTATTGCCATTCCTAAAGCCAACAAAAATATAACGACTGGCGTCTTGTGAATATGGTTTTTGAATTTCAATTAGTTATCTTTTGCTAAACTTGAATTCTGTTACATTTTGCAAATGCTCCAAATTAATCTAAATTTCTTTTCTATTAGCGCCAAATAATCTGTCGTAATTACAAAACGGCAAATGCGGTAAAACATTGCGAATATTTTTTATTTTGAAAAAAGTTATCAAATTGCTGTTTGATGGAGCGCCAAAAGCAATATAAAGAACCCACTTAGAGTAATCAAAAATGGGTCTATTTAAGTGAGAAAAATTTCCTTTAGTGTGAGAATATATTTGGTTCTCAGCTTACTAATAGATCCCATGTATCTTGTTTACCAGTATATTTCTGTTTTGAGAGGTAAGGAGAGCTTGGCAAGATTTTGGGAACGCTGGGCCAGTAAGAAAATTAAGAGACCATCAGGTGATTTAATTTGGTTCCATGCTGCAAGTGTAGGTGAAGCGCTGTCAGTAATTCCTCTCATTCAAAAACTTATAAAAGATGATCCTTTGGTAAATATTCTTGTAACTTCAACAACTAAAACTTCTGCTAAAATTTTTGAAAATATGCCATTACGACGAGTAATACATCAGATGGCGCCTCATGATACTTTTTTTGTTTCCAGAAGATTTCTTACACATTGGAAGCCAGATCTTGCGATAAGAGTAGAAAGTGAAATTTGGCCTAGAATTTTGCTGGAGTTGAAAAAAAATAAAACACCCAATTTTCTTTTTAATGCACGGTTCTCAAAGAGAACACTTTCAAAAATTAAGCAAAAAGCCAAGTCTGCCGCATTTCTTTTTTCTCTTTTTGACCGTATTCATGTTCAGGAACATTCTACAAAGAAAATACTTTCACAAGTAGGGGTGGTCAGTGAAAAAATTAGCATAACAGGTTCACTGAAAGACGGGCGTAAGAAATTATCAGTTGATCAAGGTGTTTTAAAAAGACTGAAAAAATCAATTGGTGATCAAAAAATTTGGTTAGCAGCCAATACTCATCCGGGCGAAGATGAACTTATTTTAGAGGCTCATGAAAAAATCGGTGGTATTTTGTTGTTAGCTCCTCGGCATGTTGAGAGAGCTAAGCAAATTGCAAGCTTAAGTCGCTCCTTGGGCTTCAAAACACAGCTAAGGTCTGAGGTGCCCGATATTAATGCAGAGACAGCTGTCTATATCGCTGATACTATGGGAGAAATGGGACTTTGGTATTCATTGTCCAAAGTAGCTTTTATTGGGGGATCTCTGGCTGAAAAGGGCGGGCACAACCCAGTTGAAGCAGCCCAATTAAATACATATATTCTACATGGACCAAACGTCTACAATGCAAAGGAAAAGTATGAGCAATTCGGGCAAGCTGGTATTTGTTTTTTAGTAGATAACCACAATGATATAGTTCGGGAAACGTTGCGTTTGCAAAATTTAAAGAGAGAGTTCAACTGGGATCTTAACTCTTTAATAGATCCTGACAAGGCTTTGAATGAGGCATTTAAGGAAATTAAGTCTGCTTTGTATTGGTAAGAGAATTTTTGTTTAAGAAAGTTTTGATGGTTTTTTCCAACGTTTATGTGTCCAAAGCCATTGAGTCATATTATTTCTAATTCTCTGTTCCAACAGATTATTCAACTGTTGTGTCATTTCAATAGGTTCTCCATGAGGGATAGACTTTTCAAAGAAGAGCTCAAAGTTGATCCCATCAGATTGCCGCTCTGAAAAAAATGGAATTAGGGTTGCATCATATTTGATTGCTAACTTTGCAACTGATGTAGCCGTGTAAGCTGTTTTCCCAAAAAATTTTAATGGCTCACCTTTTCCCATAACTTGATCAAACA
>CEWK01003706.1_pt1 | contig 11447 bp, 10 predicted proteins | sample 531431 | NCBI WGS metagenome assembly CEWK01 (sample SAMEA2623059, study PRJEB7988) | marine metagenome | isolation source: saline water (ENVO:00002010), including
ATCAGGCAAAAGACTTTCCAAAAGAGATGGAGCTGAAGATATCTTGGATTACAAAAGGAAAGGTTATTTAAATGATGCCCTAATAAATTATCTAGTTAGATTAGGATGGTCTCATGGAGAAGAAGAAATATTTTCTATAGATAAACTTCAAGAAATTTTTAACTTATCAGATGTAAATTCTTCGCCGTCGAAATATTCACAAGATCTATTAGATTGGTATAACAATAAATATTTAAATTTTTTAACACCCGAAGAGCTGATCATAAAATTAAAAGAGAACTCAGAGGTTGATTTTAGCCAGATAAAAAATGGAATATTAGCAATTTCTTTATTAGCAAAAGGCGCAAACTCTTTAAATCAAATTGCCGAAGAATCTATTTATTTTTTTGAAGAACCCCTAATCAGTAAGGATTTGCTGAACATAGACTCCGAGAAAAAAATATTGCTATCTGAATTTGGTAGTCAGTTGAAAAAGATAGACTTTGAAAAAAATACGATTGAAGAATTTATTAAAAAGTTTTTGACCGAAAATAATCTTAAGTTTCCTGACTTAGGTAAGCCATTAAGATTAATGCTCACTGGAAAAGAGAATGCCCCATCAATTTCAGAACTCTTGTATATATTGGGCAAGGAAACTTCTCTAAAAAGGATAGAATATACTCTAAATGATTGACAAAAAATTATTAGATATTTTAGTTTGTCCTAAAACTCATTCACCTTTAATTCAAAGGGGAGATGAACTGATAAGTGTAGAAGCTAAATTGGCATATCCAATTAGAGATGGAATCCCCATAATGCTCATTAATGAAGCTCGAGATTTATCTCAAGATGAGCTTTCAAAACTTTAATCTTCAGAAGCTAAATCTCTTTTCATTTCACTAGATGCCAAATTGGCGTGATTGAATATATTTCTAGCCATTGAAGATTCCTGTTCATTAGAGAGTGCTGCATATATTTCTTTTCTAGCATTGTGCAATTTCTCATTTTTTTTATCTGCGTAAAAAGCAACCTCAATTAGGTGTGCAGCTAATTTGTATTTTTTATTAGATAAATTATCTAAAGCTTTATTTATGATTTCATCAATTCCACCACTTAGCTCAACCCATTCTTTAGCTTCATTCTCTCTAGTATCTGGTAATAATCTATCGTATTCACCATCCCACCAGCCGCCATATCTTCTCCAAATCATTCTTATTAAAAACTTTGGATCATCATAAACTGGTCTTAACCAAGGTTTTTTTTGTATATCGGAAGATATCTCTACTTGATGGAATACTTCGTTTAGAGATTTTCCTTGATTCATAAGCTTGAGAGTTTGATCTTCAATATCTTTCAAAAAATCTGCTGTTGTAGATAAGGCTTCCTTAATTCTATCTCTTCCGTAAATAGGCAGGCCATGTCCAGGAATCATAATTTCTGCATCTTTTTTTAACATTAGCCTCAAAGCATCTGACCAATCGCTGATATATCTTTGAACTTTCTGCGGATTACCTCCGTTTGGAACCGCCCAGATAAAAAGATCTCCTGGGGCTAAAATTTTTCTTTCAGGAATGTAGACCCAGGTGTGATCGTCTGTTTCGCCTCGGCCATGAAAGAGTTCAAAAGTACAATCACCTACCTTGAAAGTATATTCGTCTTCATAAGTTATATCGGGATAGCGATATTCTTCTGGCCATTTAAAATGAGGAACATTTATTGCAAATTGTCTTTTATTTATTGCAGTGTTCCACCCCAGAGTTTTTTTATACCTATCAAAATGATCGGGAGTTAACTTATGGCTATAAACAACAGGTCTTTTTTGATGTGACCTATCTGCTTCTTCATCAAATTTTTGAGTTGCAAAAATATGATCAACATGATGATGAGTGAAAACAGCAGCTACAACTTTACCATCAGGTCTCCATTTATTTATCTCTGCGTATGCTGAATCTATGTCTAAATGACTCCCGGCATCAATCATTACCAAGCCACTGTTGGTATCAACGACATAAAATCCGCCAATTCCTTTTAGTCCAAGTAAATTTTCACTAAGTTCGGTTGAACCTTCATAAAAGGTATGAACCGGATGATGCTCGAATTTAGTATCTAATTTTCCTTGCCAGGCAAGTTCTGATAATTCCTTTAAATTACTCATTAGTTTCCCCATTGAATATGTCTACAAGACGAAGTATCTTAATTATAGATAATTTTTTGGGAGAGAGAGAATGAGTTATAGCAAACCTTTAGAAGGAATAAAAATTGTTGAAATTTCGACAATAGTTACTGCCTCGTTAGCAACCATGATGATGGCAGATCAAGGGGCTGAAGTTATAAAAATAGAGCAGTCTGGTATTGGAGATCCTATGCGTTACTTGGGAACACAAAAAGGTGGAGTATCTGCATTATTTGCAAACTGCAACAGAGGAAAAAAATCTATAGATTTAAATTTGAAAGAAAAGGGCGATTTAGAAATTGTTAAAAAACTTATTTCTGATGCAGATATTTTAATTAACAATTTTCGGCCAGGCGTTATGGAAAAAATAGGCCTCGGAGAGAGTGATTGTAAAAAGATAAATAGTAATTTGATTTATGCATCAATAAACGGCTTTGGCAATTCAGGCCCATACTCTTCTGCACCGGCTTATGATCATGTCGTTCAGGCTATGGCTGGAGCAACCGATATTCAATCTGATCTAGATGAACCAGCTTATATAAAGACTTTATTGTGTGACAAGATTACCGCTTATACAGTTTGTCAGTCTCTATCTTCTGCACTTTTTAAAAGAGAAAGAACTGGCATTGCTGATCGTCTTAGTTTATCCATGATTGATTCGGCAGTTTTTTTTCTCTGGCCAGATGGCATGATGAATCACACTCTATTAGATGATGATGTCGTAACGTTACCTGCATTAACCAAGTCTTATAATCTCTATAAATGTAAAGACGGCTTTCTTTCTATAGCAGCTTTGTCAGATGCTCAATGGTTTGGAATTTTTAGGGCATTGGGTTTGCCAGAGTATATCGAAGATGAACGATTCAATAATCCCTTTGCCAGAAGCGAGAATATGGTCGAGCTGGTTAAATCTTTGACAATTTTTGAGACATTAACAGTAGATGATGCTCTGCAAAAATTACAAGATGAAGATGTGCCATGTTCAAAAACCATCTCTTTGGAGGAGCTGATGACGCATCCTCAAATAGAGGCAAATAATCTTTTTCAATTTATAAATAGCGATGTCCAAGGTGAGATCCGAGCTTTGAGATATCCAACTAAATTTGATGGCAACGAAATGTTTAATGGCAATCCCGCTCCTGCATTGGGTGAGCACAAACAAGAGATCATAGAATCCTTAAGTAATTGAATCCGTTATCCAATAGACAAAGAGTCGGCTATGGAGTTGGCGATATTGCTATTTGTTTTTACTGGTCAGGCGTCGGTCTTTATCTCCTATATTTTTATACTGATATTGTGGGTATCAGTCCATACTTAGCAGGTTGGATATATGCCTTAGGTATTGCTTGGGATGCAGTTACTGATCCATTCATGGGTTATTTAGCAGAAAGAACATCATCACCAAGGGGTAGATATCGACCGTATATCCTTTTTGGAACGATTCCATTGGCATTATCCTTTGTTTTATTGTTTTGGGTTCCGCCTTTAGAAGGATTATCACTTTTTTTATGTTTAGTAGTTATTAATATTTTTCATCGAACATGTTTTACGATTGTCAGCGTTCCTTATTCCTCTTTAACTCCTAGAATAACTTCAGACAGTGAGGAAAGAACAAAGTTAACCACTGCAAGAATGATCGGAGCATCTTTTGGTACGTTATTAATGTCTTCTTTGGGTTTTCCTATAATTAACTTCTTTGGTCAAAATGATGAGTCTCTTGGAATTATTTATTTATCATTTATTGCAGCTAGTATTGCGGTCGTTATTCTTTATTTTACATATTGGTCCGTAAAAGAATCTTCTACCGAAGAGATAAAGGAAACATATCCTTCAGTATCAAAGTTAATTTTATCAATTCTAAAAAATTATCCCTTTTGGATTGTTTTTTCTTCCATTCTTATCTTGGGTTCTACTACGATCATGTTTAATAAAAATTTAATTTATTACATCAAATATGCATTGGACCTACACAGCTATCAAGGACTAGTTCTTGGTTTAAGTGGACTGAGTAGTTTTGCTTCAATACCATTTTGGTCATACGTATCTTTAAAAATTGGTAAAAGAAATACGTGGCAAATTTCCATGTCTTTGTTGCTGCTTGCATTTGCATTATTTTATTTTTATCAAATCAACTCACTTCAAGAACTCATTATCATAGTTTGTCTTATCGGTTTGGCATCAGGAGCGGGAGGAGTATTATTTTGGTCAATGTTGCCTGACACCATTGAATATGGCGAATGGAAATCAGGAATAAGAAGCGAATCATCTTTGTATGGATTTATGACATTTGCTCAAAAATCGTCAATTGCAGTCGCTGCCTTAGTTTTAGGATTATTATTATCTTTCATAAACTTCTCACCGAATGAAATTCAAACTCCTGAAACTCTTACTGGTTTGAAAAATATTATGTCTTTAATACCAGCATCGGGTATCGCTATTTCCATCTTCTTGATGTATTTTTATCCAATTAATTCTGAGTATCACAAAGAATTATTGATTAATATTGAGGCAAGAAAAAATGGTTAAGTGGGGAGTCATCAGCACAGGAACAATTTCTAAAGCTTTCTGTGATTCCATTAGGTATTCGCAAGCAGGCAAATTAGCCGCAGTTGCAAGTAGATCGTCCAAAAATCTCAAACACTTTTCTGATAAATATGGAGTAGTAACTTATGATTCTTACGACGCTTTATTAAAGGATTCCTCAATAGATGCGATATATATCGGTACGCCTCATAACAGTCATTTTGATTTGAGCTTAAAAACCCTCAGAAGTGGTAAACACCTTCTTTGTGAAAAACCGATGACAATGAATTCAACTGAGGCAATGATTTTGCTTAATGAATCAAGAAGGCTCAATTTATTTTTTATGGAAGCTTTTATGTATCGATGCCACCCACTAACTCATAAAATGCTTGAAATAGTTAAACAAGAATTCAGCAATCAAGAAATTCTTATTGAGTCTTCTTTTGGGTTTACTGCTGATGTTGATGAAAAACATCGACTTAAAAATCCTGAATTGGGTGGGGGGTCGATCATGGATATAGGTTGTTATCCAATGTCCATGGTGAGACTGATAGCAGGAAATTTAATGGGAAATTCTTTTTCAGATCCTTTGTCTATATCAGCTTCGGGCGAGCTATCTTCAAATAACATCGACTTGAATGCATCAGCAGAGCTTGAGTTTACTCCAAAAATTAAAGCCTCAATAAAATCAGCAATAAATGAAGAATATGAAAATTCTTTAAGGATTTCTTCTGGCGACAAACAAATCTTCGTCAAAGAACCTTGGCATTGTGGCCAATTTCAGGGACAAAAAGCAAAAATTAAAATTTTAGAAGACAATCAAGAGAAAACCATCGAAGTCACAGATGAGGTAGGGTTATTTACAAGAGAAATTGATGAGGCAAGTTCCTGTATTAAAGCAGGAAAAATAGAATCTTCTTTCATGCCCCATGCCGATTCCTTGAGTAATTCAATTTGGCTAGACAAGTGGCTATTAGAATTGCATGTAAGCTATCCTGCAAACTCAATCAATACTTCATCCCTAAAAAATTCAGTTTTTTTAGAATCATCAAAAGATTTAAAATTAATAAAAATTCCTGAATTAAAAAAAGAAATTTCTCCCATAGTTTTTGGGTGTGACAATCAAATAAATGAAGTTCATGCATTTGCTATGTTTGATTATTACTACAGCAAAGGCGGAAGGGTTTTTGATACAGCTTATATTTATAACCACGGATTGAGTGATAAATATTTGGGAGACTGGATAAATTCCAGAGATTTAAAGGATGTTGTCGTTTTAGGTAAAGGAGCTCATACTCCGGATTGCTTACCGGATAAAATCAAACCTCAAATTGAAGAATCATTATCTAGAGGCAACATAGATAAATTAGATATTTACTGCTTGCATCGAGATAATCTTGATGTTCCTGTCACTGAATTTATCGATGCTTTAAACGAATGTAAGAATGATGGATTGATTGATATGTTGGGTGCATCTAATTGGGAACTAGAACGCTTTAAATTGGCAAACGACTATGCAGAAGATCAAGAAAAGGATAGCTTTAAGGTTTTAAGCAATAATTTTAGTTTAGCTAGAATGATTAAGCCTGTTTGGCCTGGTTGTTTTTCTTGCGATGAAAGTTATTTAAAATATCTTAAAGATAATAATATCCATCTTTTTCCCTGGTCTTCTCAAGCAAGAGGTTTTTTTGTCAACCAAGTAGAATTTGCCGCAAATGAACACTTTGCTAATCCAACAGATGAAGAAGAAAAAAGAGTCTGGCATGATGACCTTAATCTTGCCAGACGAAAAAGAGCTATAGAACTAGCAAAAGAAAAAAGTTGCCAGCCAATACAAATTGCTCTCTCTTATGTGGTGAACCTTGATATATCTGCTTACCCTTTAGTTGGACCAAGAAATTTTTTTGAGTTGGATAGTTGCATCGAGGCAACAAACATTGAGCTTTCACCTCAAGAATTAAGATACCTAGAAAAAGGTGATTGATTATTAAAGAGCGGCAAGAGTTATGCGATGCAACAACCTATCATAGCCATCGTACCCGCCAGTTGCCTGATGCATTACTGTTCGATTATCCCACATGATTAACATATTTTCGTTCCAGACGTGTTCATAGATAAACTGATCTTGAATCATGTGTTCGTAAAGCTCCCACAAAAGCTGTTGGGATTCGTCTTCTGAGAAACCCTCAATATTGATGGTATATACAGGATTAATAAATAAACATTCTTTTTTAGTTTCTGGGTGAATTTTTATCATTGGGTGAGAGAACGTAGCTTTGGCCTCTTTAGACGGAAGGATTTTCATTGACCGTTCCTCTTTCTCTAGAGCATAAAAACCATCATCTGCATATGGAATTTTTGCCGAATGAATGACTTTTAGATTTCTTAATTTATCTTTCATCTCATCTGGCAGGGCAGCAAAGGCTTTCTCAGTATTTGCAAATAAAGTATTCCCTCCAACGGGAGGTATAATTTTCGAATGCAATAATGTCGCAGACGGTGGTTTTTTCATAAAAGACCAATCCGAATGCCATGTTCCTCCAAAGGGTGTGGCTTTTTCTTTGGCACTTCTTTTAATTTCAGCAATATTTGGATAATCTGGAAGAGATGAGATAAAGGGATCATCTCCAAATTCACCAAAGCTTAAAGCAAAGTCTTTAAATTCATCATGAGACAAAGGGAGTTTAGGAAAAACTATCAAGCCATATTCCACCCATTTGGCTCTTAAAAAATCTATATTTTCTGCAGTCAAATCTGATAGAGAAAATTCAGAGACTTCCACTCCAATACCATTTTTAGATAAATTTTCATTTACTCTCATATACTTTTTCTATAAATGTTGTTGCAGTTTCCCAAGCGGTAATACCTGGATGCATTTGATTCATTACAAAACCAATTGAAACATGATTGTCTGGATCTCCAAATCCTAGCGATCCTCCAGCTCCTCCATGACCAAAAGCTCCCTCGGCTGGTCCCATTGAAACATCTTTGGAGCCGAGCATAAAACCTAATCCAAAACGAGTTTGAAGATTAGCCAAGACCAAGTCAGAACCTTCAGATTCTGTTTGACGCGCCATGTCAATGGTTTCAGGATTAAGCAAATGTACTCCATCACGCTCACCACCGTTAGCTAAGACGCCATAGAATTTAGCGATGGCCCTAGCACTCCCATGACCGTTTGCTGCAGGTATTTCTGCTTTTCGCCATTCTCTGGAATTTGCATAAAAGGGATTTTTCATTTCCATCTTTGGGTTGTTAAAGGCTGAGCCTGCTATAGTTGACGGATCATCAAAATCTTTTATCAAAGCGAGATCGCCACTCAACATGCTTTTCGGTATTATTTTAAAAACCGGAGCAAGTAATTTGGTCCACGCAGGAAAAAGGCTTGGCTGAATATCGGTTACTTTATCAAACTGATCATCTGGTAAGCCAATCCAAAAATCAAGATTCAAGGGCTCAGCAATTTTTTCATTAAAATATTGACCAATAGTTTGGCCTGTAACTCTTCTGACCATTTCACCTACTAGATGCCCGTAAGTGAGGGCATGGTAACCATGCCTAGTTCCAGGCTCCCACTGAGGCTTTTGAGCTGCCAAGGCATTAACCATGACATCCCAGTTATAGTAAGCATCGTCAGGCAATGGCGTTGTAACCCCACATAAGCCTGATTTATGACAAAATAAATATCTTACAGGTATCTTTTCTTTTCCTTCTTGAGCAAATTCAGGCCAGTATTTTGCTACTGGATCATCCAGATTGACTTTTCCTTCTTCGACTAATTGTAAAAGACAAACAGCTGCTAAACCTTTTGTTGTCGAAAAAACATTGACGATGGTATCTTCCTGCCAAGTAGTCTTTTCTTCTTCAGAGTCAACACCACCCCAAAGATCGATTACTTTTTCCCCTTCAATTTCAACTGTTATTGCAGCTCCTCTTTCAAACCCGCTATTTATATTTTTTTCAAATAACTCTCTTGCTGAAGAGAATTTTTCATCACAGTAGCCATTAATCATTTTTCCTCCTAAAAAAGATAGAATACATCTAATTTATAGAAAAATGGAAATAAAAAAAGCTGACGACTATCAATCTTGGTATATCAATCAAGACGATGTAGCTTTATTGATAGATCCTTGGTTTGACTCTTCTTTAGTAGAGGGCAAGGGATGGTTTCTGCAACGTAAAAAAATAAAGAAGACGGAGTTAACCGAAGAAGAGATATCTAAGGTTCAAGATATCATTATTACAGCTCCTTTCGAGGATCACCTCCATTTGAAAACCTTGAAAGATTTTCCTGAAGCTAATATTTGGTGCTCTAAACAAGTTAAGAGAATTCTGACTAAGAAAAATTTAAATAATACAATTCTAGAACTTTCCTTTAATACACAATCGGTAGGCAATTTAAAAATTCAGGCTCTACCAGCTGGATTTCCCTACAATACCACAGCTCTTTGTCTAGTTATTTCAAATAACGATGGATTCAAAGTATTCCATGAGGGACACGTCGTGAATAAAAAAATTCTGATAGAAAATAATGTCAAAGCTGATGTTGCAATACTTACTGCTGAAGAAGTTAAGTTTTTTGGGCTGCTAAGTTTAAGTATGAGTATGAAAAAAACAGTTGAAGCTTGCCATCTATTGGATGCAAAAAAATTATTCATTACAGGTTCCAATCCATTGAAAAATTCTGGATTTGTAAACTATTTTCTAAAATTAAAAAAAATAGATTACGGATTATTAGATGATAATATCGAAATTTTTTATGAGGCAGGAAGTGTTGTTTCTTCTTAAGACATTTACCATTAGCCTGTTTTTCTCTGTACAGGCATTTACAAAAAACATAATTCTTGATTGCGATGTAACGCTAGTTGGTATTGATGGTAAAGAGATGGCTTCGAATGATTCAGAAGTTATAGATATAAATCTTAAAGCGAAGACCGTTTTTTTTGGAGCAGAGGCAATACCTTACAGATTAAAGAATAGGTTAAAAGTTTATGAAGGTATTTATTTCAAGGGAAATAAAAGAACTTTTGCAATTGAAAACAAATTAGTAATCAATAAAAAAGACTTTCAGTCATCTTTGAATAAAAATATTTGGGATAATAATCTAATCAGTGTAAATTCCTATTCTTATTTTGATTGCAAACAAAAAAATTAACGGGGCTATAGCTCAGCTGGGAGAGCGCTTGCATGGCATGCAAGAGGTCGGCGGTTCGAACCCGCCTAGCTCCACCAAAATAACATATGAAAAACTTACTTGATGTTAAATGTTTTTAGGAATTTGGCTTGCAGAGAGAGGCTGGATTCCAGATTTTTTGTTAAGAATTGCAGTAAAGTTTATAAGTAAAGCAAGAATAAAAAAATCAAGCAGTTTTTCAGAAAAGCTTGATGTAATAAGTTCGTTGAGAGATGGACCAATAGCTGAATTAACTCCATTTGCAAACAAACAACATTATGAAGTTCCTCCAGCTTTTTTTGAAAAGGTTTTGGGAAGCAAACTCAAATATTCTTGTAGTCTGTTTAGCGATAATCAGAAAAGTCTAAATGATGCAGAAACAGAAATGCTTAAGACTTATATCGAAAGAGCTAACATTAGATCTAAACAAGAAATTTTAGATCTAGGATGTGGATGGGGAAGTTTTTCTCTTTACGCTGCACAAAAATTTTCAAACTGTAATTTTACTGCAGTCAGTAATTCTGATGAACAAATTAATTTCATTAAATCTAAGATTCAAGAACTAGGATTAACAAATCTTCTCGCTCTAAAGCAAGATATTAATCAGTTAAATCTAAACAAAAAGTTTGATCGTATTGTTTCGATAGAGATGTTTGAGCATATGAGAAATTATAAAAATTTATTACAACGACTTTCTAATCTTATGACCGATGATGGTCTATTGTTTGTTCACATATTTTGTCATCGGCAATCTGCATATTTTTACGAAATAAAAAATCAATGGGATTGGATGACAAAGTACTTTTTTACTGGAGGCATAATGCCTTCAAAAGATATTTTTGAATTTTTTGATGAAGACTTGACTGTCGCAGAGTCATGGGAAATAAATGGAAAACATTATTCTAAAACTTCAAAATCATGGTTGAAAAATATTGATAAAAACTCAAAAATTGTCAAACAAATTTTAAACCAACATTATGATGAAAAAAATATATGGTTTAACAGATGGAGAATATTTTTCTTAGCTTGTGAAGAATTTTTTAAAATTAATGATGGGAAAGAATGGTTTGTATCTCATTATTTACTGGAGAAAAAGAATAAAGCTACAAATAAATAGGCATTAGGGTTTTTGAGTTCTTAAAAGACCAAAAAAGACTGCTTTACACAATTTGGTTATAAGGGATTAAAATGGGTTCGAAAGCTATGGCATGCAAGAGGTGGGCGGTTTCTTACTTGGCGCTTTATTTACGCTGGTGTTAGATTATTCATTATTTTAAGGAAACTAGAATTTGAAGATTGAAAAGAATATCAAGCATGAATTTATTAGAACAAAAAATTAACTTCTCATGGCAATTGTCTTTGGTCTTATTTTTATTAATTTCTCCTATGTTTTTTGGCCCTTTAATTGCATTATTGAACCCAGAGTTTTTTGAAGGAGCTGGCGATATGTTTCTTAGCTTGGGCTCAACTCTATTTGTCGCAAGAAATCTTGCAATAGGGCTTGCTTTTCTTTTTGCAATTTATCTAAGGAGCGCATCTATGCTTTTTATTTTAATCTTCGTTAGATTGATAACCGACTTGATTGATTTTCCAGCATTT
>CEWK01078044.1_pt1 | contig 11434 bp, 10 predicted proteins | sample 531431 | NCBI WGS metagenome assembly CEWK01 (sample SAMEA2623059, study PRJEB7988) | marine metagenome | isolation source: saline water (ENVO:00002010), including
ATATGAATCTGCTCCTCTAACAACAGATGTATATGACTGGATTACAGGTGCTGATAGAGGCGATACAACAGATATAACTGACTTTTATAAGTGGAGAGGCGATCTTTACTATAATGCAGCTTATGCTTTTGGAGTTGGTTCATATTTAACTTATGCAAACATTTATTATTCATACATGAATACACCCGCTGCTCAAAATCATCCTTGTGGTGTTGATACGATTGTTGATCCATTGTTTGGAACAACTTATAGCGCTTGTTTAGCATGGGACAGAGCTTTTTCTCCTGTTGCAAATGACCAAATAGGTGCTTTTAACGCTCCTGAAGTAACTGGTGCTGAAACATCTTCAACTATGATTGATTATCAAGTTTCTGGAGAACTGGACGTTCAGTTACCTGGTGGTCCAATGGCCTTTGCTGCGGTAATTGAATACCATGAGCAAGATTATTTACTTAAACCAGATCCAAGAAGGGTAGCTTCTGACCTTGGAACTCCTGGCGTACCAATTTTTATTAATGGATCTGCAAGACAAGGTGGTGGAGACAGAGACAGATTATCTGTTGGTGCAGAGTTTTTATTACCTGTAACGCCTAAGCTTGAGCTTACTGCCGCTATAAGATCTGATGAGTACGATAATAAATCAAGTACAGTTGGGCGAAGACAATCAGCAATGATTAATTTTGCTTACAGACCAAATGATAAATTCTTACTAAGAGGTTCCGTTTCTGAGAGTTTTAGAGCTCCAGATATGCACTATGTTTATGCTGGAAACAGCTCTTACTTTAGTTCAGTTACTGATCACAGAGCATGTTTCTTTAGTGGTGTGCCAAGTGCTGGACAATGTGATGATTCCTATACAATTAGAGGTAAATTTAGAGGAAATCCTCAATTAGATGCTGAATCAGGTGAAAACTTTTCAGTTGGTTTTGTTTGGGACTACACAGAAGGTGGCTCTTTCACATTTGATGCATTCCAGGTTATATTGGAAGATGCTGTTACAAATGTTGATGTAACCAATTTAGCTGCTCGTGAAGCATATTGTACTGCATTAGATTTTGATATAGGAGATGAATTTGAAGATTATTATAATGATGCTGATTTTTCATCTGTAAATTGTGCGGACGTTTTACCAAATGTTGTTCGTGGAACAACAACTGAAGAATTTAGTAATTCAAATTTACCAAATATTACTGAAATTACTACATTTAATACAAACCAGACTATGCAAGAGTATGTTGGTATTGATACGACTTTAAGATATTCATTCTCAACAGAATCAGCTGGTGACTTTAGTTTTGTTATATATAATTCAAATATCTTAAGCAGAAACTTTAAAGTCGATGATATTTCTGAGGAAATAGATTATTTAGATACATATATTTATCAACCTAGATCCCAGCAAAATGCTACAGCACTTTGGAGGTTTGATGATTGGAGAGTATCACTATTCTTAGATAGAACTGGCCATATGGAGCAGTACTATGGTGAAAAAGGCGATCCATTCATCTTAGCTAACCTATCTGTAGGTTACAACTTCTCAGCAGACTTTGATCTTAGAGCTACAATCTCTAACCTTGAAGATAAGATGCCAGAGAAAGATAGTGCGTATGGTTTCCCATGGTTTAACAGAGGATACTACAGCATATTTGGAAGAGCTGTATATGTCAGCGCGACATATAGATTCTAAAAATATATATAAAATATAGTAAAAACTATATAATATCAGGGCCTTAACTAAGGCCCTGTTTTTTAAGTTATGAAAAAAATATACTCTTTAATATTAACATTGTTTTTTATAAACTCTTTGTCTCAAGAATCGGAAGAACCAGTCACAACTGTTCCTGAAAATCCTGAGGAGCTAGTTGTTGAATCTATTGATCTTCAGTCTGGAACTATAGAAAGTCTTCAAAAAACTCAAGCACAAATTGATAAATTAGATACCGAATCAAAAAAACTTACAAATGAGTACAAGGATACTATTGTTGAGTTCGAAATTCTTAATAAGTATGACAATCAACTTGAAAGGATAACAATCAATCAAGCTGAAGAAATAGCAAACATAACTAAACAAATAGATGATCTTGATGAAACAAATAAATATGTTCTGCCATTACTTGAAAGAATGGTTATTACTTTAAGAGAACTTATTGAGATAGATGTTCCTTTCTTAATGGATGAGAGAATATCAAGGCTTGAGGAATTGGAAGATATACTTTTCAAAGCAAATTTTTCTACGGCTGAAAAATTTAGAAAAATCTACGAGGCCTATCAAATTGAAAATGAATACGGCAGAACAATAGAGGCATACTCAGGATCAATAAATATCGACGGTGTAAACTTAGGTGCGCAGTTCTTTAGACTAGGTCGATTAAATTTATATTACATGACACCCGATGGTGATGAAACAGGTTATTGGGACAAAAATAAAGGAAGCTGGAACCACTTAGGAGGCAAGTATTCAGATGAAATAGATTCTGCTCTAAAAATTGCATTTAAACAAGCTCCGCCTGACTTCATTAATCTTCCCATTCAAGAGGTGGAGAAATGAAGAATATATTTAACATAACATTCATTATTTTTTTTACCACATTCATTTTTACTCAAGAAGTTGAAGAAGAAGTAGATCCAAATATTGAGAGAGTTGAAAAAATTCAAGATTTAATTGATAGAGTCGAACAAAATCGTGCAGAACTTTCCTCATTAGATAAAGCACGTTTAGATGAGTTTATTAAGAAAGTTGCTGATAGAAGATTTTTATTATCAAAGGCAAAAAAACAATTAGCTGATGAGGAAGCTCGAAATCAAAGGCTGGAAGATTTGTTTGAAGCAAATGAAATTAGACTTTCAGAACTTGAAACTGAGTTAAACATTAAACTTGGTGTTCTTGGTGAATTATTTGGAGTTGCCAGACAGATGGCTGGTGAATTACAGGCTGATTCTGAATCTGCTTATAATTTTTCTGAATATCCAGAAAGAGCAGATGCTTTGAATGAAATTGGAAAAATTAAAGTCCATAGTCTTGAAAATCTTGAAGATTTATGGGTTTTACACTTAAATGAAATTTCTTCATCTGGTGAAGTAAAAGAGATTAAAGCAAATATAATAAACTCCTCTGGCGACATTGAAGAAACTCAGTTAGTTAGATATGGGCCATTTAATATGGTTGAAAATAGATCATTTGTGAAAACTGATATTGCAAATAATGCTTTTTCTGTTTTACAAAAACAACCTGATAGATCGCTAAGAAGAAATTTTAGATCACATTATCGTTCTGATGACTATTCTGTTGCTCCAATTGATCCAACCAGAGGGTTCTTACTCTCACTTTATCTTGACAAACCTAGTACTTTTGAGAGAGTTGCTCAAGGAAAGCTAATAGGATTTATTATTGTCATTATTGGAATTTCTGGTCTTATATTTGCTGGTTATAGATACTATTCTCTTTATCAATATGCAAAAACTATAAGCTCTAAGGATGACAATGATGTCTTCAATAAAATTGAGAATATTTCAAATAACGCAAAAGATGTTGAAGCATTTGAAAGAGAATGTGACGAAGTCTTATTGGCCGTTAATGGAAATTTAAGCTTTGGTGTTAATTGGATAAAATTTTTAGCAGCAGTAGCTCCATTATTGGGCCTTCTTGGAACAGTTATTGGTATGATCGAGACCTTCCAAGCAATTACTGTTTTTGGTACAGGTGATCCTAAACAAATGGCTGGTGGAATATCTCAAGCTCTTGTAACAACAATGTTAGGATTGATATTTGCTGCACCTTTGTTGGCAATGTATACATTGCTCTCTGAAAAAGTATCTGGAATATTACAAGAAATTGAAGAATTCGTTGCTGTTAATATCGTTAAAAAAATACAATAATGATTGGATTATCTGATTTATTTGAAAGAGGCGGACCAGTCCTATATATACTATTTTTGGTAACAATAGCTATTTGGTTTATTATTTTTTCTAAATATCTTTCTACCTCTTATAATAATAAAAATTGGATTCATAATAATTTTAACGATTTTTCTAGGGGTCTGGTAATTAATAATAATAATTTTGATTTGTTTCAAGAATCATTTTTAATTCATGTAAAAAGAAAATCGTCGAAGCAATTAAAAATGCTAGACGGTTTAATTGGTTTATGCCCAATGCTTGGTTTATTAGGGACTGTATATGGAATGATTGAGGTATTCGAAGTTCTAGCTGTCCTTGGTACCGGAAATCCAAGAGCTATGTCAACGGGTGTTGCAAAAGCCACTATACCAACTATGGCAGGGATGACAATTGCTCTGAGTGGACTATTCTTTAAATTTGATCTTGCTAATAGGGTTGAAAAATTTCAAGAGGAAGCTCGAATATATTTAAAACAACAAATAAAACATGAAGCGATATAACAGAAGAAGACAAGCTCAAGAGGAAGCAGCATTAGATTTAACTCCAATGATGGATATTGTCTTTATAATGCTTATTTTTTTTATTGTCACAACATCTTTTGTTAAAGAAACAGGTGTTGAAGTAAATAGACCAAATGCTGAAACAGCTGAAAGAGATGAAAAAGGTAATATATTAGTAGCAATTACTGAAAATGATGAAATCTATATAGATAAAAGAAGAATTGATTTAAAAGCAGTAAGAGCAAATATAGAAAGGCTAAAAATTGAATACCCAGAAGGATCTGTTATTATTCAAGCCGATCAAAGATCTAGATCAGGTTTATTAGTTGAAGCTATGGATCAGATTAGGCTAGCAGGAGTTACTAATATATCAATTGCTGCCAAAAATGATAATTAGTAAATACGAAAAATATTTTCCACATTTCTTGTCGCTCCTAGCAGCATTCTTTATCTTTTTGCTTATGCAGTATCTTATTACAACTAATATTTTTGATAAGAGAAATAATGAAGATATTAGTTATCTAGAATTTATCAGGATTAATACTGACGATTCATTGCTAGAAAGAGATAGAAAAATACCCGAGAGACCCAAGCCAGAAAAAAGACCTCCACCACCACCGGATATTGATCTTCAACAAGATACAAAGTTAGTCAGACCAGATTTAGATATTGAATTACCAAATTTTTCAGTTCCTGTAGATTTTGGAGGAGCTTTTCTAGGAGATATGAGTGACTTGCAAGGTACTTCTTCCGCGTTAATTCCTATGGTTAAAGTACAACCTCAATGTCCAATACAAGCAATTCAAGGTGGAATTGATGGTACTGTTCAAATTTATCTGGTAGTCGGGCCTAATGGTAGGGTAAAATTAGCCAGAATTGTAAGAGCTACTAATGGAACTCTATTTAATAAAGAGGCTACTAAAGCTATCAGAAGGTGGCAGTTTAAGCCCAAGGTAATAAATGGAATTCCAGTAGAGCAAGCTGGTGAATTAACTGTGGAGTTTATTTGTAATGCGTAATTTTTTATTTTTAGTCTTTTTTATTACATCTTTTAATGTTTCATCTGAAGAAACTATTAGCAGATGGATGTCAGATTATTTCAAAAGAATTCATGGTCATATAGCTGATGAAAATTATGATAAAGCGCTTGATGAATTAGAACTTGGAGTAACTAACTATTTTAGAAATGGTAGAACCTATGAAGCAGCATTATGTTATCAATTATATGGACAGTATTATGCAGTTCAAAGTCAATATACAGAAGCCGTACCTTGGTTTGAAAAAGCATTAGCTACTGACAAAATGCCTCGTATAGGCATGCAAGAAGTTAGATTCCAACTTGCTCAAACATATTTCATGATTGGAAATTACAAAAACGTTATTGCTTTACTGGAGGAGTTTATAAGGGTTGGTGAACGTTATAAGTTCCCTGTATCTGCTCGAATAAATTTATTAATGGCTTATTCACATGGAAGATTAGATGAGTACGAGCCAGCATATTTTCACATTACGGCTGCCAATAATAAATCTGATAAACCTCAGATAGACTGGATTGAGTATGCCTTTAGCCTTGCAATGAAATTAGAAAATTTAGATGATGCAGAAGATCTTGGAACAAGATTATTGTTTTTAGAACCTAATAAAAAGAAATATTGGAATCAAGTAAGCGCATTATATTTTGCAAAAGATTTTGAGTTAGATTCACTTTCAGCTCTAGAACTAGCATATGAAAACGATACTCTCAATAAAGAATCTGATTATTTATTGTTAGCTAAATACTATTTATATCAAAAATCTCCATTGAAAAGTGTACTAGTTTTAAATGATGGCATTGAGAAAGATTTTGTGAAAGAGAATGAAGAAAATTTAAAACTACTTTCAAGTTCTTATTTTTATGCAAGAGATTTAAAAAATGGTATCAAGATTTTAGTAAAAGCAGAGAAAATTTCTGATGACCCAGAATTATCTTATAGATTAGGTACATATGCTTTTGATAGTGAAAATTACAAATTAGCTATTTCTTCATTTGATATAGCTAAGGAAAGAGGATGGAATAAGATACCAGGTAGAATAGAACTTATTAAAGGCATATCCTTTTTTGAACTTGATGATGTCGAACAAGCTAGATCAAATTTAATCTTAGCTGCTAATTTTGATGATACAAAAGATACTGCGGAGGGTTGGTTGTCTTACATAGATCAATTCTAATATGATTGCTACAGAAAACTTAGAAAAACATTATGAGGTAGGTCCTGAAAAAGTTTTTGCATTAAAAGGAATAGATCTATCTATTAAAAAAGGTGAATTTGTATCAATTATGGGTCCTTCGGGGTCTGGGAAAACAACGCTTATGAATATTATAGGTTGTCTAGATTCTCCCTCAAAAGGTGATTATTTTTTAAATGGTAAGCTTGTAAGTGATCTTAGTGATGATGAGCTTGCTAAAATAAGAAACCAAGAGATTGGGTTTATTTTTCAATCATTCAACCTTCTTGCAAGAAATTCTGCACTGAGTAATGTTCTATTACCAACTAAGTATGCAGGCTTAGATGAAAAAAAATCTTTGTCTATTGCAAAAGAGATGCTTGAACTGGTTGGTTTATCCGATAGAACTGATCATACGCCTTCAGAACTTTCAGGTGGGCAACAACAAAGAGTTGCAATTGCGAGGGCGCTTGTAAACAGACCAAGTATCATTTTTGCTGATGAACCTACTGGAAATCTAGATTCAAAAACAGGACAAGATGTTATGAATTTACTTAAGGATTTAAATAATAATGGTCAAACAATCATAATTATTACGCATGAAGATAATATCGCAAATCAATCCAATAGAATAATTAAGATTAAAGATGGTCTTATTGAACAAGATAACAAAAATGTATAAATTTATATCCTTAGTAGTAATTCTTGCTTTTGTATTATCAGGTTGTGGTGGAAGTAAAGATAATTCAAAAAACGAATTTTATAAAACGAAGGAAGTCATCCCAAATAATTTAGAAGTTACCGTTGAAGCATCGGGTATGGTAGAAGCTATCTCCTCTGTTGAGATAAAATCAAAAGCTTCTGGAGAGGTTTTATTTCTTGGTGCTGAAGTAGGAGATTTTGTTGAAAAAGGCTCAATATTGGCTCAGATTGATCAAAGAACACCAAAAAATATACTTGATCAGTCCAAAAGTGATCTTGAGGCAGCAAAAGTAAGATTATCAAATGCAGAATCACAATATGACAGAGGCAAGGAGCTCCACTCTCAAAAGAGTATATCTGACCAGGACTTTGAAGATATTCAAGAAAATTATGCACAAGCAAAATCTACACTTGTTCGAAGTGAAGTTTCTTTTGAAAACGCAAAAATTGCTTTGGATGACACTGTCGTAAGATCTCCAACATCAGGAACAATAGTTTCTAGACCTGTCGAGGCTGGTCAAGTTATCTCGTCTCCTACATCTGCAGTTGGAGGTGGCACTTTGATTATGACTTTAGCAGATTTAACAAAAGTTAGGGTAAGGGCGTTAGTTGATGAAATTGATGTTGGTAAGGTTAAAATTGGCCAAAATGTTTCGATTAAGGTCTCAGCCTATAGAGATACAGAATTTTTTGGCGTTGTGTCAAAAATAGAACCTCAAGCATATGTTGTTCAGAATGTGACTACATTTCCAGTACTTATAGATATTAATAATGACAAAAATATGCTTCTTTTAGGTATGAATACTGATGTTGAAATAGAAATTCTTAATAAAGATGTATCTTTAAGTGCTCCTACAATGTCACTAAGAACTAGGAAGGATATTTATTCAGCAGCATCAATTTTAAATATTGCAAAAAATGAAATCGATTACTTTTTAAAGGATAAAGTTAAAGGTGAAAATTTCAATAAGTTTATAGTAATTAAAGATACACGAAATGGTCCCAAATTATCCTGGGTAGAAATAGGTAAATCTGACCTATCAAATGTTGAAGTTACTGAGGGTCTTGAAGCAGGTGACATTGTTTATATCTTACCAAGTAAAGGATTGCTAGATTATCAAGAGCAATTTAGAAAACGTGTTGAGGCATCTATCAGTTTAGGATAATGATTTTAAGAGAATCTTTTGAATCTGCCTTAAACTCTATTAAAGCAAATGCTTTAAGATCTTTTTTAACATCATTAGCAATAATCATTGGAACAGCAGCTGTTATTGCGGTTATTGGCATTGGCACAAGTGCTAATAAAGCCTTAGATGCAGAAATTGACGAATTTGGAGTAAGGAATTTGTCAATATTTGCTGGTCAAAAAAGACGAGGAGGGGTATCTTCGGGAGCAAGTCCATTAACATTAAAAGATGCATACGCACTTGAACGAGTTACTGAACATGATTGGCTTGTTGCGCCCGGTATTCAAAGAGGTCGCCAAGTTCAATTTGAAAATAACAATATGCAAGCAAGTATTAATGGCTACTCTGTCAATAACTTTCCTGTGAGGGGATTTAATATTGAATACGGGAGACTTTTCACAGAAAAAGAAAACTTAGCAAGAAAAAAATATGTTGTCATAGGTTCTAAAGTAGCATCTGAACTAAAAACATCTTCACGAAATCTCCTAAATAAAGATGTTCTTATAGGTGGAGCCTCGTATAAAGTTATTGGAATTTTAAAAGAGGAAGGCTCAAGTGGATGGCAATCACCTGATGATGAATTTTATATTCCAATTCTTACAGCAACTTCAAGAATTGCTGGAACTGAAGACTTAGGCTGGATCAATGTTGGAATTCCAAATGATGCAAATGTTGACCTAGTAATGATGAGTATTGAAGAGGTATTAAGAAGACAACATGATATTGGACCAGGAGAGGATAATGATTTTCGAATAAATGATTGGAGTCAATATGCAGATTTACGCAGACAAGCCACTAATATTTTTGCTTTACTGATTGCAGGAATTGCTGGAATTAGTTTGGTTGTTGGTGGGATAGGGGTAATGAACATTATGTTAGTTTCCGTTACTGAGAGAACAAGAGAGATAGGGCTAAGAAAAGCTCTTGGAGCAACACCAAAAATCATTCTCTTTCAGTTTTTAGTAGAGGCAACAATACTTTGTGCTATAGGAGGGATAATCGGTGTTTTTATTGGAACCTTATTGCTTTATGTTTTTGCGTCGTTTAATGATTGGCCCTTTGCTATGCCTTTTAGCGCTATCTTAGGTTCTATAACTTTTTCGGCTATTGTTGGTCTAATATTTGGTATTTGGCCAGCTCGTAGAGCAGCAAAATTAGATCCAGCTGTCTCACTCAGATATGAGTAAATTGAAAGTTATTCAATTATTACCTGAACTAAATTTTGGAGGTGTTGAAAGAGGGACGAAAGACATGTCCAATGCTTTAATATCTGAAGGTCACAAATCTATTGTTATATCAAATGGCGGTATATTTGAAAAAGATATTATAGATAACGGAGCAAAACATATTAGTTTGCCAATTCACAAAAAAAGTATATTTTCATTATTTCTGGCAAAAAGTCTTAGGAGTATATATGAAGATGAAAAACCAGACATTATTCATGTAAGATCAAGGATTCCAGCATGGATAAACTTTTTTGCATGTAGAAAATTATTAAAAAAACCAATTTTGATTTCAACTTTTCATGGTCTTTATAGTAAGCCAATATATAGTCAAATTATGACTAAAGTAGATCATGCAATTGCTATTTCAAAAACTGTTAAAGATTACATTCTTAACACTTATAAATTTCCTGAAAATAGGATTTCAGTTATCCCAAGAGGTTGTGACATGATTTATTTCAATAAAAATGATGTAAAACCTGAATGGTTAAAAAGATGGTATGAAGAATATCCTCAAACAAAGAATAAAATTATTTTAACTTTACCAACACGAATAACAAAGTGGAAAGGTGTTGATAATTTTATTGAACTGATCTCAAGACTGGATGGCAATACTTTTCATGGCTTAATCGTAGGACCCACTTCAAAATCTAAATTAAGATATTTAAAATCACTTAAAAATAAAATTAGAAAACTTGGCATTAATGACAATGTAACTTTTACTGATTCAAGGAATGACATAAATAACATTTATAAAATATCAGATATTACTTTTAACCTATCAATCCAACCTGAGCCTTTTGGAAGAACAACTATTGAGGCAATTAGTTGCGGATCAAAATTTATTGGCTGGGACCATGGAGGTACTAAAGAAATTCTTGAGGAGCTTTATCCTGATGGCCTTGTCAAATTAGGAGATATTGACTCTTTAAAAGAAAAAGTAATCGAAATATCAGATAAAAATTACTTTTTACCGAAAGAAAATATTTTTACTTTAAAAAAAATGATTGATGAAACAATTCAATTATATGGTCAACTTGTTGATAAAGATTTATAAATTTCTTTAATTTCATTTATTTTATTTGTTATTGAGTATTCATCTGTTACAAATTCAAAAATAGCTTCTTGATTAAGAAGTTTTATATTATCAACATATTTCTCTAGAAGATCTTTTAATGGTTGTTGATCATTTTTTTTAGCAAGAAGCTCTTTTGGAAGAATTTCATCCATATGTCCAACATTTGTTGAAAGCACAGGTATTTCCAGATGAAGAGCTTCTAAGGCAACTCTAGGACCTCCTTCATATCTTGATGATATGATTAGTAGAGCAGCATCTCGATATATTTCATAGAGATCATCTCTATTTACATTATCAATGATTTTAATTTTCTTTGTTAGGTTGTTATTTTTAATAAGAGATAAAAGTTTATTTTTTTCCTTACCTGATCCAACTATTAAAAGTTTTTTATTAATCCTTTTCCATGCTGGAATCAGCAAATCAAAACCCTTTACATGCTCTAATCTTCCTACCGCCAGAGCATATTTATTATTCTTATCTTTAAATTTTTGTAAATTAGGATGCCACCAATTTGAAATGACCTTTGATTTATTATTAATTCCATTAATTACTGCATCACTAACACCAATTATAAAGTCTGGCTTTTCAAATATTTTCGTGTTTTTTTTCACTCCGTGAACTGTTGCTACATGTTTAAAATCA
>CEWK01047152.1_pt1 | contig 11429 bp, 10 predicted proteins | sample 531431 | NCBI WGS metagenome assembly CEWK01 (sample SAMEA2623059, study PRJEB7988) | marine metagenome | isolation source: saline water (ENVO:00002010), including
GAGCGTATCACTTTGCGCAGTTGTTGCTATGCCTGACGAGAAATGGGGCGAGGTACCATGTGCTTTTGTAGAGTTACTACCCAATGCTGTTGCAAATGCAGAGGAATTAATTGATTTTTCACGCACAAAAATAGCAGGATTTAAATGCCCCAAGAGAATTATATTTCGCGAGTTACCGAAAACATCAACTGGTAAGATACAAAAGTTTGAACTCCGAAAAGTCGCAAAGGATTTACCATAGCGATTAGTCTAAAAATCGCACCAACCCAATTCTAGTAAGTAGATAAAGATGACTGCCTTAACCCAGTATCAAAGATTGGAAGCAACGGGTATTTGGCGCAAGAGTGCTGAAGCTCAGAGGCTTGATGTAATAATATCAATTGGTGAGTCATCATTAGTTATAACTGATATACACGAAAAACCTCTTGCGCATTGGTCGCTTGCTGCGCTTGCAGTGATTCAATCTAAGGACGGAATTAAGCTATATCATCCCGATGGGGACCCAAGTGAAACTCTTGAGTTAGGCAGTAACGAAAATGAAATGGCCGAAGCTATTGAAAAATTAATGAAAGCCGTGGATCGCAGGCGACCTAAGCCAGGCCGGTTGCGTATCTTTAGCTTAGCATCAATTTTGATTATAATTTTAGGATTAAGCATTTTTTGGCTCCCCGCAGCACTTCGTGACTATACCCAAAAAATAATTCCAGAAGTCCGAGAAAAAGAAATGGGTAAAGCTGTTTTTAACGAATTCGTCTCATTTGTTGGCGCACCATGCTCAAGGGAGCTTGGAAGAATAGCGTTAGATAAATTTATCTCAAACTTAGGCCTAATAGAATACACGTTTTATGTAGTTCCAAGTGAAACAATTGAGGCTATACACCTGCCCGGAAAAATTATAGTTATTTCAAAAGCGCTTGTAGAAGACTTTGACGATCCTGATGTTTTAGCAGGTTATGTGCTAGCGCAGATACAAAGAGAAGCAAAAAGTAATGCTTTGGACGAGCTAATGAAGCAAATGAATAATATTGAAATAATTCAGTTTCTATTTGGCAGAAGCCCAGATTTCAGTACTCTGAGAGGATTTTCAAAAGATTGGATAATGAAAAAACAAATAACTGTAGACCCTGAAAATCTTGTAAAAGAATTCAACAAAAGAGCAATTTCTGCCCTGCCTTACTCATATGCAATAGATGTTACAGGCCAAAGCACACAATTTATGATAAATAGCGAACAAACATCAGGAAATGTTAAAAAGCCAAGTTTAGACGATAGTGCATGGCTTGCTCTACAGACTATTTGTGGTGGCTAGCCAGATATACTTTCCGTAGTAATTCGTGTCACTTTGTCCCAAACATTCGGTCCCCAGCATCACCCAGACCCGGAACAATATACCCTTTCTCATTTAACTTCTCATCAAGTGCGGCTGTTACAATCGGAACGTCAGGATGAGCCTGCCGCATCGTCTCAACACCCTCTGGTGCAGCCAGCAAACATAAAAACCTTATATCCTTAGCCCCCGCCTCTTTTAGACGCTGAATAGCAGCTGAAGATGAATTTCCAGTCGCAAGCATTGGATCTACTGCAATTACTACTCGATCCTCAAGACTGTCTGGAACCTTAAAATAATACTCCACTGGCTGCAATGTTTCCTCATCTCTGTAAAGACCAACAAAGCCAACTCGTGCAGACGGTATCAACTCTAACACACCATCAAGCAGACCATTTCCCGCTCTCAGAATTGATACCAGAGCTAGCTTTTTTCCTGCCATAACAGGTGCATCCATCGCAACGAGAGGCGTCTCGATTTGTTTTAGGCGGGTTGGTAACTCACGAGTTACCTCATAAGCCAAAAACTGACTTATTTCGCGCAGCAATTGACGAAATAATGCAGTTGGAGTTTCTTTCTCTCGCATTAAAGTAAGCTTATGTTGGACTAATGGATGATCAACTATAATTAGGTTTTGGTCCATGCGGAATTTATCCTCTCAATTAATATTTGTTTTTGCTCCTCACTACAAAAAGCAGCATGGATTGCATTTTGATTTATAAGTCTAAATACATCCTCGTCCCAATCAAAAACATCTTTTAGATTTTTGTATTCAGTCGTCATAGTTGTATGAAAGAACGGAGGATCATCAGTTGAAACGGTAACTGAAAGCCCACTTTTCAAAAGCGAATTAACTGGATGCATCGACAGGTTTTCAAATATACCTAGTGATACATTGGATCCAGGACAGACCTCCAATGTTATTTTTTTCTCGATCGCTTCAATGACTAAGTTAGTATCGTTTATTATCTGAACGCCATGACCCAAGCGAGTAACACAAAGATCATGAATTGCCTGTCTCACGCTTTCTGCTCCTCCCCATTCACCAGCATGCGTCGTTAACCCTAGTCCAGCTTCCTCAGCAACATTGAAAGAATATTTAAAATCAGCTTGGCTACCTAAAAGTTCATCACCACCCATTCCAAAACCTACAACAAAATTAGAAGCCGTTTCTGCTGCACAAATTGCAGCCTTTTTTGCAACAGCGGGACCATTGTGACGAATACAAGTAACTACCCCTCGCATATCTATACCTAAATCTCTTCGTGCAATCTTTGCAGCCTCCTCTATGGCTGCTAAATATTCCTTCCATGCCGTTAAATCTCCCCCACCACAAAAATCTGGAGAAATAAAAACTTCTGTATAAATGATACCATTTTCTGCAGATTTTTCTAACACTGATAGCGTAAGGCGATGAAAATCTTCTGGTTCTTGTAATACCTGACAGGCAGCTTCATAAGTTGCTAAAAATTCGCTAAAATTTGAAAAGTTATAATCGCCTTTGGGAGTAAATATATTAGATAGATCAATCTTCTTTTCAAATGCCAGTTGACGAATGAAACTTGGCGGTGCCGCACCCTCGTGATGCAAATGAAGTTCAACTTTGGGCAATTTTCTTATATTCATAAGATACTCTTTCCAGGACCGAGTACAGGTAAGCCCATAAAATGAGCAACTGTGGCCGCTACGTCAACAAAATTCACTTTTTTATTTGTTTTCGGAGACGCTCCTATAATGAGAATAGGCACATTTTCCCTAGTATGCTCAGAACCGCTCCAAGTAGGATCATTTCCATGGTCTGCAGTCAGAATAAACAAATCATCTTTCCTTAATTTTCCAATTATTTTTGATATTTCACTATCAAACCATTCTAGTGCTCTTGCATAACCGGAAATGTCACGCCTATGTCCATATAGCGTATCAAATTCTACAAAATTGCCAAAAATGAAACTATTGTCAGATCCAGTTTCAATTTCCGATGCTAACTCTTGCATTAAGTTAGCGTCGTTACCCTTTATTAGACGATTAAATCCACGCATTGAAAAAATGTCACCCACTTTACCCAACGCTAGTGTCTCAACACCACTTTCTTGCATCCATTCGCTTAGTACTTTTTTAGGAGGCGCCATAGCAAAGTCACGGCGGTTAACCGTCCTTACCCAGCCAGATTTTTTGTTGCCAGTAAATGGGCGAGCAATTACACGGCCAACGTTCATTCCATGTAGATAGGGTGCTAATAATTGACACAAATTGTATAATCGAGATAACCCGAAATGATTTTCATGAGCCGCTATTTGAAAAACGCTATCAGCAGAAGTGTAACAAATTGGCTTACCTGATTGACAGTGTTCCTCACCGAGCTCAGTTAATATTTTGGTTCCAGAAGCGTGACAATTACCTAAAATACCATCAAGCTTCCCAAGCTTACAGATGAGATTTACTAGTTCGCTATCAAACGCCTCGTCAATATCTGGGAAATAGTGCCAATCACGGTCAAGCGTTAGACCCGCCAACTCCCAGTGGCCCGTTATAGTATCCTTTCCGACCGATACGGGCCTCGCCACACCAAAAGCAGTACCTCCCTCTAAACTTGGAATGTTTGGAGCTGACTCACCACTTGATAAAGTGATGGAATTTCCTAGACCTAGAGATTGTAAAGTTGGAAGATTTAAAGGGCCAATTCGACTTTCATTTGCAATGCCTGCATTACACGCTTTTGCAATATTTAAAAGTGTATTAGCGCCTTTATCACTGGTAGAGCCGTTGAAATATTTGTGTGAATCAATAGCGCCGCCAACTCCAACCGAATCCATCACAATAAGTATTGCTCTAGGCACTATGTAATTCTCTTCAAAACTAATTCTGTTTCTTTTGGGGCACTATCACTTAACTTAAATGCCGCTAAAACCTGTCTTTTTGCTTCCTCAGCATGATCAATACGGGCAGCGTGAATTTTAAGAATTGGCGAACCCTTGGACAATTTGGTTCCTATATTAGCGATTTCGCTAAAACCAACAGCATGATCAACTTGGTCTGTTTCAACAAGTCTTCCGCCACCAAGCTTAACGACGATATTTCCCAAGCTTTGCCCGTCCCATTGCGCCAAATAACCCGCTTCTGGGGCAAAAACCTCAATAACCGCTGTAGCCTCAGGTAGATATCTATTAAAATCTTGTCCAAAATTTATTGGCCCCCCCATCAGGGAAATCATTTCACTAAATTTCTTTAAAGCAGCGCCACTATTTAAATTTCTTTCTAGTTCGTTAGTGGCTTGGCTTATGTTGTTATATATTTTTTGAGCTTTGAGAATCTCTGCACCGAGCGATACGGTAATAGAGCGTAGTCGACCTACCGTCTCCCCAGATAGAACTCGCATTGCCTCAACTATTTCAAGGGCGTTTCCCATTGCAGGAGCCAAGGGCTGGTTCATATCTGTAATTAATGCAGTTGTTGCGCAGCCAGCTTCATTTGCAGTTTTCACCAATGCCTTGGCAAGTTCAGTAGCTTGATTTAGATCTGCCATAAACGCTCCAGACCCACATTTTATATCTAGGACTAAACCATCTAAGCCTGAAGCAAGCTTCTTTGATAATATAGAGGCTGTTATAAGATCCAAACTATCAACCGTGGATGTAACGTCTCTCACTGCATAAAGTCGTCTATCAGCTGGCGCAATATTTTCATTCGCCCCTGCAATTATACATCCACAACTTTCGATAATTTCCACCAATCTCTCTTCAGAGTGCATAACTTTCACACCCGGGATTGACTCAAGCTTGTCTAAAGTACCACCCGTATGCCCCAATCCCCTTCCTGAAATCATTGGAACACAAACTCCAATTGATGCAAGAAGTGGTGCTAAAATAAGTGACACACAATCTCCAATTCCTCCAGTTGAATGCTTGTCTAGAACCGGCGACCCAACTTCCCAGGAGAGAATTTTGCCACTATCCCGCATTGCTAAAGTCCAATCCGTTCTAGCTTGCTGACTACCCAAACCATTTAATGCTACAGCCATAGAAAACGCCCCAGCCTGAGCATCCGTTACCTTGCCATCTGATAGTCCTTTAGCAAACCAAACCATTTCATCGCGGGATAGTGGACTTTTATTCCTTACCTTTGCAAGTATTGCCTGAGCGTTAAAATTCTTCATTTGTTAGTGAAAAAATTTTTGCTGAATGAGCCTGGCAAGAGATCGCTTACAACAATAGTTTTTTCTTTTCCAGCGATTGTAGCCATCGTTACTGGAACATCTGCTTTGGAAAATTCTGCCAATTTTTGGCGGCAACCACCACATGGAGGGACAGGCTCTTTGCAATCAGCAATAACATAAACCTCCACGATCTCTCTTTGACCAGCGGCACACATTGCCGCAATAGCAGCTGCTTCCGCACATGTTCCTTCAGGATATGCTGCATTTTCTACATTTACTCCCGAAAACACCGATCCATCAATAGTTTTAATTGCGACACCAACCTTGAATTTTGAATACGGGGCATATGCATTTGCCCAAACACTTTTTGCGATATCTTTCAACATAAAATTATCCCTTTAAAGCAGTATGTATAACCTTTATCGACTTTGAAAGATTTGACAAGAATGCTGTACCCAAATAGCGGATAGCACATGGCTTAAAATATAGTTTAATATTAAACTATATTTTATTCAAACTATGGATTTCTCTGGAGATGTGACTTTTAGTCGAGTATATAATTGATAACATTCAATATTTTTAATTATGGCTTGAGTAAAGTTAAAGCGTCTTATGAAGAATAATTATGTAGCAATTTGAATAGACACATTGTGTTTTTTAAAAAAGCTTAATATTTTAAGATATGAAAATGCTAAGAAAGCGTTTATAAAAATGAATACAAATGTTGAAGTTAAAGACGCTGCATCTGTAATATTAATTCGTAATACAAAAACAAAGCCTTCAGTTCTAATGGGTCAAAGGGGCAAGAATGCTGCCTTTATGCCCAAAAAATTTGTATTCCCAGGTGGAGCAGTGGAAGAAACTGACTTTCAAATAAACTCGTTCAAACCATTAAACGTTAATTGTAAGGCTAGAATGGCTTATGGGTGTAATGAGGCCTTAGTTCATGCACTTACCAATGCAGCTATCCGCGAACTCTTTGAAGAAACAGGGATCATATTAGGTACCAAAGAGAAATGGACTGGGATGATACCTTACGAATGGAAGCCATTCGTAGACCTCGGGCTTGTTCCAGATGGATCTAACTTCCAATTTGTATTTCGAGCAATTACCCCACCTGGCCGGCCAAGACGATTTGACGCTCGCTTTTTCTATCTCGATGCAGATCTTCTTTCTGCAGCGGTTGACTTAGACGATTTTTCAAGAGCTTCAGATGAACTTTCTCACTTACAGTGGATACCAATTCAAGACGTACGAAGATTTGATTTGCCTTTTATTACAGAGGTCGTATTTGCTGAGGTGATTTCAAATTTAAATGACGATATGATCCCCAAAAGGGTACCTTTTTTTCAAAATAGTGACGGTCTTAGTGAATTTTGTTACATTACTTAAATTAGCCTAACGCAATTACCCCGATTAAGCTTAACATGACTGTAAAAATTCCAACCAACTCTCTACCCGTTATCTTTTCATTAAATAAAACGATACTCGCCAGAATTGAAAACAGGAGTTCTATTTGCCCAACAGCTTTTACTAAGGCGGCATTTACCAAGGAAAAGGCCCAGAACCAACAAAATGAACCTGCTAAAGAAGTAAGCCCAACCCAAATGGCAACACTACGTACTTTCCAAACTGCTTTAAGCTCATCGCGATTGAAAAGTAGCAGCCATCCACCCATAGCAATTACTTGAAAAACTAATACAAATGTTAATGTAAAAATCGCTCTATTTATAGAACTCTCATCTAATACATTTAGAGTAGACGCCCGATAGTACACCCCTGAAATTGCGAATAAAAAGCCTGACAGAAGACCAAGAAAAACAGAGCGGTTGAATACACCTTCGTCTAAAAAACTTCTTTTCAAAGGTTGCTTTGATAAAAGGACTAAACCCACAAATCCAATACAAATTGCACAAAGGGCATTAATCGATACTTTCTCGCCCAATACGACCAATGAAACTACAGCAATTTGCAAAGTTTCAGTTTTCTTAAAAGCTATACCAACTGCAAAGTTTCGCTGCTTGAAAAGTGCTATAACACATAGTGTCGCTAATATTTGAGCAATTCCTCCAATCGCAGAAAAAATAAAAAAATTACCAGTTACAATTGGATACCCGAAATAACCAAACCATAATGGTGCTAGAAGCATCAGAATTGGAGCCGAATAAATAAACCTAGAAAAGGTTGCCCCGTCGACGCCAAGCTGGGTATCGCTTAAAAATTTTTGAAGAATGAACCTCAGTGTTTGAAAAATAGCTGCGCCAATTGATAAACAGACCCATATTTCCATTTGCTATAATTCCCGACTTTTCAACCTTGAAGGTTCCGGATACTCAATAAGGCATTGGATTGAATTTATGGGTTTCATTTACTAAATCGATGCACTCTTGGCTCAATTCAATATTACCAGCCTCTAAAATAACTGGAAGCTGATCAACTGACGTTGCTCCAAAAATAGAAGAACACATAAATGGTCTCGTTTTGCACCACGCCAAAGCAAGATGTATGGGATTTAAACCAAACTCTTTGGCTATCTTCAGGTATGATCTAACTGCCATTTCCGATCTAGGATTATCTCTTCCTCCCAAATCTTGATTTATTAACTTTCGCGAGTTTTCCGGTAGATTTCCATCTAAATATTTACCTGTTAACAGACCAGCCGCTAGTGGAGAAAAAGCCATTAAACCAACCCCCTCATTAACACTTAATTCCGCTAAATCAGTATCGTATAGTCTACATAATAAGGAATATTCATTTTGAATAGTTGCTACTCTTGGCAATTTATGTTCCTCGGATAATTTTAACCAATTAGCGGTCCCCCAAGCACTTTCATTCGATAGGCCAAAATATCTTATATTGCCCTTTTCTACTTCCTTTTGAAGAATAACCAAACATTCATACATATTCTCTAAGGTGCTTTTTTTATCTTGTCTGGATGGATCATATTTCCAATTCTGACGAAACATATATGAACCCCGATTGGGCCAATGAAATTGATACAAATCAATATAGTCAGTTTTGAGCCTTTTAAGACTACCTTCAACCGCATTCTGAATAGTATCTTTTGTTATCGGTGCACCATTTCGTACATGGGATAGACCCTTCCCAGAATGCTTAGTAGCTAATATAAAATCCGACCGACGGTTTTTATTTGCAGATATCCACCGACCAATTATTTCCTCTGAGCGCCCAACGGTTTCAGCAGAAATTGGATTTACTGGGTACATTTCAGCAGTGTCTATGAAGTTTATATTATTTGATAAGCACAAATCAATTTGCCGATGAGCATCCGCTTCAGGTGTTTGTGTGCCATAAGTCATTGTACCTAAACATAATTCAGAAACTTTTAGCCCAGTTTGTCCTAGCTCAAACATTTTCATACTGATTTCTCCCAGTAAATATTTAACTTAAGTCCTAGACAAAATATTACTAAACACAAGAAACTATTTGAGAACAAAACAGGAACATGATATTTTTGCTTATGAACCTGAGTCTTTTGATAAATGGCAACACTATAAGCCAGCCTAAAATTCCAATTTATGAAAATATAGGGCTGGAACATGGGCGCGTACATGAATGTTATGGGCCAGATAAATTGTTTTTTCCATTCTTCTTAGCTCAAAGGTGCAAAGGCCCAATATTATGGATACGTCCTTCATATTTTAAGCATATGGTTAATCCAAACGGAATCTCAAAATGGGTTAACCCACATCGGTTTATATTTGTTAATTCCCCATCTTTTAAGAATACACTATGGTGCATAGAAGAGAGTCTCAGGATCGGAATACCGCCACTAATCATAGCAGAGCTAGAACAAATCCCAACTCTCACCCAAATTAGGCGTATGCACTTGGCAGCTAAAAGTTGTAAATCATCGAAGGTTACTCCATTGCCATTGATACTAACACCAAAAGATGGAGGCGCGTTAGGCGTTGAAACGCGTTGGCATATTAGGCCCAATAATACAAACACACCATATCAATGGAAACTAGATTTAACACGTGCACGACTAGTGCCAGAAAAAAAATTTTTTCTAACAGGAATTAGAAACAAACTTGAAATATCATTACCTACATGAAATGAGCTATTCAATGAGGCGTGAAGTCGGCATAATAAATAGTACTGTGTTTACAATCAGAGCTGATGCAATCTGACTTTTACTAAACTGAATTGGTTAAGTATCTTCCAAATCTCATCGACATAAGCTACACGATTATAAAACAACGGGCCCACTATGCAGCGTCACCTCATCACTTCGGCAATACCATACATAAATGGCGTAAAACACCTTGGTAATCTTATAGGTAGTCAACTACCAGCTGATTTATATGCCAGATATCAGCGTGGCCGCGGTAATGAAGTATTATTTCTTTGTGCAACGGATGAACATGGAACTCCTGCCGAGTTAGCAGCAACGAAAGCAGGCCAAAATATATCAGATTACTGTAAGGAAATGCACGAAGTACAAGCTAAATTGGCAGAGGGCTTTTGCCTATCTTTCGATCATTTTGGAAGATCTTCAAGTCAAGAGAACCACAAATTAACTCAGCACTTCGCAGGTCAACTCGAAGCAGCAGGCTTAATAGATGAAGTTAGAGAGACCCAAATTTATTCTCATGTTGACAAGCGGTTTTTACCTGATCGCTATATCGAGGGAACCTGTCCTGAGTGTGGCTTCGAGGATGCTCGAGGCGATCAATGTGATAATTGCACAAAGCAATTGGATCCGACAGATTTAATAAACCCGCGATCTTCGATTTCAGGGACAAGCGAACTGGAACGGCGAGAAACTAAACATTTATATCTTTGTCAGTCCAATATGAAGAAAAAATTGGAAGATTGGATTGATAGCAAGACAGACTGGCCCATTCTAACAACATCTATTGCCAAGAAATGGTTAAATGACGGAGATGGGTTACAAGACCGTGGGATTACGCGAGACCTTGACTGGGGCATACCTGTTAAAAAAGGTGATAACGCCTGGCCTGGGATGGAAGAAAAGGTTTTTTATGTTTGGTTTGATGCTCCAATAGAATACATTGCTTGTGCCCAAGAGTGGGTAAATTCAGGAAAAGGCGAGCACTGGGAAAGCTGGTGGCGAACTGATCAAGGAGCAGATGACGTAACTTATACCCAATTCATGGGAAAGGATAATGTTCCTTTTCACACCCTTTCTTTCCCTGCTACAATCTTAGGTTCAGGGGAACCATGGAAGCTAGTAGACTACATAAAATCCTTCAATTATCTAAATTATGATGGCGGTCAATTTTCTACTTCGAGAGGTCGAGGCGTGTTCATGGATGATGCTCTTGACATTCTTCCGGCAGATTATTGGCGTTGGTGGCTTTTAAGTCATGCACCTGAGAGTTCTGACGCTGAATTTACCTGGGATAATTTTCAGGGCAGCGTTAACAAAGATCTAGCAGACGTTTTGGGAAACTTTGTAAGCCGAGTTACAAAATTTTGTAGGTCCAAATTTGGTGAAGAAATACCATCAGGCGGTGACTATGGAACAGCCGAACATAGCCTTTTTGAAAATTTAACAGCTCAAATCCGAGCCTATGAAAAATATATGGAATCCATAGAAATCCGTAAGGCGGCATCTGAGCTGCGCTCTATTTGGGCCTTGGGAAATGAATACCTTCAATCATCAGCACCATGGTCAGTATATAAAGAAGATGAAAAGAAAGCAGCTGCACAAATTCGATTAGCACTCAACTTAATTCGAATATATGCTATTTTATCGAGGCCATTTATTCCAAACGCAGCAGAAAAGCTTATGACTGCGATGCAATGTGATGACTGGAGCTGGCCAGAAAATTTAGAAGAAGCATTAAACAAATTGATGGCTGGTTCTGAATTCATTGTACCAGAGGTATTATTTCAAAAAATAAGTGATGAAGAATGTGAAAATTGGCAGTCCCAATTTTCAGGAACTCGCTCAAAGGG
>CEWK01043417.1_pt1 | contig 11427 bp, 20 predicted proteins | sample 531431 | NCBI WGS metagenome assembly CEWK01 (sample SAMEA2623059, study PRJEB7988) | marine metagenome | isolation source: saline water (ENVO:00002010), including
GTTACGGATAACAATTCGTCAATGTCATATTTCTATGCAAGTGAAGGTATGGTTACTTCACCTGAGAAAATGATAACTATGCCTGAAGCAGAAATATCATTTGATATCAGTAGCACACTATTAAACGACTTGAACAAAGCGTCTAGTGTATTGGGTGTATCTGATTTAGTTCTTGAGTCAGACGGGACAACTATATCTTTGACCGTTAAAGACAAAAAGAATTCAACAACAAATACATTTAGCAGGATAGTAGGAACAGGAACAGGTGCTACATTCGCTATGAACTTCAAGATTGAGAACTTGAAAGTTCTTGCAGGTAACTATACAGTATCTGTATCAAGTAAAGGGATATCTAATTGGAAAAACAAAGATATCGACTTAGAGTATTTTATTGCACTGGAACCTGACTCAAAATTTAATGCCTAAAGGCATATATATAAAGTGTTAGTGTTATGCCAGTCTCTGTAATACTTTCGGGAGTGACCCTTCTCATCACACTACTAGGGTGGGTCACGCCGTAAAATCGGTGGGGATTTTACAACCATTTGAGAGACTAATATTATGAACAATGAATTTTTATTTGTAGAGAAGTATAGACCGTCAAAAGTTGACGAGTGTGTGCTTCCAAGTGGTCTATATGAGACCTTTAAAGACATAGTAGAAACAGGTGAGATACCTAACCTACTATTAAATGGTTCTGCTGGTTGTGGTAAGACAACTGTCGCAAAAGCGATATGTAATGAATTAGGAGCAGACTATATTGTAATCAACGGTTCAGACGAAGGTCGATTAATCGATACTCTAAGAACCAAAATCAAAAACTTTGCGTCCACGACAAGTTTACAGGGAGGCCCAAAGGTAGTTATTCTAGACGAAGCAGACTACATAAGCGCCGAATCTGTTCAACCTGCATTACGTGGATTCATTGAAGAGTTCAGTTCTAATTGCAGATTCATTATGACCTGTAATTTCAAGAACCGAATAATCAATCCATTGCATTCAAGGTGCACTGTTATTGATTTTAAAATTCCTAAAAGTGAGAAACCTAGACTTGCGTCTGTTTTCTTAGCAAGACTCATGGAGATTTGCACACTTGAAGGAATTAAGTTTGACCAAGCTGTGCTTGCAGAACTAATTATGAAATTCTTTCCCGACTTTAGACGTTGTCTAAATGAGGTTCAAAGATATGGTATCGGTGGAGAAATCGATACTGGGTTGCTTTCTACTCTTGCAGAAGAAAAAATAACACCTTTAATAAACACTCTTAAAGATAAGAAGTGGGGTGAAATGAGAAAATGGGTTGGAGAAAATTCTGACAATGACTTATCTGTAATGTATAGAAAGATATTTAACGCACTTGAAACTAAACTTGAACCTGCCTCGATTCCTGCATGTGTTTTAATCATAGCAGACTATCAGTATAAATCCGCATTTGCGGCCGATACTGAGGTGAATCTTGTTGCATGTTTGACGGAAATAATGAGTGAATGCACATTTAGGAGTAAATAATGCATAGTGTAAATGACGAATTTCCACCTTTCGTTTTGAATGGTGTTGATTCAAATCAAGATATGGTATCAGTAAATTCGACTGACCTTGAAGGTTGGAGAGTATTTTACTTTTATCCAAAAGACTTCACATTCATTTGTCCAACAGAAATTTCTGCAATGGATAAAGTGGTTGAAGCAGGTGCAACAGTTGTAGGATTTAGTGGTGACAATGAATTCTGTAAGAAAGCATGGAAGGAAGTGAATGGTGGTATTAGAAACATCAAACATACCTTACTTGCTGATTGCGGATTATCATTATCCACTGAACTTGGAATTGTTGATTACGAAGCAGGTGTCAGTCTTCGTGCAACTTTTATAGTTGACCCAACTGGCATTATTCAGTCGGTTCAATGTAACGCCTTGGACACTGGTAGGAATGCAGACGAGATTGTTAGAACTCTCAAAGCACTTCAATCAGGTGGTCTTACAGGTTGTTCATGGGACGAGGGAGACGAATTTGTTGCGTAATGGGTGAATTCAATTATAGAGTCGAAAGACAAAGACTTTTACTTGAAGCGGAAGAGTGGGCTAAAGGTGTCCGCTCTATCCACATTCATTCTATAACGTCTATGTGGTATGAAACTGAATTTACTAAAAAAGAAATAGAAGTAAATGGCCCAGTGACAGATACTGAATATAACAATGGAGTTATTACTCGTGAAAGGGACGGTAAAATTATACATACTTTTGGTGAAGCACTAACTGGTGAAGAACTAATAGATTCTTATAGAACTAATACTGCATGAAAAAAACAAATCCCTTTGACTTTGTAAAATCTGTATCATATACCAAGAGAGATATCATGGTAGATGATATCGAAGAAAAACAATACGCCCCATTCCTAACCAATAAAGCATTATCCTATCATCAGGACGCAGTTTATTTTGCAAACGAAATGAACATACGTCATGGTGTAGATAACCGCCTTCAATACCTTTTTTATCTAAATATACTAAGGAAAAGACAAAGATTTTCAACTTGGTCTAAACCCTATGTTAGTAAAAAGTTAGAGACGATAAAGGACTACTATAAAGTAAGTAATCTAAAAGCAAAGGAATATTTAGAAGTTCTTACTGATAAGCAAGTTCGTGAGTTGAAAAAGAGAATGATAAAAGGTGGCAAGGATAATGGAAAGTTATGAACAAGAAGTCAAAGACTTAATCGAAATTACATTCCCCGAAAAAGATGATTTTTTAAAGATACGTGAGACTCTCACGAGGATTGGTGTCGCCTCAAGAAAAGAACAAGAACTTTATCAGTCTTGTCACATTTTACACAAACGTGGTAAGTATTATATCACACACTTCAAAGAACTATTCATATTGGACGGTAAACCTAGTAACCTAGATGAAAACGATATTGGTAGAAGAAACACTATTATTAACCTTTTACAGCAATGGAATCTGTTAAAAGTAGTGAATCCTGACAGTATTAACGAACCTACCGCACCACTTTCACAAATTAAAATCATTCCTTTTAAAGAGAAAAAGGACTGGATTCTTACACCTAAATACAATATCGGTAATAACAAGACCGAAAATTAGATAAATATCCCACATGGTAGGATTTTTATTAGGAATTTTAAAGAACATTGTGCTTAAGTTGGCAACAACTGGCGCATTGAAATTTATGATGCCCACACTATTGAAAATAGATAAATGGTGTGAAGATAAAATTGGCTTGGACATCATAAAACAAGAAGAAAAGTGGTTTGAAAAACACCCTTTACTTCTAAAACGTATCGAGACTTTAGAAAGTAAAATCACTGAACTAGAGTCCAAATAGGAGAATATATGTTTAAAGCAAAATTAGACTTTGTAATGTCTTGGGTTAAATCTAGATTAGCAGAACGAACCTCATGGGACGGTGCTATGATTATTGGTATGTCAGTGTTAGTATTAGTAGCTGCACCTATTATCAAAATGTTAGCTTGGCCCGCATTAGCATATGGAATTTTTACCCTTCTCAAAGAAGAAAAAATAATCGAATAAATAATCTAAAATAATGGAGAATATTATGGAATCATCTATGTGGTTGATACTCTTGATTATCGCAGTGCCCGTGCTTTATGTTTTGAATGACAAGTATGGGTGGGTTGACTCACTGGTGGGTTCACCTAAAGAAGAAGAAGTTGCCTTCAAAGCACCTTCAGCTCAAAAACTTATGAAGTTCACTAAGAAAGAACTTGTTGAGTTTGCTGAAAACAACGGTATTGAAGTTACACCTTCTAAAACAAAAGCTGAGATTATCAAACAAATCAGAAAATAAGTATTCAGGGTGGTTTAAAAAATCGCCCTAAATACTCCTTCCTCAATAGTCCAAACCTATAAATAGAGGCATGGACATATTTCAATTTTTAAGTGAAGTGGGAATCCCAATCGGGACTGCGGTTGTGATGGCTTTCTTCATCTATCTGACACTAAAATATATTTTTGAATCAGTTTTAAGTCAGATAAGTTCCACTGAAAACATCATATCAATGCTCGAGACTAGGGCACGTGTAATGAACAACGATATAATTAAGATAGACTTGTTGGTGAGTAGCGCATTAAAGTTAGCTCCACCGATTGACCGTGTTGCCAGAGCAGAGAATTTTGTAGAGGACGGAACTATAGACGCCAGACGAGACTAATATTATGAGGGAAATTGCAGAATTAATTGCGGAATTCGGTTTCCCTGTGGTCATGGCGATTGGAATGGGTTACTTCATATGGTATGTATGGAAGTTTATTACAGACGAAGTTAAACCTGCATTAGTGCGTATGTTCACTGCAAGTATAAAATTAACTGACCAGCTGAGAATGCTAGACCAAGACATGATTCGTCTTCAAGAAAAAGTGAATACTGTTTTGGAATATCGAGAGCAAGAAGAAATCTTGCAGGACGCAGAAGAAAAAGAAGCTCTCGAAGAGGTAAAGAAGAATGACAAAAGAAAAACTAAAAGATAAACTTGAATTAGGAGTTCTAGTATCTATCTTTATAATATCATTAGTTAGTTTAACACCGTCCGTTTATGCAGACGAATTGGTGCACAAGTTTAAAAACCCAAGCTTTAGTGGCGTGGGAACATCTGCCCATTATTTGACGATTGAGAATCAGGAGAAATCTAGGGCTGATAAAATTGCTGAAGACATAAGGGCAGCTCTTTTGAAACAACAAAGAGAAGCAGAAAATACAGTATTAGCCAAATTTATAAGAAATTTGGAATCACGTATCTATGCTCAGCTGTCAAAACAATTAGTTGAAAATATGTTTTCAAACGAAGAGGGAGCCGCATACGGTTCATTTACATTAGAAGGAAACACTATAACTTATGAAAGGAAAGAAATCTGTGACGCAGATGGGTTATGTGACGATTGGATTGTCATGACCATTACTGGTTCAGACGGAACTTCTACAACTATTGAGATTCCTATAGGCACTGGAGGCTTTTAGTGAAAAACTTTTTGATAGTCGGAGTGTTCGGACTCTTACTGTCTAGTTGTGCAGGTATTCCTCATATGAAAGACAGTTGCACCACTCTCATTATGAATGAGTATGGTGAATGTATTGAAGACCCTGAAGCAATTAAACTTCCTGCATACGCATTATTATTAGATTTACCAGCTGCTGAAGTTATGCCTGTAGTCGCAGTATATGGTTTTAAAGATTTAACAGGACAAAGAAAAAGACAAGACGGAGTCGCAACATTTAGCACAGCAGTCAGTCAAGGTGTTACTGCAATGTTGATAGACGCACTTAAAACTGCAGGTGGTGGAACATGGTTCCGTGTAGTTGAGAGAGAAGGAATAGACAATCTTGTGCGTGAAAGACAAATAGTCAGAAGCACAAGAGAACAATTTAAAGAGGACGGGGACGATAAAACTACAATCCAACCTTTACTCTTTGCTGGCATCATACTTGAAGGTGGAATTATAGGGTATGATACCAATATGGAAACTGGCGGCCGAGGCGCAAGAACGCTTGGCGTAGGACACTCGACTGCCTATCGGAGAGATACTATTGTTGTTTCATTGAGAGCAGTTAGCACTTTAACAGGTGAAGTTCTTATGAATGTCCAAACAAAGAAAACAGTTTTAAGTGTATCTCAAGGATTTGATGTTTTCAAATTCGTGGATATGGATACCCAACTTATAGAAATAGAAGATGGGGTGACAGAGAATGAGTCGGTGACTTTTGCAACGAGGGCTGCTATAGAAGCTGCTGTTCTAGAAATGATTTATCAAGGACATGATAGAAAATACTGGACAATAGACGGAAGACATAGACACCCTCATAATATTGATGGCAGTAATAAACGACATGCCATCGGGGAGAATAACGAAGAAAATGAATAAAACTAAAATAACTTTAGGTTTATTAGTAACTATGCTTGTTATGCCTCTTTTAGCTGATGACGATAACGAAATATTTCTACAACAGTCGGGGGACACACTTACGTTGACCATCGACCAAGTTGGTTACGGAAATAAATTCGGTGGAACTATAGCAAGCGGTTCAGTTGCTTCTGATATGATTTTAACAGGGACAAGTATTACATTTAATCTTGACCAAATCGGAAACAGCAACCAACTATTTGGGCCTGCTATATTAGATAGTTCTACTATAGATATGGTATTCACTGGTGACAGTAATATCTTTGATTGGAATATAGGTGATACTGGGGATTCAGATAATTCTGACTACGATATCACAGTAACTGGTGACAGTAACACTTGGGATTTTGACCAAGGATACGCCGCTAGTGCGAACTATTTGGACATGGATTTAACTTTAGTCGGGAACTCTAACCAGTTCTTTATCGACATAGATTCAGACCAAGCTAAATGGGAAATGGACATTACTGGTGACAGTAATAATGTTGACACAAAACAACTTGACGCTTCCGACCATGACTTAAAAGTTGTGCACGTTGGAGATACTATCAACATGGATATTATACAGTCGTCAGGAACTTGTGGAAATAAAACATGCCCAGGCAAAATTGATTTACAGTTGAGTTCTGATAATGCAACAGTTACAATTAACCAAAAAGATACTGGCGATTAGTGCTATTCTCTTGTCGTATCCCTCTTTTGCGGATACGATAGGAGACATAGTTGAACAGACTGGTATCGGAAACATTATCAGAGAGGGTAGTTTAATACCCTCTTCTGAAATGCCTAGTATAAACCTCTATGACGAGGCAGAAACTGGGAATGGAAGAATGTTAATTGAGTTCTTAGACGAAGAAGAACTTGCATTGACTGAACATACCTTAGTCTTTATAGACGAAGTATACTATGACCCAAATCCTGACTTATCGAAAATGTCGATGAGAATGGTAATGGGCACGGCACGTTTTGCCTCAGGTAAACTGGGTAAAATGAATAAATCGAATATTGCGATTTCTACGCCAACTGCTAATATAGCGATTAACGGCACAGATTTCACAACAACCATCGATGAACTCGGGCGTAGCCTTATTATTTTATTACCTGATGCAAATGGTGACTCATCAGGGTCTATAACAGTAAGTAATGAATCAGGTGTAGAGGTTTTATTGGAAGAAGCATACCAAGCTACAATGGTATCTACTTTGAATTCATATCCAACTACACCAGTTGTAATACAGAACATATCAGCAAGTCTTATTAATAATATGTTTATTGTAAGTCCACCTGCTGATGTTCAACAGGTTATAGATGAATCTGCTACACAATCAGATGACGGTGGTATATTAGACGTAGACTTTTTAGAATTTGACGGTTTAGATACTGACGCATTAAAAGATTCAGAAGGTGATTTAGAATTTTCAGAATTAGATATTGACTTACTTGATGTTGACTTTCTCCAAGATTTACTTGATATAGTTGAAGAGTTAGACAGAAAGGTTGGTATCAATAGAACAGCTGGCAGTGGTGGTAATAATTATGGTATTGAAGGAACTCTTATAGGATTTGATAAAGATACTCAATACAATACTATGGTTGATACAGGTTCAGGATTAGTAACTTTTTATAGAGAGGTTGAAGGAACTATAAGTATAAAGCTACCCATAGATGCAATGGCGTCTATTACGACAATAACAAATGAAAAAGAATCTTTTATAGAAATGGGTGGTGATTCAGCAATTAATATTATTATAAGACAAGGAAATTAAAATGGCACAACCACAACAACAACAAACTCTTCCTGATAAGAAGGAATTGGAAGAAAAAATAAAACAACAACAAGACCCAAGGCATAATCAAGAATGAAATTGACAGGAACACATTTAGGTATAGCAGTCATACTTACATTTTTTATAGGACAGTGCTTTGCTGGCCCTGAACACAACCATGTGCATATTGAACAAGTCGCATCTGGCGACAATGCAAATATTAATATTGCACAAATAGGTTATGAAAATACTATTCAGTTTTCTTTTGCACACGCAAACAATACATTTAATCTTCAACAAAATGGAACTGGTAATTACATTGGTTGGGTATCATACTGGGGTTCAGGAAAATCATGGGGTGGTGACGTTGACGGAACAGGTAATGTAGAAGACGTAATTCAATATGACGGTGCAACTTATGGTAGACATATTTGGGGTAATAATAATGACGTTGACATATATCAAAGTGGTTCGCATACACATAATCTAGACATTCACGTTGACGGTGTAGAACACGAACACTGGCAGGAAGGTTCAGGAAGTCATTATAGTCAAACATATTACTATGGTAATTCAGACGATAGTGTTGTTGATATCATGCAAAAAGGTAGTGCTAATCATAATTCAAGAATAACATTAACAGGTTCAGAACATACAAACCTTAATTTACTGCAACAAGGGAATCAAAATCAATCTTATGTCATAACTAATGCTTGTTATACGGTTGGTGGTTGCACGATAAACATCACTCAAGAATAAATAAAACACCTATTCAATATCTTAATTCTGAGGTATAATAATACGTATGATTAAATTAAAGTATTATAAATATCTTTGTCTTGCAGTTTTAGGATTCTGTTTAGGATTCTACTCAGGAAAAGCACACGCAACACCATACATTGACTTTGATATGGGTGTTCACTGTTTAGCACAGAACATTTATTTTGAGTCAGGTAATCAACCTCTTGCAGGTAAAATTGCGGTAGCACATGTCACTTTGAATCGTGTAGAACATGATATGTTTCCAAATAATATTTGTGACGTAGTATATCAAACTAAACAATGGAGAACTTCTTGGACTGGGAATCAAGTTCCTGTAATAGGACAATGTCAGTTTTCTTGGTTTTGTGACGGTAAATCTGATAGACCAAAAGACAGTAAAACTTGGGCAGAAAGTTTAAAAATTGCTGACGAAGTTATGAACACTGATAAGTATTTTGATGTGACAGAAGGTGCAATGTGGTATCATGCAGATTACATATATCCATATTGGGCACAACATTTAAACCAAACAATACACTTACACGCCCATATATTCTATAGGTAAAGTTTATGTATAAATGGTGGACGGTTTTAATAACCATCGCTCTTTTAGTTGGACTTCGAGTTTCAGACCCATTTCTTATGGAGTCAATCCGACTTAACTATTTCGATTTTTTACAAACACAAAAAGAACCTTTACAGGTTGAAGATATTGTATTGGTAGATATAGATGAAAAGGCATTAGAAAAATATGGTCAGTTCCCATTTCCTAGAGGAGTATGGGCAGAAATGATTTCTAAAACACCTGAAACAAGTCCCTCAGTATTGACCGCTACGTTTGCACAACCTGATAGATTTGGAGAAGACGAAGAACTTAGAAACGCATTAGGAAACAAACTTACACTGCTTTCCGCTTCACCCACTAACCAAAAAGATACAGGAAGTGCACCATATATTGGTATTGCAAAGTTAGGTAAAGGATTACCTGAGAACTGGTTATACTCATATGAGGGTATCTCTAGTCCCATACAAACGCTTCAGGAGGCGGTTTACGGTGTAGGGACTGTAAGTGCTTCACCTTCTATAGACGGAACAATACGTGCAGTTCCACTCGCTGTCATGGCGAATAATCAAATATATCCGTCTCTTGCATTAGAAACACTTAGAGTATTGAATGGTCAACAGTCTTATAATATTAAGATAACACCCGAAGTTGGTGTTGAATGGTTAAGGATAGGCCGACTACCACCATTAACAGTGCAACCAAACGCAGATTTTAATATTGCATTTTGGAATCAATTTGAACGTGTTAGTGCAGTAGAAGAATTACCTGCAGATAAAATTCTTATATGGGGTCTGACTGCTTCAGGTCTGAGTAATCCAGTTTCAACCCCAATGGGTGCAATGTATCCTCACGAAGTTCAAGCGAACCTGATTCAAACCGTCTTGACAGGATTCCAAATACAACGATTCTACTATCTTGAATTTCTAGAAATTTTTCTTGTTCTGATTTCTTCTCTAGTAATATTGGCAATGGTCTACAGACTTCCCACAGTTCTTTCGGGGATAGGGAGTCTAGGTGTCGTTGGATTGCAGGCGTATACGGGGTATTACGTTTGGATAGAGAACTTGATTTTGCTCGATGTCTTTTACTCATCAGTTGCCTCATTGTTAGTTTTTGGTCACGCATCTTTCAACAAATACTTTACTACGTATCAATTGAAAGAACAAATAAAGAAACAGTTCCAAAAATATTTATCTCCTGACATGGTTGAAGAACTTCAAAAAGACCCTTCAAAATTGAGACTTGGTGGAGAAAGAAAGGAAATGACTTTCATGTTTATGGACATCATCGGATTCACTCCCATAAGCGAGGCGTATAAAAACAATGACGACCCCGAAGGATTAGTAGAACTCATAAACAAGTTCCTAGATACGCAAACAAAAATCATTATAAATAATAGGGGAACAATCGACAAGTATATGGGGGATTGTATCATGAGTTTTTGGAACGCCCCTTTAGATTGTAAAAACCATGCTGAACTGGCAATTAAGTCAGCAGTAGAAGTCCTTAAAGCCACTAAAAAATTAAATGCTGAACTTAAACCTCTCAACCTGCCTCCTATTAATGTGGGCATTGGTATCTCCACAGGCGAATGCATCGTTGGGAACATGGGAAGCGAAATACGATTTGACTATTCCGTCATTGGAGACGCAGTCAACTTGGGTGCTAGACTCGAAGGTCAAACGAGAAATTACGATGGGGTTGACGTGTTGTTATCGGAAAGAACTCGTGAATTATGTCCAAGAAGAAAACTCAAGGAAGTTGATAGAATCAAGGTTAAAGGAAAATCAGAAAAGGTCACAATATACACTGTATAACCAACACACTAAAGGACAACTCTACGCATTTGCAGCTCTTCAAGTATTAGACATTTATACCACATATAATGCACTTAAATATAATTGTGTCAGAGAAGTAAATCCAATTCTAGGTGACCAACCAACAGTTGCAAAAATGTTTACAGTAAAAACTTTAGTTCTCATACCAGCTATCGAAGCAGATATGAAAAACGAAAGACTTACAGAAACAACTATGAGACAAGTGAATACCATGATGACAGTGGTGATTGCAAACAATAATTTAGTTGGAAATCGTGCAAAAAGGAACTGCTTAAAATTATGACATTCACAGACGTTCACAAAACTTTGTTTCAGACAGAGTGTATAGTTGAGTATCAATCTTTAACTTCAAGTAAGATTCATAAACTTTTATGCACTATAAAAAAGAAAATTCAATCGCAGGGCGATAAGATTGTAGTATGGGATATCAAAACAAACACATATCATGATATCGAAATAAATACAATTATTTCAATAAACCCTCTTGAAAAAACTCACATTGACCATATATAATATATAAATAAGAATGTAATCGCTCAATTGAGGATTACAGTATATTAACTTGCTTAA
>CEWK01131368.1_pt1 | contig 11387 bp, 8 predicted proteins | sample 531431 | NCBI WGS metagenome assembly CEWK01 (sample SAMEA2623059, study PRJEB7988) | marine metagenome | isolation source: saline water (ENVO:00002010), including
CTCCTACGAATGCATCCCAGTTGAGTCCTCCAGTTAAGCTGGATAAGGAACGCAGGTATCCATCACGAGATACGAAGAAAACATCATTGGTAGTCCCAAGAATTGGAGATGCATCGACCCGATCCCCGGTCAAGAATTGCCAATTGAGACTCGCGTTGTTCTCATTATCGGCGAGAGAGTAGCAATATCCATTACCAGAGCCAAAATAAATATTTCCAGAAAGGTCGAGGGCTGGAGAGGAAAGAATCGATTTATTGGTATCGGCTACCTCGTCGATTACATAGGTCCATTTACTACTTCCATCTGGATGAAGGGCATGTAAGGTACCATTTTCATCTCCAAAATATATGCTACCATCTTGACCCAAGGCAGCAGAGGATGAAATCGGTTGTCCGGCAAAATATTCCCAAGCTAGGGAACCATTACTTTCAAGGGCATAGAAAATAGAATCTTTGGACCCGACATAGATCTTGCCATCTGCACCAAGCGAGGGGCTGGCGATCACATAACTATTAGTTTCAAATTCCCATTGCTTACTCCCATCGCTCGAGTTAATCGCGTATACTTTGTTATCCCAAGAGCCTACATATATGGTACCGTCTGGCCCAATTGCAGGAGTGGAATCAACCCAATTTTCAGCATTGAAACTCCACTTGGAACTACCATCCGCATGAAAAGCATGGAGTTTATTATCATTGGAACCTACATAGATTGCTCCGTCTGACCCGATAGCGGGTGAAGAAAAGATAACTCCTCCCGTGCTTGCATTCCATTCCATGGATACACTCTCGGTAGCAGCAGCAGATAGATTTTCGCTTGCGGTGTAAACATAGTCCCCACTGCTTCCCCCCCCATTGCCCGCAACTCCTACCGCATAGAAGGAAACCGAACCTTCATCGGTGGCAGGGGCAGTCCATTGAAAGTTCCAGATTCCAGAAGAAGAAGCACCTCGATGTTCGGCAGCATGCGCATCAATACTCATGTCACTCGATACTGCACTAAGAGTTCCACTGGTGTTCATATTGGTTTGTGCGGCAACTTGAAAGCCAAAGCTATTCAATGAAGTTCCCGAGAAAATAAGGGAAAGGTCATAAGTTTGGCCGGGAGTATAACTAGTAGGTAATCCAGAAAGGCTTATGCTCCCACTCCCTGAATTTAAGGAGTAGCTATTGTGACAAGATCTACAGTTTGTGGACTCGGTGAACATTCCGTTGGGAGGATTCCACGAATATCCAACCAAAAACTTGGGAAAGAACAGGGCAGGAAGTAATAATATGAAACGCAAGGACACAGCTGGTACAAATTTAGTTCAAAGAATAAAATGAAGCCAACTATAATAAATTATTTTCCCTCTTCCTTCGGTTGCAAAGTGATGATGAATTTTGAACCAGTTTGATTTGTTTCGGCTAACTCCAAGCTTCCAGGCATGCATTGAGCAAGTTGATGTGCAAGAGCAAGTCCAAGACCAGTACCTCCACTTTTTCTACTCTTGGAAGGATCAAAAAGAAATTCTCTCTCCGTAGATGGAATACCACCACTTGTATCTGAGATGTGAATCTGGAATTCTTCTGGTTTTTTAATGGATCCCAATGTCACGATGCTGTCTTTTTTTGATTCGAAAGCATTTTCAATCAGGGTGATTAAAATAGGGGATAGAAGGGCACTATTTAAGTTGTCAAAAGTTTGATCCAAGGAATTATCTTCTTGGAATTGGACATTTCCAAAGCTTGATATCCCCTTGGTTTTTTCAATGACAATTTCAAAGATTTCCCGAAGTGAGACTTGGTACACCTTTTTTTGGTCTTCAATTTCTTTAAGCGAATGTAAGGATTGGGAAACCAAGCCCATCATGCGATTATGGACTTCGAGGAGTTCATCCGGATCAACAGCACTTTTTTTCGCTGCTTCTTGGGCCAAGATCTGAAGATGGGTGAGGGGTGTTTTTAAGGAATGCATTAAGTGACCAGTCAAGGCACCGAGGCTGACAGTTTTATATACCTGGGCTAATTTCTGGTTGGTTTTTTGAAGAAGTTGATTTTTTTGTTCCAATCGCTTTTCTCTTTCTCGAATCCGGATACTCATAAATCGAAAGATAATGAACATGATAATCGTACCAGATACCAAGATTAGAATTCCTTGGCTTAAAAATTCATGGTCGATGGCATCCCAATCACTAACAATGAAGTGTTCTTCAAGTTGAACTTCAAAAATACAGGGTTCCTCTAAGGTATCAACTTTAAGAAATAAGGAAATGCACTCTCCTCGGTTGTGTCTGAAAAAAGTTTTTTCTGTTTTAATTTTGGTCTGCAAGGCATTGAGTCCGGGGCTTGATCGTTCCCCGGTGATAAGAGGAATGGAGGAACCATTCATCTCATAGGCAAATATTTGGAGAACTTTTGGAATAGTCAGTGAATCGATAATGATTTTTTCAAGAAGTTCGCGTCGGTTAGAGGTCATTTCGATTAGACCCAGATCAAAAAAAGTGATGTCGGTTTCCAAAAGTTTAAGTTCAGTTTTCTCGGCGATACTACTGATCTCTGAATCTAACAACTTATGCTGGGATTCAATGATTTGGGAATGAAACTGAGCCCTCGAATGCCAGAGTAAAATAGCTGTGAGGACAAATAGTAGAAGCAAGCAGAGACCAAAGCCAAACCATTCTTTCCGGATTTTCATTGATCTTAAAGCTCCCATTGTACTCCCAAAGACCAGAAGTTTGTATAATATTCATAATCTCTTGCATTTGAAAAATCTTCTTCTCTTTTCCACCGGAAGTAAAAATCCGTATTTTCATTGAAGGGAAAAGTGGCAGATGTACTGTAGCTCAAACTTTGCCGTTTGAATCGTTCCCCGGAGTCAACCCTTCTATGTTTGTAGATTGTTTCTGAACCCACGATGCTTGCGTTGGTTCTGAAAAATGAAACCAGTAATTCTTGTTCGATTCTAAAACCAATTTTTTCAAAGTCATAATATCCGCCAGCATTATCTTTTAACTGGGTCCACTTCAACTTTGCTGAAGAATTCTTCCAAAGAGAATGAGTAAAATCTTTTTGTAATTCGTAAGAAAGCTCTACTTTTTCAGTTTGCATGGCATCCGTGGAAAGCTGGTTTCCGTCGCCATCTCGTTTGGGTCTTTCTCGGTATTGCTTTTTTGAATATTGACCTTCTAATTCCCACTCCAAAAAAGTAGGATTTCCACGGATGGAGATCTGGACTGCGGCATCTTGGTTGTCATCTGCAATGACCTTAAAGTCCTCAAAACCTTTTATGAAATGGATGGACGCCGACCATTGTTCTGAGAATACCTTGGATAAGTAAGGAATCCACTCTGTTTTGTTTGAGCGAACATTCATGGTATAAGGAAGTCCTAGCTCGGAAAAATCAAAACCTTGATCGTAATAAATATGACGCACGCGAAGTCCATAAGTATAGGGCGATTTAAGCGGAGTGTAAGCGTGTTCCAATTGAGCTAGAAGGAGAGAGGTATCCTCATTATCCTCTAACGCATCGTATCTCTTTCCTTCTCCAAATAAATAAAGGTAGGTGAGATATTCCTGACTTCCCTGCCGAATGAAAAAAGCTTCAAGCGAGGTTTCCAAAAAAGAAGAATCTTGCCTAACAAATGGGCCATAAAGTGGATTGTCGGAATAGCCGATGGCGATTTCACCCGAATAAGAGGGAACCCAAGGTGCTGTTTTTGTGTCGGTAACTTCCACATTTTCTAATGGATTGGTTCCAAAAAGCATCTGGCTAAGTTCTTCATCTGATAAAGTGCTGTTCTGGTCTTGTCCAAGAAGAACCGATGTAAGAAAGCATGAGAAAAAATGAAATAAATCCTTAATGAAGATGAACTAACGCAAATTAGAGGAGAATTCACAAACAGAAAAGCGGGATGACCATGTGGTCATCCCGCTTTTAAAAATTACCTCAAGATGGGTGAAAAACTTTAAAGATCAGAAGTTCTAGTTGCATCCGTTTCAACCAATTCTCTGATTTCTTTCTTAACTTCTTTGGCTTGGGTTTTAATTTCTTCATGCTTTTCTTTGTTTGCCTCTTTGAAGTCAGTAATCATTTCTTTACGCTCATCCTTGGAAGCATCCTTAAGATCTTGGTGAAGTTTCTTTTGAGCTTCATGCATTTCTTTTTGTTTTGCTTTGAGAGCATCTACCTTGCTTTTCAATGCTGCGGTCAGTTCAGGTCTTTCTGGTTTAGGAGGACGATTGGCTTCCATATTTTCCCGGATCGAAGAATGTTTTTCTTTGATCTCCTCGAACCTTTCCTTGTTGCTTTCTTTAAATGCCTCCACTGCGGTTTTAATCTCCTCGCGGGATGCATCTTTTCCAAGTTCTTCTACTTTTGCTTTCATTTCGGTATGTATGGATTTTTCCAATTCTTTAACTGCAGCAATCTTCTCTTTGACTTCCTCTGAAAGCTCGGGTTTTTGAGGGCGTTTAGGGAGCTTTCGATCCCCTTTCTCTGCCATTTCTTTACGCAAAGAAGTAAGTTTTTTTTGTGCATCATCCTTAGAAATCTTACCCTCTTTTAGAGCCTGTAAGGTTTCTTTTTCGATGTTACGAGGATCTTTTGGATCTACTTGAGTTTTTCCGTTCTTGGCATCTTCTTCGATATTTTCCTTAATCCAAGAGGCAAGAGTTGAACTACCCATACCAAAGCCCCCAGGGAGAGGACGGTAGTCTTTTAATTGAATTTCTGGAGGTCGACCCCAATGAGTTGGAAAGCGAGGACGTTCAACTTCAACTTTCTTTTTTCCAGGGATAGAAGAGTCAACCTGTGGTTTTTGTTTCTCTTGGGAAAAAGCGAAAGCACTTAGTATTAAGCTCACGATCGTAGGGATTATAAATTTTTTCATATTTTTATTTAGGAATATTGATTAAAGTAATAGCTGTTATCATATTTTGTGCCAAGATTTATAAATTGCATAAAATACTCGCAAACAATGGATAACGAATTTTTTTGAAAATTAAGGAAGAAATAAATACTAGTTATGGGAAATATTACCTGTTTCAGGATTAGTATTTTGGTAAGTATTCCCCACTTTTTAAGAGGAGTTCTTTTTTTTACGATAGCGAATATAATCCCTGGGAACGCCAAGAATTCTTGCAGCTTCAGAGATGTTCCCTTCTGCTTGCTGGATTGCCAAATCGATAAGCCTTAAAATTTCCTCTTCCAAATTGAAGTCATTTTTGGGAAAGCGAAAGGAAGGGTTTAGCCAGTCATCTGAGCTCAAGCTTCTGGCATGATTAGGTGAGAAATTAAAATGAAGAGGTTGATCAGGTTCACCCATTACTAAAGCCCGTTCAAGTTCGTGAATAAGTTCACGGGTGTTTCCAGGCCAATTGTGTTCGATTAATGCATTCTCGGATGAAGGTTCAATTGCAGGAGTAGCGAGTTGATACTTTTTTGATAAGGAACCGAGTAAATGTTTGGCAAGGTTTACGATCTCCTTTCCTCTTGAGGCAAGAATCGGGATTTTAATTCTCAATAAGTCTAGGCGATGAAAGAGATCCTCCCTGAAGGCTCCCTCCTGAATCAATTTTGATAAATCCTGATTGGCTGCTGCAATGATCCGCACATCTACTTTAATTTCATTTGAACTTCCAACTCGCCGAATCATTCCGCTTTCAATGGTTAAGAGAAGTTTTGCTTGAGCCTCGATGGAAAGGCTGGTTATTTCATCTAAAAAGAGAGTTCCTTGATCAGCAGCTTCAAAAAGACCGATACGAGCATTTTTTGCATCGGTAAAAGCACCTTTCTCATGTCCAAATAATTCAGATTCAATTAAATTATTTGGGATTGCTGAACAATTCAGAGCAACGAAAGCAGATCCATGGCGAGGACCATGGTCGTGAACCCAACGGGCATAAGTTGACTTACCGGATCCGGTTGGGCCATCAATAAGAAGAGGAGGGAGGTTATTGTTAAGCCGCTGATCTACTTCCGTAATTTTAGTAAGTTGATGTAAGTCTTCCTTAAAGGCTCCTTCGAAAAACAAGTTGGCAGTCTTTCGCTTTCTTCTCTCAGAGTCATGTTGGAGCAGCCTTTGATTTTTACGCTGTCTGTCACACTTCATAAAAAGAAAGGGGATTTCATCAATTTCAAAAGGTTTAGTTAAGTAATCAACTGCACCGAGTTGCATAGCCTCCACCGCCGATTGAATTCCACCTTCTGCGGTCATTAAAATAGTGAAGGTATTACTTGGTAGTAATTCTTCGCGAAGAAGTTCAAGGCTTTCTCCGTCGGGAAGGTTAAGATCAAGCAAAGCAAAATCGAAAACGAGATTCTCAAGTGCTTTTCTTGCTTCCTGCAGATTAATGCAAGTGGTTACTCCGACCTCAAGTTTTTCAAATTTTGCAGCTAGACGCTTTGCTAAAAAAGAATCGTCTTCCAGTACAAGAATTTCCTTATTCTTGAAGAATGTTTTGGGCTGTTCATTTTGCTCCATTGACATAGGTTTCGCATGCAGTCCTCGGGGAAAAGAAAAGACTTTGCAAATCCTTTTTGTCGATCCATTATATTGTCCGTGGGAAATAAGTGGGTAATTCTAGTGGTTTTGCTTTTGGTAAAGGTGAATATTGGTGCTAAAGTTACTTCTCTCGGTCAGGAACCAGATTGGTCAAAATTAGATCCATTTCAAAACCTTTGGTCTTTGGAGAGTTTTCGTTCTGAACTCAAAAATATTTATTGTCCGAGGGAGAGCTGGTGGAAGCCATGGATTAAATTTAAACCTGGACAGGTGTTAATCAGAAAAAAAGCTGGAAAAGAAGATTGGTATATCTTGCAGTGCTTGCCCATTTCTAAAGGGGAAGAAAAAGATCAGAACCTAAGCGTCCCCCTAGAAATAAAAACGATTGCCTTGGATCCCGGGCACATAGGGGGGGAATATGCGGAAATGGAGGGAAGGAGTTTTAGAATAGGAGAGGATGATTTCGTAAAGGAGGGAGACCTGTCCCTAAAAGTTGCCAAAAGGGTAAAGGATTTACTCGAAGAAAAAGGCTTCAAGGCCATTCTAGTAAGAAGTAATTTAAAACCCGTTACCAAAAGTAAACCGCAGGCATTTGAAGCATTGGTGGAAACTTGGATTAAAGAAAGGGATTTTACGAGTTTGACAGTGGAAGAAATCGAAATTTTGAAAAGAAAAAGGCGAGAGATGCTGTTTTACCGGGTCAGTGAAATCCATGCACGAGCTAAACTCATCAATGAGCACATCCAACCAGATTTGACGGTTTGCCTTCATCTGAATGCGGCTCCCTGGGGCGATGAAAATAAGAAAGAGCTTGTTGACCGAAACGATTATCATGTTCTGGTTAATGGATGCTACATGGGCGGAGAATTAGCCTTTGATGATCAGCGTTTTGAGATGATTTTTCGATTGCTTAGTGCTTGGCAAAAAACAGAGCAAATTTTTGCCGAGAAAATAAGTGTTTCTTTTGGCCGGAAAACTGGATTACCTGCTTTTGTCTATAAGGGACCTAATGCGTTGAAGGTGGGAAATACCCCAGGGGTTTGGGCAAGAAACTTATTGGCAAATCGAATTTATCAATGCCCGGTTGTATTTATGGAACCATACATTGCCAACTCAAAAACGGAATATGAACGGATTCAACTCGGTCCGTACGAGGGAACGAAGAATTTTGGACTTCTTCCGAGATTATCCTTGGTTGAAGAGTATGCCCAGTGCTTACTCGAAGGAATCCTCGCAGCGACGGGCAAGTAGCAGGGTTACGCTTTTACTTTTTGACCGCATCTTGAGCCATTTTTTTCAGGGCATCCGTATGCTCATCAACCGCAGTCTTCGGGCCCGTCATTTTGATAAAAATGGAACCAGCTGGGCCGTCAATGATAGCAGCAGTTAGTGCGTAGCCTGGTTTCGGGGTTTTGGGCCCAAAAGGTCTACCGCTTAGAAAAGTTCCATGGGCTTGTGCAAAAGTTAGGCTGTTATCACCAAATTTTTCAGTTTTCACCACTTTTCCCTGCGGGTCCTCGAATTGTTTCATCCAGCGGTCCACATTCGCTTCGATTCCTCCTGCACCCGTGGAGCCAAAGTGGAAAAAAGCAATTTCCACTTTTTCTTTGGACTTGCTTTGAGCCTCAAACTGAGCCTTGCGCATGTTGGAAGTCGGTTTGGAAGAAACCCATTCGCTGGGCGGATTGAAAGTAAAGCCTGCCACCTCCAAGCCATAGCTCAATGAGGGGATCAAAAGAGGGATAGCTAAAAAGGAAAAGAGTAAGATTTTCTTCATAGTAGATAGAATTTCTGGTGGGTGATTAGTTAGTGTATGGTTATTTTAAATTTCAAAAAGAGCTAATTCTTTTTGAAAATCATAAAGTGTTGTTGTGGTAAAACTGAAAGGGTTTTCTCCCACTTGAATCCAACCACTTCAATTTCTTCGATTGCCTGTTTTTCAGTCATCTTGTGAAGGGGTTTAATGGGAACTTTCTTATCCTCTTTTCTATATTCGATCAAAATCAATAGTCCATCTTTTTTGAGAGACTTGAAAATGGAATTTGCCATTTCTCTAGGATGAGAAAATTCGTGGTATGCATCTACGATTAAAGCCTTATCAATACTAGACGGTTCAAGCATGGTTCGAGTGATCGTGCTTTGAATTGGGACAACATTTGTGACCTTTTGTTCTTTGATTTTGGCCCGAATAATGCCAAGCATTTTAGGAGAAATATCAACCGCAAATACTTTTCCACTTGGGACCAGATCTGACATTCTGAAAGAGAAATAACCGGACCCTGCACCAATATCGGCAATTCGATCCGCTGGTTTGATCTTCATGCTTTTAATGAGAAGATCCGTTCTTTCTTCTTGCTCCCTTTTAGGCCTTTCAAGCCAAGAAGCTCCCAAATGCCCCATGACTTGGGAAATCTCTCTACCCATGTAGAACTTACCGATCCCATCACGCGAAGCAGTACCGAGCTGATAGATACTTTCTTTATCTGCCGAAAAAACAGATGTTACGCTTACAGAAATTAGAAAAGCAAGGGCGTGAGCAAGAGGGTTGGAAAAAAACAGCATATATCTTTTTTTCGAGAAATGAACGCATTTGCAAATCAATATTGCTCGATTCAAACGGAAAAGATAGGTAGTATTGAAAAATCATGAAAGTAATCAGAGCGAAAAGTGCAGGATTTTGTTGGGGAGTTGAAAGAGCAGTACAAGTTGCTCGGGACGAAGCACAAAGAGGAAAAAAAACCGTCTACACGGATGGTCCCTTGATTCACAACCGTCAAATGATGAGTGCATTAAGTTCGGAAAACATTCGTGAAGTAGGTGATTATCAAAGTCAGTCAGAATTGGACCTTAGCAAAAAAGAAGATAAGGAATCTGTCTTGGTTGTCAGAGCCCATGGGATTTCTCCGGAGAGGAGAAAATATTTAAGGAAATTAGGACTTCCTTTCCGTGATGGCACTTGTCCTGATGTTGGGATCATTGCGGGTAAAGTGAAGGTGCATGCGGATAGAGGATATGATGTCGTGATTTTCGGAGATCCGGAACATCCGGAAGTAATCGGACTGATGGGATATGCAAAGGGGAAAAGTCATGTCGTGAGAAATGTAACTGAACTGGCTAGCCTTCCCCCCTTTAAAGGTGGAGTAGCTCTCGTTTCTCAATCCACAATGTTCACGCATGAATTTAAAGAAGTTTCTAGAAAATTATCCGAAATCTATCCCGATATTGCTGTTTTTGACACAATCTGCGGTGCGACCAAGGAAAGGCAGTCCGATTTGGTCGGTCTGGTCGAAGGAGGAGCGGAAGCAATCGTGGTTATTGGCGGCAAGCATTCGGCAAACACAAGAAAGCTTGCTAAGCTTGCAGCGGAGCAACAAAAGCCAACCTATCATATTGAGACTTTTAAAGATCTGGATTTGGACTCTTTAAAGAAATTTCAGACGGTTGGAGTTACCGCTGGTGCTTCTACCCCTGAATTTATAATTAGAGAAGTGTGTGAAAAACTTGAAAAACTTGAACCTTAAATAAATGAGCATGGAAATACCCAATGCTTTGGCTGAGCGTTATGCATCGGTCGAAATAAAATCAATCTGGTCGGCGACGGGGAAGGTTATTCTCGAGAGGGAATTCTGGATTGCCGTCATGCGGGCTCAAAGAGAATTAGGCTTGGATATTGATCTCGAGGCAATTGAAAGCTCTGAAAAGGTGAAGGCGGTGGTAGATCTTGAAGAAATCCGAAGGCGCGAGCAGGTTTCGAAGCATGATGTGAAGGCAAGACTTGAGGAATTTGCAGATAAGGCGGGTCATCAGCACGCACACAAGGGTATGACCAGTCGTGATTTAACTGAGAATGTAGAACAATTACAAGTCCACCGTTCACTTGGAATTATTCTGGAGAAATCGATTGCTGCATTGTTGGCATTAGCACAAAAAGCTGAGGAATTTAAAGATCTCCCAATTACTGCACGTTCTCACAATGTGCCTGCTCAGTTGACTACTTTAGGTAAACGTTTTGCAACTTGGGGTGAAGAATTAGAGAGAAATGTAGAGGCCTTGAGCAGGTTGTGTGCGAATTATCCATACCGGGGAGTGAAGGGGGCGGTTGGGACTTGTTTGGATCAAGTTACATTATTGGGTAGCGTGGAAAAAGCACAAGAACTCGATCAGAAGATAATCACTCATTTAGGTGCCACTGCAAATTGGGAAAATGTAGGACAAGTTTACCCTAGGAGCTTAGATTTTGAGGTGGTCTCTCTTCTAAGTAAAATGGCATCCGCGCCATCTAGTTTTTCGAAGACTTTGCGAATCATGGCCGGTCATGAATTGTTAGGGGAGGGATTTGCAAAGGGACAAACCGGATCCTCTGCAATGCCACACAAGATGAACAGTCGAAGTTGTGAGAGAATCAACGGTTTTCACACCATCCTCAATGGCTATCTAACCATGGTCTCTCAACTTTCTGGTGATCAATGGAATGAGGGGGATGTATCATGCTCTGTTGTTCGACGAGTCGCACTCCCAGATGCCTTCTTCGCGATGGATGGCTTGCTTGATACCTTTCTTACTGTCTTGAAACAAATGGAAGTTTTCCCTTACATGATTAAATCTGAATCCGAAAAATACCTGCCTTTTTTACTTTCAACCACAATCATGATGGAAGCGGTTAAACAAGGAGCAGGAAGAGAGGATGCCCATGCTGCGATCAAAGAGCATGCAGTCGCCACAGTTAAAGAGCTGAGAACAGGCGTAGTGAATGAAAATGATTTGATTACCCGCCTAGCAAATGATCCTCGCATCGGTCTCGATTCGAAAAAAGTAGAAAACCTGATGAGAGAAGGAGAAAAAAGAGTGGGTGCAGCACATGGACAGGTGGAATATTTTGTGAAAAAAGCGGAATCTTGGGGTG
>CEWK01065511.1_pt1 | contig 11360 bp, 7 predicted proteins | sample 531431 | NCBI WGS metagenome assembly CEWK01 (sample SAMEA2623059, study PRJEB7988) | marine metagenome | isolation source: saline water (ENVO:00002010), including
TGGTGATTTCAAAGATTAAATCAGTTTTTTGTTATTTTTTGGCATTATTATAATAGTTTATATCGATCGCCAATTGTTGACTGCGCGCTTACTTAGAGTTATGCGGTTTGTGTGGAGATTTGTAACCAGATTGCGGACCACGTGAAAAAAACCGCTAAAAGGTCAGGATGAAAGCCCTTCCTTTCGCTTGGCCGCGAATGAAGGGTTTATTTTTTAAACAGAGTCATTTATGAAAACAACTCGGAACAAAAGAACCAATCTCGTCCATTCTGGAAATCGCCGTAGCCAATATAATGAAGTTAGCGAAGCTATTTTTCTGACCCAAAGCTATGTTTATGAAACTGCTGAGGACGCCGAAAAAAGATTTTCAGAAGATATACCAAAAGATAGATTTATATATACCAGATACGGTAATCCAACTATTGCAATGTTTGAAGATAAGATCGCCACCTTGGAAGGAGCTGAAGCAGCCTTTGCAACAGCTTCAGGAATGGCTGCCGTAAATGGTGCATTAATGTCGGTCCTTTCCTCAGGAGACCATGTTGTTGCGGCAAGGGCTTTATTTGGTTCATGTTTGTACATTTTGGAAAAAATTCTGCCAAGTTTTGGCGTGAAGGTAACCTTTGTTGACGGTACCGATATCGATCAATGGAAAGGCGCAATTACTCCGCAAACAAATGTTGTATTTTTTGAAAGCATTTCAAATCCTACTCTTGAGGTTATTGATATTAAAGCAGTATCAGAAATTGCTAGATTCGCAGGGGCTCTAACGATCGTTGATAATGTATTTACAACACCAATTTTTTCAAATGCTTTTTCGCTGGGTGCAGATGTTGTGATTTATTCTGCAACTAAACATATCGATGGTCAGGGGCGTACTCTGGGAGGTGTAATTTTAGGGTCAGCAGACTATATTTATAATTCAGTTGAGCCGTTCATGAAGCACACCGGTGGCTCAATGAGTCCGTTTACTGGTTGGGTATTGCTAAAAGGATTAGAAACGTTGGACTTAAGGGTTCGCGCTCAAACCAGCTCAGCTTTTGCTATAGCAAAAGCTTTAGTTGATCATCCAAAAATTTTGTCTGTTATATATCCCGGTCTGGAAACGCATCCTCAATATACTTTGTGCAAGGACCAAATGGAAAAGGGTGGAACAGTTATTTCGTTTGAATTATTGGGTGGCAAGGAGGCAGCATTTACCTTTATGAATTCGTTAGAGATAGTGCTCATTTCTAATAATCTGGGAGATGCAAAATCAATTGTAACCCATCCTGCCACTACTACACATCAGCGATTGCCAGCTAACCAGAAAGAGCGGCTGGGTATAACGCAAGGACTTCTGCGTCTAAGTGTAGGATTAGAGGATTCTAAGGATCTCATAAGTGATTTGTCATTTGCTTTAAACAAGATTCTCTGACAAAAAATACCGTTTTGATTGATCTATAAGTTGTTTTTATTCGTATTTTAGGAATAAAATACAATATAATCTTTTTAAGAACTGGAATACATAATGAATGTTCATGCTTCCAACCACAAAAGTACTGTAGAAACTCCTCAGCGATCTGACAGCTTGGTTACCCTGAGGCAGTGGCTTTCTGATGGTGCGAAGAGACGGCTTACTGATGAAGAGTTAGTTACACTAAAGGTTCTTTTACCAAAAACAGAAAACTATCCAGAGTTCGAGACAGAGTACCCACATGATTTCGAAGTAACTGAAGATTATGCTGCAAGTATGCCAGACCTTCAGAATGGACCGGCTGCAATGATCAAAGGTTCACATCAATCCATTCAACATGTAGGAATTTCTAATTTCCGGCTCCCGCTTAAGTTCAGGAAAAAAGATGGTGGTGAATTAACGCTTGAAACATCCGTGACTGGGTCAGTAAGCCTTGATGCAGATAAAAAGGGAATAAACATGTCCCGAATTATGCGGAGTTTTTACAAACATTCTGAAAGTACTTTTAGTTTTGAGGTCATTGAAGCTGCATTAAGTGACTATAGAGAGGACTTAGATACATTCGATGCTCGGATTATGCTTCGCTTATCTTTTCCCCAATCAATCACCAGTTTACGGTCAAACCTTAAGGGATTTCAATATTATGATATTGGGCTTGAGGTAGTAGACAAAAAAAATATTCGATCCCGCTTTTTACATCTGGATTACGTATATAGTTCAACTTGTCCTTGCTCTCTTGAATTGTCGGAGCATGCGAGACGAGAGCGAAATCAGCTAGCGACTCCCCATTCGCAACGTTCAGTCGCAAGGGTTTCTGTCGAAATCCTAGATGTGGATATACTTTGGTTTGAAGATTTAATCGACATCTGTAGAAGCGCGGTACCAACGGAAACGCAAGTTATGGTAAAAAGAGAGGATGAACAGGCATTCGCTGAAATGAATGCAGCGAACCCGATCTTTGTAGAAGATGCTGTGCGGCTCTTCTGTTCGGCACTAAAAAAAGACGATCGTATTGGTGACTTCCGGGTTATAGCCAGCCACCAGGAAAGTTTGCATAGCCATGACGCAATTTCTATCATTTGTGAAGGTCCAACTTTTGATCAGAATACTTTTGATCCAAAAATGTTTTCCAGTCTAATTCATGTGGGCTAGTTGTTACTGAAGCTTGACAGAACCTCTGTCTCGGTACAAGCGTAGTATATGCGGTTAGATTTACGTCCGATAGGTTATGTAATAGGCATTCTTCTCACTCTGTTGGGTATTACTATGTTAATACCGATGGGCATTGATTTTTCAGAAGGTCGTGGATTTGTAGGGGTCTTTGCTGAAAGCGCACTTATAACGATATTAACTGGAAGTTTTCTTGCGATCGCATGCTCAAACGGAAAATCTGAAGGCCTAGATATTCAAAAAACTATCCTTTTGACTACGGGTGTATGGGTTGCATTACCACTGTTTGGTTCTATTCCCTTTATTATAGGAAGTACCCAACTTTCATTTGTTGATGCTCTTTTTGAAGCTGTGTCAGGTGTAACAACTACCGGTTCGACGGTTTTATCTGGGCTGGAGGGTCTCCCAAAAGGTATTCTCTTGTGGAGAGGTATTTTGCAGTGGTTAGGTGGAATTGGTATTATAGTTGTCGCAATGGTGTTCCTGCCTGAGCTCAGGGTAGGTGGTATGCAAATTTTTCGTGCAGAAGCATTTGATACCATGGGAAAAATACTACCGCGTGCGACTACTATTTCACTTCAGATATTTGTTATTTATTTGGGTATAACCATTGCTTGCGCTTTATCATATGTGGCAGTTGGAATGTCTGCCTTTGACGCAATAGTCCATTCCTTTACCACAGTTTCAACTGGTGGCTTCTCAAACTATGACAAGAGTTTCGGTCATTTTTCGGAAGCTGTAGAGTATGTCGCTATCGTTTTTATGATAATGGCAGCTCTTCCCTTTGTTAGGTATGTGCAGCTGGTTAACGGTAATAGTCGGGCAATTTTTTCTGATACGCAAATTAAAACATTTTTGATAACTACCTCAATGATTGTTACTTTTGCGTTTTTTGTTTTAAATTCATTATTCCCAGGAGACTGGGAAAATGCGTTTCGAAAAGCTCTGTTTAATATTACATCAATCATTTCAGGAACAGGTTACTCAAGTGATAACTACATGAAATGGGGAGGGGTGCTTGTCTCTGTAATTTTTTTTATTGGGTTGATTGGAGGATGTGCTGGGTCTACAACCTGTTCTGTAAAGGTTTTCCGGTATCAGTTAGTTGCTTCTGCAATCCTTTTACAGCTTAGAAAAATCCGCTATCCACACAGAGTTGTAGTATTGAAGTATGATAACCGTCCCGTAGCAGAAGATGTGCTCCATTCTGTTATGACATTTTTCGTTGTTTTCTTTTTGAGCCTTGGTGTCCTCGCAATATTGTTGTCCATGACAGGATTAGACCTCATAACATCTATTTCTGGAGCGGTTACAGCATTGGGCAATATCGGCCCTGGCTTGGGAGATCGCATTGGACCCTCTGGAAATTTTATGGGTTTAAACGATGCAGCTAAATGGTTGTTGATTATTGGAATGTTAGTTGGACGCCTTGAACTAATGGCAGTTTATATTTTATTTACTAGGAGGTTTTGGAGAAATTAATAAAAAATACTAATTTTCCCAGCAACTTATTAGAGCAGTAACTTTATTTGCCATAAACTCTATCTGTCCTGGATCTAAAGGTTTCGTGCGATAAGAACGTTTAAGTTCTGGCGATCCAGTATCGCGTAAAAATTTATTAATTTCCCTTACTTTTATTGCAATTTGGGCATCTGAATTTTCTTTTGAAGTTGGATGCGTTATATGCAGTCCAATAAAATTTCCTGAAGAGTCAAATATTCCCCCTCCACTATCACCTGGTTCAATAGAAACTGAAAATCGAAACTTATTTCTATCGCCTTGTAAATCTTCCATTGCTCTTAAAATTCCTTCACTCAGAGTCGAACGATTTAATTTTCCCTGATACGGGAAGCTTGTTAGCGCGACCTTATCACCAATCTTGGGCAAAGCGTTTGTATATTCAATAATATTAAGTGGCTTTAGGCTCTGTTTGGGAGTAAGTATTGCAAGATCTAAATCGCTATTTTCTTTTAAGATACTGTAATCATATATCCCATTTGCTGTTAAACGGGAGCATTCAGATAAGCCGCTTGCTTGAGTGATTAATTTTGCTTCATCGTCAATAAAGATACCGGATCGAGAATATTTGGGACGGCGTAATACAAAGCCAAGATACTCATTGAAATTTTGGTCTTCATTTGCTGTAGTTCGTTCTCTTAGAGCACCTGGAATAATTTCAAACTCCAGTCGCATTTTTATCAACAGCCTCTTTGCAATAAAATCTTCTTCATCCGGCCATATTAATCCAAAGCCTTTTATTTTATTATTTAAACTTATTGCTGTAAAAAAACTATTAAACTCATCATTTTCTCCTGAAAGCTCAAATGAGTTTCTTAATAATAATTTTTTTCCATCAATTGGAATTATTTCCAAATCTTGCATTGCGTCAAAAAGAATCTTTAAATCATAATCATCACCATGCTGTGATATCAGAAAAACTTTTATCTTTGATGATGGTGTGGCCTCGTAGGTTATAAATGGTGGTTTGATTGCTGTTGGATTTCTAAAATCGGTCGGCAATGGTATTTTAATTCCGGCCAGAATATTTTTTTCCATTCTGATACCATTTTCAAAGAGTGGTTTTAGGTAGTTTTTTATAAGCTCAGACTGCTGTGGAATAGTCATAAAACCTGTTGGTTCATAGTTATTACTAATTTGCCAATCACTAATCGCTTTTCGTGTTCCAGGTCCATATTGTCCATCTATTTCGGAGTCATAGACACCTTCTGACAATAGAGCAGATTGAACTGCTTTTTTATAGAAATCACTTAACTGTGCATCAAAAAACTTAGCTTTTTCGAGAGAGTCTAATTCCTCTATACTTGAAAATAATAGATTTTCACTTTCTGAAGTATTTAATAAGTTTTCATTTAAGTCGAAGTCATAATTTTGATCATACTTGGCGTTGTCGTCACTAGAAAGCTCTTCGAGGTCCACCATTGCAAAGCTTCCTGCGGTCCAAACTTTTTTACCATAATTTTTACCGTCTGTTACAAAGCTATCTGAAGAAATGAGATTAGCTGATAACTTAGTATTTAAGACGTCAAACGCTTCTTCGAAATCATAAGGCCCCAAAGAGACAGCATACCAACCATCATCAAGAAAAAATATATTAACTTTCTCATTCAGAGTTGTTGAAAGTCTGCTGGTGGCTTCTTTAGCCCGAACAATACTTGGCAGTGTTTCAAGTTGTATCCAACGGATCTCGTTTGCAGATACTACGGTGCCTATAAAAAGATATATTGTAAGAATTATTCTAATCATAGTATCCCCGGATATTAGTGATTTCGTTTTATCTAGTGGTGATGCCGCAAAATATCTACACTGAAAACTTTTTGAAATCATTTAAAATCAATAAACTGTTGCCAATTGACCCTAGTAATAGCATTGCATACATAGGTCGCAAGCAGGTATACGGAAATATAAGGTAAAAATAATGAATATTGCAGAGCCGAAATCTTTCCAAGAAATTGTTTTGAGGTTGCAAAACTATTGGTCAGAAAATGGTTGCGCCATTCTTCAACCTTACGATATGGAGGTTGGCGCAGGGACATTCCATCCGGCAACTACGCTAAGATCCTTAGGCGAAAATAATTGGGCTGCTGCCTATGTTCAGCCGTCAAGACGGCCAAGCGATGGGAGATATGGGGAAAATCCTAACCGTCTTCAACATTATTATCAGTTTCAGGTCATAATGAAACCTAGCCCTGAAAACTTTCAGGATTTATATTTGGGATCTCTTGAGGCAATTGGCTTGTCAATGAGTATTCACGACATTCGGTTTGTTGAAGATGATTGGGAGAGCCCTACATTGGGCGCTTGGGGGCTCGGTTGGGAAGTATGGTGTGACGGCATGGAAGTTAGCCAGTTTACATATTTCCAACAAGTGGGTGGACATGATTGTAAACCAGTTTCGGGTGAATTGACTTATGGGTTGGAACGGCTTGCCATGTATATACTGGATATTAATCATGTTATGGAAATGCCATTTAATTCCCCCGAAGCGCCAGTGCCTTTAAAATATGGAGATATTTTTCTGCAGACTGAACAGGAATATGCAAGATGGAACTTTGATGCAGCGAATACAGATATTCTTTTTAAGAATTTTGAAGAAGCCGAAAAAGAATGTGAACGTATCCTGGCTCATAGTGAATTAGATCCAAAAACAGGAAAAAAAATAATTATGGTTCACCCTGCTTACGATTTGTGCATCAAGGCGAGCCATTTTTTCAACCTATTAGATGCGCGTGGGGTAATATCTGTTACAGAAAGGCAAGCTTATATATCGCGTGTCAGAAATTTGGCGAAGAAGTGTGCAGATTGTTTTGTGCAAACTCCAGCAGGAGGACAAAAAAATTGAGCGGGAAAGTCATTGTCGCTTTTCTGGTTTTACCTGCGATTTTAGCAGGTGTGGCCCTTTTTTATTTACAAATTTTCAGCTTCTACGAGGAGGTGATCCCCGATGGAGTTACAGACGTGGCCATCTTACAAAAACAAAATGAGCTTCCAGAAATTATTAATTATTCAAATTTTCGTGCAATAAGTTCAGATAGCTCTCCTATAAGATATCGTGCGTGTTTTGATACTACTGAAGATCTTGACGCTCTACGCAGCCGATATCTGGTGTACAAAGGTGCGGAACCTAGAATTGCCCCCTATTGGTTTGACTGTTTTAATGCAGAGGAATTAGGTTTATCTCTCAAAGATGGTGGAAGCGGTGAGGTATTCTTGTCTAAGAAAAATATTATGTACGGAGTTGATAGAGTTGTGGCAATTTTAGAGAACGGAAAAGGCTACGTTTGGCACGAAATAAATGACTGCGGTGATAAGTTATACGATGGTTCTCCAGTTTCAAACGAATGCCCTGAGAAAGATTGACCATGCCAGATTTGTTAATAGAGTTACTTTCGGAAGAAATCCCGGCGAGAATTCAGGGATTTGCTGCACAAGAATTAAGAAAAAATATGTTAAGTTTCCTTGCTGAGCAAGGTTTATCAGAAATTGCAGCGACTGCCTTCTCAACTCCACGGCGCCTCACACTTTTTATCACAGGCCTTCCCGAAAAATCTGATGATTTTATCGAAGAACGAAAAGGACCCAGAGTAGATGCGCCACAAAAGGCTTTAGATGGTTTTCTTAGAAGTGTTGATTTGAAATTAGATCAATTAACTGTAAAAAGAGACGGCAACGTCGATAAATATTTTGCATCAATAAAAACGCCTGGAAGAATATCAACACAAATTGTTGCTGAGGCTTTAGAAAAAACAATACGGACATTTCCTTGGCCAAAGTCTATGCGATGGGGTGTGTCATCATTAAGGTGGGTCAGACCTTTAAAAGGTATACTATGTATTTTTATAAAAGATGCCGACCATCAAGTAATTGATTTGCAAATAGATGGAATACGCTCAGATTCGTGCACCACCGGTCACAGGTTTATGGCTCCTGAATTTTTTACTGTTAAAGATTTTGATGATTACAAGCTAAAATTAAGAAATGCTTTTGTAATTCTAGATAATAGGGAACGCTCTGAAATAATTTTAAATGATGCAAACAACTTAGCTTTTGCAAATGGATTAGATTTAATCAACGACGATGCTTTATTGGAAGAAGTATCGGGTTTGGTAGAATGGCCTGTTACGCTGTTGGGGAAGGTGGATAAAGCATTCCTTGACCTGCCCTCAGAAGTTCTCAGAGCATCTATGAAAGAACATCAGAAGTTTTTTTCATTAAAAAATCCAAAAACCGAGAAAATTGAAAGGTTTATCACAGTTGCTAATATTGAGTCGGCTGATAATGGAGCAACAATATTAGAGGGAAATCAAAAGGTATTGTACGCTAGGCTATCAGATGCAAAGTTTTTTTGGGAAAATGACTTACGTTTAATCCAAAAGGACGGTCTTGATACTTGGTTAGAAAAGCTAAAGAATGTCACGTTTCATAATAAGCTTGGTAGCCAGGCTGATAAAGTATTACGTATTTCTGCTCTAACCAAAAAGCTAGTAGGCCCGCTCGCGTGCGATGGCGAAGATGCTGTAAATGGTGCAAATATATGCAAGAGTGACTTAACTTCTGAAATGGTTTACGAATTTCCGGAGCTTCAAGGTGTTATGGGCAGATATTACGCTATCAGCTGTGGATATTCTGACAGTGTGGCTAAAGTATGCGAGGACCATTATAAACCCAAGGGACCAAATGATCCTGTGCCAACAGTTTTGACATCTGTAGCGGTAGCGCTTGCTGATAAATTAGATACATTGCTGGGCTTTTGGATTATTAATGAAAAACCAACTAGTTCAAAAGATCCATTTGCTCTTCGACGAGCCGCCCTTGGTGTAATAAGGATAATACTTGAAAATGACCTGGAACTCGATCTAGTCGAACTGCTTAATGATCATTTAGAAGATTTGTCTGAGTATGGAAACAAATCAGATGCAGTATCGGAATTGATGGCATTTATTCGAGACAGATTTAGGATTTATCTTCGAGATAAAAATATCCGATATGATGTGGTAGACTCATGTCTTGAAGTTGGAAACGTCGGAAATCTCAATCTGATCGCTAAACGAATTAACGCACTTACAAATCTGCTAGAAAGTGATGAAGCTGAAGATTTTTTACAAGGGTTTAAACGAGCAAATAACATCTTGGCAAAAGCAGAGCAAAAAGATGGTGTGGAATATTCCTATGGCGCTGATGGAAAATATATGGAAGTTGATCCGGAAAAGGAATTATTTAAGGCTTTAAATAAACAGCATTCTATTGTTAAGCAGGCGGTTTCTGATGAAGATTTTCCAAAGGCTATTTTAGCAATATCAAAGCTTAGGAGTCCGATAGACAATTTTTTTGAGTTTGTTCAGGTGAACTCTGATAATGATATTGTTAAGCGTAACAGATTAAATTTACTGGGCCAAATTCGAACTACTTTTAGTTTGGTAGCTGATTTAAGTAAAATTGAAGGCCAATCAAGTTAGTAGAATAATATTTTTAATTGAAGATTATTAGTGCAATATGTGCATAATGATGATTACTTGATTTAACTTTAAACGGGTCAGAAATGCAGGAAATGGAACGGATTGAGTTAGATTTTGAGCTAATTACACCATCAGCGAGGATCGCGACCGCAACCCATGGAGGTAGAGCAAAGTGTCTTCAGCGACTACTAAGATTGGAGCTTCCGGTACCGAAGACAGTAGCAATTTCATTTTCTGGTGTTCATTCAATTGCTGCCGGTCATTATGAGAATATTAAAGATATCTTAAATAATTTTGGTACAGATGATTTGCTATGTGTGCGTCCGTCATCAGAAAGTTCTGATTGGGGTGGCCCCAGTGCCATTATGAATATTGGTATGAATAATCTACGTTATGAGGAACTTAAGCAAAAGGTGGGGCCAGATTTGGCATCATCAATATATATCAACTTCATACAAGCCTATTCGCTTCACGTCGCTAGATTGGACCCAGATATTTTTAATCAAGTTGACAACGAAAATAGTGAAGCTTTGGCAAAAGTATTAGAGATTTATGAAAATGAAACGGAGCAGTGCTTCCCTCAGGATATAATGGTACAACTTTCTGAAATTCTCAGGTCTATGGCACGCACCTGGGAGAGTACCACTGCAAGATTGCTAAGACAGGCAAAAGGGGCACCAATAGATGCCGGTTTGGGTTTAGTTATCCAAGTTATGGCATTTGGTCTGGGAGAGGGCGAATGCGGTACAGGGATCTTGCAGCTTATTGATGAAAATGATGGAAAGCCCAAAATTAAAGGACGCTATAAGGAACAATCGCAAATTCGGCCAGAAAAATCTAGCGAAGGTGCTCTTTATTTAACAAAGGATAAAAGAGGCTGGTCGTTAGAAGACAACAATGAAGAAATTTTTGGACAATTAGTTGAATTCGCTTCTCTTATGCGCGTTAAATTACGAGAAGAAATGCAAATTGAGTTTAGCATTCAAAACGGAGTTTTACACATTTTAGACGGTATTAGAACTCCTAGGCGGTCTCAGGCAGCTGTTAGAGTGGCTGTAAGACTTGCCGAAGATGGAATTATTTCGCGCTCTGAAGCTTTAATGAGGGTTGAGCCAAGAGCAATAAGCGAACTACTTCACAGGCAAATTGATCCTGAAGCGCATCGGCAAATATTGGGGAGTGGAGTTGCAGCAAGTCCAGGTGCTGCAACTGGTAGAATTGTTTTTTCGGCAGAAGCTGCTCAGTCGCATGCATCGAGGGGGATCGATTGTATTTTGGTGCGTAGAGAAACCTCTCCTGAGGATGTGAGGGGAATGCATGCAGCTGTTGGTGTTTTAACCGAAAGAGGCGGTATAACTAGTCACGCTGCGGTAATTGGGAGAGGTATAGGCTTGCCTTGCGTAGTCGGAGTAAAGGATATTCGATTTCAGACAAGGAGAAAAACTTTAATTTGTAAGGATGGCCGTCAATTAACAGAAGGCGATGAAATCACTATTGATGGAACCAGAGGTGATATCTTGTTTGGTTCGCCTAAAATGGTGGAGGCTGCATTAGATGACGCATTTCAGACCCTTTTAGAGTGGACGGATGAAGTTTCAGAAATGAAGGTCCGTGCTAACGCTGATACGCCTCAGGATGCTTTAACCGCTAAGAAGTTTAATGCCCAGGGAATTGGCCTTTGTAGAACAGAACATATGTTTTTTGAAAGCGACCGACTTACTGTGATGCGTGAAATGATATTTTCTAAATCTGCCGAGGAT
>CEWK01010933.1_pt1 | contig 11321 bp, 9 predicted proteins | sample 531431 | NCBI WGS metagenome assembly CEWK01 (sample SAMEA2623059, study PRJEB7988) | marine metagenome | isolation source: saline water (ENVO:00002010), including
TATATAATCCAATGAATACAAATCTTTGGGGCAAGAATCTGATATAGTAAATTTTGTCGGTATACCCTCTTTGCCAAGTGATACTGCAAATTGATAACCTTTTTCTCCCTTGAACAAGGCATAACCTCTTACAGCTTTCATATCGGTATCAGTGACTAGTTTTTGAACTGAAGTTCCAATACCATGAATTTGCTGTAGCGAATTCCTATAACCTCTTTCAACTGTAAATGTTTGAGCAGAAATCTCTTTAATCAACATAAACTCGTTATCGACCAAAATAATATCTCCAACAGCATAATTGTCACTGCTAACAAGAGTTATAGAGTTAGATGAAAGGCTTACCTCATTTGATATTGTTGAAAATGAATTAAATCCGGTGTCCATAATATAAGTAATATACATTTCAGAATTATTGGGTACAAACTCTCCATTGCTAATTAAGTCTTCAGATGTATGCAACCAAACATTATCAAAAGAATTAATATTGACATCATTCTGTACAAGCGCAGGTCCTACTAAAAATTCTCTCAAACCATCAGCTTTTACTAATCCTCCACTCCCATTGTCAGCATATCCATAAAACCAGTATCCTTGAGTTAATCCATTTTTAGTAAAAGTAGCTTCAGTTAGCCCAGAACTCGTAGAAATATTTATTGGATCAAGTGACACATAAGAAGACGTAAAAGGTTCAACAAAATAATATTTAAAATTTTCATCGCCGTTACCATTTATTTGGATTGTAAACGCCGTAGATGAGTTGGATGTAATTTGAGTTGTTACTCCTGAAGTTAATGATGGAGGTGATGGATATAAATTATAACCTGATGGAAAGCCTAGATCCATCCTTTGATTTTGTTCCGAATATGTTGGTGCTATTCCTGAACAAAATGAATTGTTTTCATTTTGGTTTGATATGATATCTTGAAAGCTGCCATTTTCTGGTGAAACCATTCCTTGGAATCCATAATCATATGTTGTGGCAATTACTGTAGTTGTAGTAGTTACTGGAATAGTTGTAGTTGTAGTAGCAGGCGTATTAGTATTTTCCTCATTTACAATTGTGGTAGTAGTTGTGCTTGTGGATACATAATCATTTACTTTTGATTCACACCCAGTATATGTTCTCATTTTTCCATACGTAGTAGGACCTAAGTCACCATCTACAGTAATTCCAACATATGCTTGAAATCTTTTTATTGCCTCACGTGTTTGATTTCCACTAAGGCCATCTTCTATTCCCGCTTCAAACCCGTATCTATTTAGAAAATTTTGGACATTTTGTAAATCTTCAAAGTTTATATTTTGGTTGTCTTCTGGTATACAGCCGTCATACACAACTTCAGTGGAAGTAGTTGTTGTAGTTTCAGGAACTGAAGTGGTAGTTGTGGTAATTGGAATATTGGATGTTGTTGTAGAAGTATCGTTTGGAGCAGTAACTTCATCATTATCTAAAAAGCCACATGCAACAAATAACATCAAAACAGCAGAAAGGGATATGAGCTCAAATTTTTTCATTAATAAGATACTAAATGAATGAACTAAATATTCAATAAAGTATTAATTTATTTGTTAATTATAAAAGATTTATTTCTGAATATTAGAAAAATAAAACTTGCCAGAATAAAAAATAAAAAGATTCTGTTAATCTGTGGAGTTCTGTTTTCGACTAAATTTGATTGAACCTTTGTAAATCCACCCGACAAATAATGTAAACACTCTGCGTATCCAGACACTGTAACTGCATTTCCATCTGAATCCTGCAAATTTGTATTTTGAAAAAACTCATCAGGTTGAAATATTAGGTATCCATCTTCGTGTTGAACAGGCTTATTGAAAACTTCATAAGTTCCACAAGTAGCTATTTCTTTTGTCAAACATTCAATATCATAATTTGTTATCACCTCAAAATAACTTGATGTAATCCGACAACTTAGCGTTGTTGGAAGTTTTTCTGAAAGTTCAAATTTAAAATTATCATCATAATTTTTAGGAAATCCAACAATAAAAGTAAATATTAAAAATGCTAAAACTGTAGTTATGATTTGCGTATTGGTATTTGACTTTCGAAGAAAATTTATGATTAAAAATACAAATGAAAATGCTAACAAAAAGAAGTAATAATGAGTTTTTACTGTATCTCCTTTATTTGGATTGAAGTGAAGGCCGAAAACACCAAGTGATGTGAGAAGCAATATAAAAATACCTACCAAATAAACCTTTGTGTAAGAAGAAAATATATAAGATTTTTGCTTTATGAAAGTAAAGACGAAAAATAATATTGAAAGAAAAACTGATAAGTTTCTTCTTGGATAATCGAGAAAAGTTATAATTTGTTGCCTGCTAGATACAAATAAGCTTCGTTCATGATCCCAGTAACGATTAAAGTAATCTCCGAATAAATCAATAGCAGTGATGCCAAAAAGTGAACCTGCGTGTACATTACGAAAAGGATTAGAAAATATCTCTGAAAAACTTACGGTGTAAATAAATGATAGCGGCGCACGGAATAAATATGACTCTAGCTCTGGATGTGAAAGCATACTTACATTGTTAACCGTGAGATTTTCTTGGTAAAGGACATAGGACATAACTAAGAAAACCGAAATAGAGATAATTAAGTCTGAGATTTTAATTGTTTTAATTTTTTTAATATAAATAAAAACAATAGCGGATCCTGTAAGTACAAAAACAGTACCCTTGCTCGTAGCAATGACTGCTAAAAGAGGGGTGATTGCTAAAAGGCTAATGATGTTTTTGCTTTTAAAATAATTCTCGATACCTAGTAGAACCCAAGGAAATAGAGCGAATGCTAACATTTCTGGTTTCATAATTAATCTTCCTCCAAATACTGGAGGGAAAAAATTCAAGAAAGTCAGTGCAAGAAATATTTGCGTTAAATTAACTCTTTTAGTTCTCATAAAGAGAAATAAACCTAATAAGCCAATTAAATAAAAAATAAAGTTTGCGAGTTGAATTGCCGAGCTATAAATATATTCCCATTTATCAGCTAGATAAAACTGGTCAGATAGTTCAATGAACAAAGAAATAAACCAAAAATAAAATAATCCCTGCTCTCTAGAAGGAGTTTCTATTGTTCCATTAAAATACTCAATATATCTGAAGTATCTGTAAAAATCTGTACCGTCAATCGAGTTGTAAAATATCTCACCAATGCTGAAAGTAAAAATGAGAGAGAAAAAAAATGAAAAAATGGAGAATATTTTTATTTTTTTCTTAAACATTTACTTTCCTGAATTAAAAAATTTAATTTTTCGGCATTACTATAAATTTATATCAGTATTGCTTCAACTTAAAGGATAGCTTTATTTGTATGAGTTTAAAAAAGAAAAATAGAAAACTAACAATAAAACTACTTTTCATATTGATTTATGTTTTTCCAGTTAAAGGGGTTGGGTACTTATCAGGTTTTCCATTTAACTCAAAAACATCCCTTATTTTATTTGTACTTGTAGTTTTTACTGTATTGAAAGTAAATGATAAATATCTAAATAGGGGTATTTTGTTTTTTACAGCTATTTTCTTGTTAAAATTCTTTATAATTTTGAATCCTCAAAACTTGTGGCTAGTTTGTGTAAATGATGACTCAACACCAATTCAAAATAGTTTTAAGTATGAATACATTGACTCTACGTGTGCAAAAAGTTTTAATAATCTTAATTCAGAATTTACTGATAAAGTCAATTCGGTAAATTATGTAACTTATGATGAAGAATATCAATGGCTTGGTGCAAATTCAGCTAATTTTCCACTTGGTTATTTAAACCATTCAAAATTTAATATTTATGAATTAAGAAGAGATTGGTTACCTTTTGAAATGAATTTATATAAAAAACTTGATGAAGGTACTAATCAGTTAGCAATTAATTACATTGGTGAAGTTACGATTAGGTTTAATGATGGGTCAACAGGTTATGGAATCCCTTCCCGATACTGGAATGAAAATACAGTAATAATAGATGTTCCCGAGAATGCAAGCTTCGTAACAGTAAAATACTCATTCACACAATGGAAAATAAAACATATTCCAACATTAAAAAGTGGTTATCCCTATGAGAAGTTTGCAAAATTAATTATTGAAGAAAAAGGTTATTCAAAAAATAATTATGAGTTATATTCTATTCTTGTTGTAATTGGCTATTTATTTCTTAATATAAAAAACTTGATAAAGGGTATTAATAAAAATTATTTTATCCTATTTTCTTTATCAATTGTATTTTGTCTTATTTACAATTTTGATTTGTCTCAAAATAGGTTGATAAAATTATATGCTTATCTGTGTTTATTTTTAATTTTTACTTTTTTCAATAATTCAAAAACTTCCTATCTCAATTTTCTACATATATTTGTACTTTTAAGTTTTATAATTATTGACTACCCGTGGAGTAATTTTGATTTAATTGTTAAACCCGGAGGATCTGATAGCCTGACATATGAAAATCACGCTAGATTGATACTTGAAGGTGATGGGCTTCGAGGTGGTGCGAGCGTATTTTTGTACTCTCCAGGCTATAGATATTTCTTATATCTATTACATATAATATTTGGTGACTTTTGGAACGTAGCCTGGATAACAATTTTAACAATATGCGTAAATTTTATCTTTATAAATTCTGATAAACGCAACCCTATCTCGTTTTTGTTTGTTCTCTTTCTCATATCAGATAATGTAAGAAACGTGTTTTTATACGGTATGTCTGAAGCAAGTGCTTTAGCATTATTTTTAATCTCAATATATCTAATAAAAAGGGATAAAATTTTTTCAGGAATTACTTTATTGGGCGTAGGTGTTTTGATAAGGCCTGAGACCGGCTTATTTGCATTACTTGTTTTGTTCATGAATAGAAAAAAGTTAAAATTAGAAAATTATTTGAGTTTTGGCGGCTTATTATTATTACCTCTTTTACACAACCTTTATTTTGGAAGTGAATTTGTAGTCTTAACATCAGGTTGGAACTATGGAAGAAATTTAGACTTTAATATTTATAAAAACTTAAATTATTTGATCATGAATCCATTTAATGAAAAAATTCTCATGACGCTGGGTTCTACAATTATCTTTATTGGCTTTGGTGTCATTGTTTTGTCGGTTTTTAACTTTATAATTTCAATTTATAAAAAACAAGGTCTAAAAAGTAATCAATTTTTCCTATTTGGTATTTTGAATCTTCTACCTTTTATTATTTATGATCCTGAACTTTTTTACCCAAGACATATAATAATTGGTCTGTGTTTCTTATCGTTAAATACTCTTTACAATAGTGATTGGATATTCGAGCTAGAGAAGAGTATAAAGAAAAAATTATGAAAGAACTTATCAAGCTTTTTTTCACAATAACAGCAACTTTTGTATTTTTACTGCAATTTGATATTTTAAGAATTACAAAAATATATTTTTTTGATGGTATATATCTCTTAATTATTGCATCTATTATCAACTATTTAGTTTTTAGAAATAAGACTAAAAATATTGCAATTTTGATCGTAACTGTATTCTCAATGAATTTTGGTTTTTTTGTTCTTTTTCCCGTAAGCTACGAGAGATCTGTTTCGGTACAGTTGCTGACAAATCTTAGCAATAAAACTGATTTAGAGTTGAGTGAAGTTGAAATAAGAGATGAGATTATAAACATAACGAACACTGAAGCTTTTACTGAAAAAAGAATTGAAGAGCAACTTTATACTGGTTATCTCGAACAAACTGAAGATGGATATAAGATTTCCAATACAATAAAAAATTTTATTTCGCTTAAAAATTTAATATCAACAATTTTTAATACCGGTAGTTAATTGAAATCAATAAAACTTGTATTTGGAAAATTTAAGGTACAAATAGCATTATCTCTAGCTGCGAGAATTACTTTATTACTTATTGGTAGTGGATTAGATTTTTATTCTTGGGCAAGAGTAGGGTATATTAAACAAGAATACTTCTCTCATTATGGTGTGATGAGACAATATAACTATGGGCCATTTTTTTCAGAGATACTATCAATTATTTGGAGAATAAGTGAATTAACACAATCACGAATCATTGACACGACCTTATTTACTTATCCGGATTCTTACCCAGTTTCAATTGAATCATTCACAATTGATATAGGATTTAATTTTAAATTATTTTTATTACTTTTTATATTTATGTTTGATTTATTAATTATGTTATTACTTTATAAGTTGTTTAACTCCAAAGTGGCTTCCTTCTGGATAGTAAATCCCTATTCAATATTGGTATCCTCATTTTGGTTAAGAGAAGATTCTATAATGATTGCTTTCATTCTGCTGTTCATATATTTTTATAAAAAAAATAATTCTAGACTCGCTTTGTTATTTCTTTCTTTATCTATAATCACAAAACATCTTTTTATATTTTTACCTATATGGCTAATATTCAAAAATTTCAAAAAGAATTTTATCTATCTCTCTAGTTATATTTTTTTTGCGGCTTCATTTATTCCATATGTATTGAGTTTTTCAAATAAAGATATCCCATCTAGTCATTCTTTAAACGACATAGGAATCTATGGCATATTCAATGATGTTATCAACTACAGAGCATCAAACCAATACCCACTTCTCAGCCTGTTGAGTTTCATTAATATAAATTCATATGAAATTTGGGGATCTCTATTCTTTTATTCAGTGATACTGATAATTGGTTATTATTCTCGAAATGAGTCAGAAGTTAACAGTTTCCTAATTTATCTTCTTTGTGTAGTTGGCTTTACTCCAGGTTTCCAAGGAAACTACTTACTTTATGTTTTAATTCCTTTATATCTATACAACAGAAACATTGGAATTACAGTAAGTGCTTATTTTTCAATTATCATATTTCGAGTTGGAAATTATTACTTTAAGGAAATTTCTGATTTTGCTGTATTTCTTAATAAATTAGATATCTATCCCGCATTTGTCGATACTTTAATTTGTATATTTTGTATATTTGTTGCTTATAAATTCTTTAAAAATACTAGTTTGGACAACCATTCTTCCAGACATCTTTGATAGATTGATATCCGTTTATATAATGAAAATCTTTATTTAAACCTTTTACTTCTCTTTCGTTGAAATCCTGAATTAGCAACCCTTCTTTAAGTGAGATATTCAAGTAAGCTTCTGATGCAGAATCTGGACTATCAACATCGTATAAATTTAGATATAGAAAATTACTTACCAAAGATGAGAATAGCACTATTACTAATAAACTATTTTTAAACTCTATTTCCTTCATTAAGAAAATCAATGCAACAAATGCTGGTAATAGATGTCCTTCTTCGGTTGGTAGCCTTAAAAAACTTAATTGAAAAAGAATAAATAAAAGAATAAAGTGAATATTTTTTTGTAAATTAATATTCCTTAACATATTAATGATTAAATAAAGCATAATAACAAAACCTATAATTCCAAAGAAATCTATTTGTTTTAGGAAAAACCTACCAAATCGGTAAATTACTGAGTGATCAGTATTTGTCAGGTTAAAAATGCAAACCATTTCTGAGGGTGATTCTATACTTGTTGAAAGTGTTGTGCTCCATAAGCTTAAGTAAGTAATCCCATAAATAACAGAAGTAAAAAAAGATGTTAAAACTACAAGAATTGATATTTCTTTTTTTGATTTTTTTTGATAAATAAATAATGCAAAAACTGTAATTAAAAAAATAAGATTTGATAAACGTATACCAATTGAAACAGCAAGGAAAAAAGGTACAAATAGAATGTAATTAGAGGAGTAATTTGATAAATAAATTGCTAACAAACCAAAAAATAGACCTGCCTGGTAGTCAATTATTGAAAAACCACTAATTAAATATATAGGTGAAAATGCAATTATATAGTAATAAATAAATTTTGAATTATTATCTCTCTCAAAAAATTTAAAAATCAAGTAATTATTAGATAAAAGAATTAAGAATTGAAGTATTAAAAAAACTTTTTCAAATTGAAAACTAAAAATACTAGATACTTTAAATAAAAAACTTAAAAAAAGTTCATAAATTGGGAATCCAGGTGGCCTTGAAGGCAAATACACAGAGTCTTGTATATAGTTATTGACTGTTCCGATTAAAGCATATGAATCCCAATCAGAACCTATGTATCCCTGAATAAGAAAAGGTACAAAAAAAATGGCTTGAATTAGAGAACAAATATAGAAATGTTTCTTACCTAGCTCAAGATTCATTTAGTGCATTCCAAGTTTAGACTTATGTGTATACCCTTTTCCTTATCCATGTGGGGAAAATATGCCTGTGAGTGATCGTCATAATCTTGATTTTTGAATACTGTTTTCCAGTCCCAATTTCTAATATCTTTAAAGCCTGCTTGTTCTAGAACAATTGTCAGGCTTTTTTCATCGTAAACTGTTTTATGATAAATACTTTTTTTATCAATTTTCCATTTTCCATAAAGTGGACCTAGTATCTTGCTCAAGTCGTTAGAAGTTTCATATACTTTAATCAGCTCTGGAAAGTTAGGTACAGCTAGCCGTAAAATTCCATTTTTTTTAAGCACCCTATTCCATTCCTTTAGTACCGATTTAATTTCTTCTCTATCAAAATATTCTATTACGTGGGATGCATATATTTCTTCAGCTGAATTATCCGAAAATATTTCTAAATTGTCTACTGGCATTTCGTAATCAATATGATCATATTTAGCTAAATCAACATGAATGAATCCCTCTAAGTATCTTTCGCCACAACCCAAATGTAATTTCATGTTATCTTTTTATTGAAAAAATGCCTCTAAGAATCCTTAAACCATCTATCAACGCATTGACTTTGGTTTTACCGGCATATCTTTCTCTTTCCTCACTTAAAATTTCAGTATATCTTAATTCTTTCTGATGAACTTTCACAGGAAGCTCTAAACAAAGAGTAAAGTCATTTGATTGGAGTTCTATGAAATCTAATATATCTCTTTTAAACATAGGATAAAAAAATAAAGAGTCTGTAATATTGCATTTAAATCTTAATCTAACTAGACCAGTGAAAAACTTATTTCCTAAAGCTCTTATGAAAGTGTCATCAGGGCTTTTTGCACCATCTTTATATCTTGAACAAAAAACTGCATCTAAGTCTTCTATAAGACTTTTCATTTCATGTAAAGCTTTTGGATTATATGAGCCATCTCCGTCCATATATGTAATGTATTTTTTGGAGGATTGGCTTATAGCTTCTTTGACAGCACCTCCCCAACCATCTTTAGTTTGAGTGATAAATTTTACATCATAATTTTCTGCAATATTTTTGGTATTATCTGTTGAGCTTTTATCAATAATAATAATTTCGCCAATGTTAAAATCTTTTATCTCATCAAGAACATAGCCAAGTGATTCTTCTTCATTGTACGTCGCAATAATTAATGAAACATCATGTAACTTGGTGTTGATTATATTCATTCTTTTAAAAATCCTTTATTTTGAACCAAGTCATGATTTCACCAGCAATTTCTTCTATTTGATCTTTTGTTAAATTAGTAGAAGATGGTAGCCAAAGAATGTTTTCAGAAATATTTTCAGAAAAATCTAGATCCGTTTTCTCAACACCCTGCAAAAAACTTTGCTTACTTAAGGCTGGATAGGATTCTCTAGTTAATATATTGTATTCTTCAAGCCAGTATTTTAAATCGTCTCTATGTCTTACTGATTCACAAATTACATCATTAAACCAAGGGGTTTCATAATCAAAAAAATTAGTAAAATTAATTTCTGGTATTTCTAAATAACTTTTATAAATTTCAAACATTTCTTTTTTTACTTTTATAAATTCGTTAATTTTTTCAAATTGTGAAAGACCTAGTGCAGATTGTAGATCAGTTATTTTAAAATTAAGTCCAAATCCATCATGCCAGTCACTTTTGTCTTTTGATCTATTAAATGTTTTTAAATCTATGAGATATTCATAAAGATTGTCTTCATCAGTTAAGACTAGCCCTCCCTGACCCATTGTGATTATTTTATGAGGCGTGAAAGAAAATACACTTATACTTCCAAGTGAGCCACACATTTTATCTTGATACTGTGAACCAAGAGCGTGAGCAGAATCTTCGATTAAGATAATATTTTTTTCATTACAATAGTTTTCTATAGCTATACCATCTTCTGTTCTACCATTTAATGGTACATATATAACCCCATCAAGCTTTTCTATTGTTTGTAATGATTTGAGAGACATACATAAGCGCTCATTCAGATCTATTATTACTGGTTCAGCTCCCGCCCAAAGTATGGCATTAATTGTTGCAACCATAGTTATATTGGGAACTGCAACTCGCTTACCTTCAGTAAGTCCCGCAGCAAGCAATGACAAGTAGATAGCAATGGTGCCATTAGGTACTGCAACTGCATATTTTCGACCAACAAAATCGGCTATCTTCTCTTCTAATTCTTTAGTTAGTGCATGCTCAGTTATCCATGCACCACTAGACATATAATCATTCACTCTCTGAATGTCGTCTCCAGAAATATTTGGTTCTACTTGATTAATTTTTTCTGACATTTACTCGTGTTCGATCTTTGTCTGGTCCATGATAAGGTCCATTTTTAACTTCTAAAACCTTTGAATCTTCTATCATTTCATATTCGTGAACCCCTTGATATTGAACAATCATCATTCCTGCTTCCACAATTGCAGAATCAATATAAGACGTATCCTCTTCGTATAGATTACATTTAATCTTTCCTTGTAAGACATATACCACTTCTTGTGTTCTGTATGAGCTTCTTTCAAAGTAATTATGGAAATGCGCATCTAAAATCTTATCTTTTTTGTAATTCCAAGTGCCTACTTGAATGAAAGATTCATCATTAGTTAAAAAATCGAGACCTTCTGAAATATTTCTTATGTCAAAAATTGAAGCATATATTTCACCATTTAGGGTGATATGTTTTATATTTTTATCTTCCATGCGTTTCTTTATACCAATTTATAGTTTGTTCTATTCCATATTCTAATTCAAACTCTGGTTCCCATTCTAAAAGTAGAGACCCCTTTGTACCATCAACTTTTTTTTCTAAAACTCCATCTGGTTTTTCTGTGTTGAATGAAAACTCACCTTCCCATCCAACTTGTGTCTTAATAATATTTGCGAGATCAATAATAGATATTCCTTTTTTTACTCCAACATTAAAAAAATGGTGGCCGCTATCTAGATTTACAGATTTAAGCAAGGCATTTGCACCATCTTGAACATATAACCATTCTCTTATTGGATTTCCTGTACCCCAAATTTCAACACTGTTTTCATTATTTGTTTTTGCATCAGATATTTTTTTAACCAATGCTCCAAGAGCATGTGACCTTTCA
>CEWK01027332.1_pt1 | contig 11271 bp, 12 predicted proteins | sample 531431 | NCBI WGS metagenome assembly CEWK01 (sample SAMEA2623059, study PRJEB7988) | marine metagenome | isolation source: saline water (ENVO:00002010), including
AATTAAAACTATTATTTGAAAAAGTTTATCACGCATTTTTTCTAAAAAAAATTAATAATAAAAAATATGAAAAGATTATTGAAATAATCGAACTAATTAAAGTCTTGTTAAAAATCACATCAAAATTTTGTAAAGAAAAAACTTCAACTGAATTCAAAATCAATTGGTGAATAAAAAACATTAGTATTAGGTAGCTGATTTGTTGATATAAACTTGTTCCGCTAATATATTCAGATGTTTTTCTCACTTTGTTAACGTCAAAGTTTCCAAAAGCAAATTTAAGAATGTAGGGTTTGATCAAAATTGATATTAACAGAGAAAATGTAATTATTCCAAATGAGTTAGAAAAAAAATCTATGACAAAACCATAAATAAATGTAATAATATAAGCAAGACTCTTATTAAAATTTAAAGGAAATACTATTATAAATATTAGATAAATATTTACCGTATTTCCAAAGATCAAAAAATTGTTAAATATTATAAATTGAGATAATGATAAAATTATAAATCTAAAAAACAGGAGTTGATTTATACTATTCATTTAATTTTTTTAAATCATTAAACTCTCCTCTAAAATCATTTTTTACAACATAAACATTTCTTAGAGAACCAAAATCTTCAAATAATTTTACAGAAATTTCATAATAATTTGTTGATTCTGGTAACTTGAAATCGGATATAACTCCAATAGGTATATTTCTAGGAAAAATAGAAGACATTCCACCTGATATTATTGTGTCTCCAATAGAAATATTAGCACTTTTTGGAATATCCTCTAACTCCATTATTTGATGATTGATAACAGTCCAATATAATGATCCAAAATGTTGACTCTTTTTTAATACTGCATTGATTTTAAGTTGTGAATTTAAAATTGAAATTCCAGTTGCAAATCTATCAGATACATTATTGATAACGCCAATAACTCCACGATTGGTTATTATTCCATCGTCAATTTCAATATTGTGAAAGCTCCCTTTATCAATAGTAATAAAATTCTTTGAAAATTTTATACTATTAGAAATAACTTTCGATGGAATATAACTATAATTATTTTCTGTAATAATTGAGTCATAGTCATACTCATTATTATAGTTATTTTTTAGAAATGAATTTTCAATGACTAATTTTTGATTTATTTTAACTAGGTCAAAATATTCAAATAATTCTGTTTTAATTTCATTAATTGAATTAAGTAAGGAGTTAGAAAATAAATTTATTTTAGATCCATGGTAGTAGTTTCTGCTAAAAATTTGGGTTATAGAAATAGAAATTAAAATTAAAAAAATTATAGAGTTTATATTTTTAATTATAAAATCAACAAAGTTTCGCATTAAATTATTTTACTAAAACACTTTTGTAGCGTTCAATATTTTTTAAAGTAATACCAGTCCCTCTAACAACTGCTCTTAGAGGATCCTCAGCAATAAAAACGGGAAGATCAGTCTTTTTTGAAATTCTTTTATCAAGCCCGCGTAACATAGATCCGCCACCAGCTAAATAAATACCTGTATTATAAATATCTGCCGCTAGCTCTGGGGGTGTTTGAGATAGTGTTTCCATGACAGATTCTTCAATTCTAATTATTGATTTATCTAAAGCTTTTGCTATTTCTCTGTAACCAATAGAAATTTCTTTAGGTTTTCCTGAAAGGAGGTCTCTGCCCTGGACTAACATATCATCAGGTGGATTATCTAATTCATCTAAAGCTGATCCAATATTAATTTTAATTTTTTCTGCAGTTCGATCACCTATTGACAGGTTATGTTGAGTTCTCATGTAATAGACAATATCTTCAGTAAAAACATCACCTGCAATTTTAACACTTTTATCACAAACAATTCCTGCTAATGCAATAACTGCAATTTCTGTTGTTCCACCACCAATATCAATTATCATGTTTCCCTTTGGCTGCATAATATCAACGCCAATTCCAATAGCAGCTGCCATTGGTTCATGAATAAGATAAACTTCTTTTCCATTAACTCTTTCAGCAGATTCTTTTACAGCTCTCATTTCAACCTCAGTTATTCCTGAGGGGATACAAATAACCATTTTTAAGGAAGGTGAATAGAATTTTTTATTTAGATTAGGTATACTCTTAATTAATTGACCAATCATTTGTTCAGAGGCGTTAAAATCGGCTATTACACCATCTTTTAATGGACGAATTGTTTTTATATTTTCATGAGTTTTTCCGTGCATTAAATTTGCTTCTTTACCAACAGCAATTATCTTGCTTGACTTTTGATCAATAGCAACTATAGATGGACTGTCTACAACAACTTTATCATTATGAATGATTAAAGTGTTTGCAGTCCCTAAGTCAATAGCAATTGATTCAGTCCAAAAGTCAAAAAAACTCATACGTTAAAGCTTGTCAGTAAAGTTAGTAAATTAATGTTTAAAGTGTCTATTTCCAGTAAAAACCATAGATATGTCATTTTCATTACAATAATCTATAGATAAGCTGTCTTTAATTGATCCACCTGGTTGAATGATAGAGCGTATTCCTTCCTTCGATGCAATTTCTACACAATCAGGGAAAGGGAAGAAAGCATCACTTGCCATGACACAATTATTTAAATTAAATTTAAATTTTTTTGCTTTTTTAATAGCTTGATTCAATGCATCGATTCTAGATGTTTGGCCTGTTCCGGAAGAAACTAATTGACTATTTTTTGCTAAAACAATTGTATTTGATTTTGTATGTTTGGAGACTTTGGATGCAAATAATAAATCTTGAATTTCTTGATTACTAGGTTTTTTTTCAGTAACATAATCTAAATCATCTTCCAAATCAGTAATATTATCTCTATCCTGAACTAGCATACCATTTAGACATGTTCTTACTGTTTTATTATCAAATTCAATATTTTTAATTTTTAGAATAATTCTATTTTTCTTGGTTTTTAGAATATTTAATGCATTAATTGAGTAAGATGGAGCCATAATAACTTCAAAGAATAAGCTATTCATTTCATTTGCAGCGCTTACATCAATCTCCATGTTTGTAATTAGAACTCCTCCAAAAGCTGAAATAGGATCACCAGCTAAAGCACATTTATATGCTTCTAAAACTGAATTTCTCCTAGCTAAACCACATGCATTGTTATGCTTAAGTATTGCAAAGGTCGTATCATTATCCCAAAATTCCTTAATTAAATTATATGCTGCATCAATATCAAGTAAATTGTTATAAGACAATTCTTTTCCATTTAATTTTTCAAAAATTGAATCAAATTCACCAATAAAACTTCCTTTTTGGTGAGGGTTCTCACCATATCTTAATTCATAACTTTTTTCAATTGAACCTTTTTCAAAATATTGATTAATAAAATTGTCATAGTTGGATGATATTTTAAACGCTTTAGCAGCATATTTTTTCTTTTTTTCTAAAGAAAATAAACCACTATTTACTTTAAGATCTTCTAGAAATTCATCATACTGATTAATTGAAGAAACGCAAACTACATTTTTGAAATTTTTTGCTGCAGCGCGAATTAATGAAATACCACCAATATCAATTTTTTCAATAATTTCATCATGAGATTTAGCATCGTTTACAGTATTTTCAAAAGGATACAAATCAACGATTACAAAATCTATTGATTTTATATTGTATTCCTTTTTTTCATTTGTGTCGGTTTTATTTTCTCTCCTATATAATATTCCACCAAAAATTTTTGGGGTGGAGGGTTTTTACCCTTCCTCCAAAAATTGAAGGATAATCAGTTAAATTTTCAACTTTTTCTATTTCAAAACCCAATTCAGAAAGATATTTTTCTGTTCCACCTGTGGAAATAATTTGGATATTTAAATATTTAAATTTTTTAGCTATTTTTTCGATGTTCTTTTTATTGTAAACAGAAATTAGTGCTGATTTCACCAAATTATTTTTCATATAATGTTTAAAAAGTAAATGTAAAATATTTAAAAAAAAAAGCTGCAGTTATGCAGCTTTTTTTTAAATAATCAATTAAAACAATTACATCATTCCTGGCATTCCACCACCACCCATTGGGGGCGCTGCAGGAGGGTTTTCTTCTTTAATATCAACAAGAGCACACTCAGTAGTTAAAATCATGCCAGCAACAGAAGCAGCATTTTCTAGAGCAACTCTTGTTACCTTTTTAGGATCAATAATTCCTGATTCAAATAAATCAACATAATTTTCAGACTTAGCATCATAACCAAACCCACCTTTTCCTTCAATTATTTTGGCTACAACTACAGAACCTTCACCACCAGCATTTTCAACTATTGTTCTTACAGGAGCTTCTAAAGCTCTAGAAATAATTTGTATGCCAGTTAGTTCATCGTCATTAGAAGCTTTGATTTTGTCTAATTCTCTTCTTGATCTTATCAAGGCTACCCCTCCTCCAGCTACAATTCCTTCTTCAACAGCAGCTCTAGTTGCATGTAATGCATCATCTACTCTATCCTTCTTTTCTTTCATTTCGACTTCAGATGCAGCACCAACATATAAAACAGCAACACCACCAGCTAATTTTGCAAGTCTTTCTTGAAGCTTTTCTTTGTCATAGTCAGAGGTTGTAGTCTCAATTTGAGATTTAATTTGGTTAACTCTTTCGTCAATGGATTTTTTTTCTCCGGCACCATTAACAATAGTTGTATTATCTTTATCAATGGTAACTCTTTCTGCAGTTCCAAGCATTTCAATTGTAGTATTTTCTATGTTAAAACCTCGTTCTTCAGAAATAACTGTTCCACCAGTAAGTATTGCAATATCTTCAAGCATTGCTTTTCTTCGGTCTCCAAAACCAGGGGCTTTTACAGCAGCTATTTTTAGAGCTCCCCTTAATTTATTTACTACTAAAGTTGCTAATGCCTCACCATCAACATCCTCAGCAATTACTAACAACGGTTTTCCACTTTGTGCAACAGGTTCTAAAATTGGTAGAAGATCTTTCATTGCAGATATCTTTTTGTCATATAATAGGATGTAAGGATTTTCAAGATCTGATTCCATTTTTTCACTATTAGTAACAAAATAAGGAGAAAGATAGCCTCTGTCAAATTGCATACCTTCAACAACATCTACATAAGTATCTGTCCCCTTCGCTTCTTCCACTGTAATTACACCTTCTTTACCAACTTTTTCGAAAGCTTCGGTTATTAAATCTCCAATTGAGTTATCATTATTGGCTGAAATAGAAGCAATTTGTTGAATTTTTTCAGAGGAATTTCCAACAGTCTTTGCAGATTTATTTAAATCTTCAACTATTTTTCCTACGGCCTTGTCTAAACCCCTTTTTAGGTCCATTGGGTTTGCACCAGCAGTAACATTTTTAAGCCCTTCTGTAACAATTGATTGTGCCAAAATTGTTGCAGTGGTTGTACCATCTCCTGCTAAATCGTTTGTTTTTGATGCAACCTCTTTTACCATCTGAGCCCCCATATTCTCTAATGCATCTTCTAATTCAATTTCCTTTGCAACTGTTACACCATCTTTGGTGACTTGTGGACCACCAAAGGATTTACCAATAATTACGTTTCTGCCTTTAGGTCCAAGAGTAACCTTAACTGCGTTAGCAAGTGCATCAACTCCTCTCTTTAAACCTTCTCTTGCTTGAATATCAAATTGTATTTTTTTTGCCATTTTATAAATTTTTAATTATTAAACTATTGCTAGAATGTCACTTTCTTTCATTATCAAATAGTCTTTGCCTTCGTACTTCAACTCTGTCCCAGAATATTTACCATATAATACAGTCTCCCCAACTTTAACAGAAATAGGGTTTTCTTTTGTTCCAGCACCTACAGCAACCACATTACCTTTTTGAGGTTTTTCTTTTGCTGTATCAGGAATAATGATTCCGGAGGCTGTTTTAGTTTCAGCTTCAAGAGGTTCAACTAGAACTCTATCTGCTAATGGTTTGATCTTCAATTTGCTCATATTTTTAATTTTTTACTTTTACTAAGATTCATCAATCATGCCAAAAGAAAATTTATGTCAAATTGTAATTATAATAGAAAATTTAAATGACATCATGGCATAAAATTAGTTTTACTCAGATTCATTTTGAGAATCATCATTTTCTAGAATTTCTTCAATTTCAAAATCACTATTATTGTTTATAAGTTCGGAATCAGAGTTTTGATTACCGGAATTTAATGTAATATTTGAAAACAAAATTAATAGAAGAAGAGCTCCAGCAAGAAACCAAGTACTATTATCGAGAAAGTCTGTAGTTTTTTTAAACCCACCCATTTTCTGGGAATCACCCCCAAAACTTGAAGACAACCCTCCTCCTTTTGGATTTTGAACCATTATCACTAATATCAAAAGAAATGATAAAATAATTATGGAAAATAATATTATTGTAAAAATACTATTCATTATTCAACCTATTTTTAATAAATTTTATTTGGTCTGCAAATAAACTGATTTTTTCTGGATATTTCAAACTTAAAATTTTATATGCTTTCAATGCTTTTTTTAATTTATTTTGTTTCAAATATATTTTTGCCAAAGTTTCAGTCATAAAATCTTCTTCATTTATAGAACTTTCAACGTTTCTAGTCTTAATTTTTAAATCATTAATAAATTTTTTATCTAATCCTAAAAAAGTTGAATTTTTATTATTTTCTGTTGATTTAGTTTTCAAAACCCATTCAACAAATGAGTGTTTAGTATTCGATTTTAATTTATCGATATCGTTGACTATTTCTTTGATTTCTTGGGCGTTAATTTTTTTTTGATTATTTAAAATATTGTAAATGTATTCTCTATCAATAAAGTTTAATGAAAATGCTTTCAAACTTCTGCCATAATTAACTGTATTATTATTCTTTGAAATTAATATGTTGATGACATGTGGAGCAACAAAGTAAGGGTACTTTTTTGATAATTTTAAAAAATGTTTGTGACTATTTTTTTTTATTTTGTATGGATTAATAAGTCCACTCAAAAGAACTCTTTTATCAATTTCTACCATTTTGCTAAAGATGCATTAAAAATATCTTGTGTCAATCTTTCAAAAATAATTTCGTGAGCTTCATTTTTAATTGATATCAATTGTTGTTCTGCTGGAAAATCAAAGAAAAAAGAAAATCTTCTTTCAAAATTATCTTCTTCTTTTTTAAAGTTTGTATAGTTAATATTGACAGAGATTGTTAATCTATTTTGAGCAGCATTTAAATCTGCAGTTGAAGTCATAGGACTTACTCTATATTCAATTATTTCTCCTTCATACAGTAAATCTCCATTACTTTGTACAAGTTGTAGATTTGTTTGATTTTCTAAAATATTCTGAAGAGCTAATGTTAGATCTCTGTCTAAGCCGGGTTCAAAAATAGAACCTACATTATTACCTGAATTATTTTCAAATAAATTCACTTGAAATGTTTCAGTCCCCTCAGGAATAGATGCACCAGTAAAAGAATAGTTTCCACAAGAATGAAAACTAATTAAAAATAAAAAAAAAATAAGTCTTTTAAAGTTTAATATCATATTGTTTAATCTTCCTATATAAAGTACGTTCAGAAATACCTAGTTCATTTGCAGCAGCTTTTCTCCTACCATTATTTCTTTCTAGTGATTTAATTATTAGTTCTAACTCTTTATCTTGGATAGATAGAGTTTCTTCTTCCTGAATTTCTTCGGCATAATCATATTTATCATTAATATTATCATTAATTTTATCTTCATTAACAGGAATTAAACTATTTTCAAGTTCAGCCTTTTCAATTATTTCATCACTGTAATTTTTATTTGAATTTTTAAAACTGGAAATATCAAAATCAGGATTATCACTTTTTATCTTGCCAATATCCTTTTTGAGTTCATTAAGGTCTTTTTTCATATCAAATAAAATTTTATATAAAATTTCTCTTTCACTAGAAAAATCATTTGATTGGGACTCATTGTCAATCAAAGCTGGTAAATTATAAATTGGATTTGGTAAATAGTTAGAAAGTATAGATTTTGTTATTGCTCTGCTTTGTTCAAGAACAGATAATTGTTCAGTAATATTTTTTAATTGTCTAATATTTCCATTCCATCTATAATTTTTTAATAATAATTGTGCCTCTTCATCTAATCTAACAGTAGGCATTTTATATTTTTTTGCAAAATCAGATGCAAATTTTCTAAATAATAAAAAAATATCATTTTTCCTCTTTCTCAATGGTGGAATATTAATTTCAACAGTGCTTAATCTGTAATATAAATCTTCTCTAAATTTATTTTTCTTAATTGCACTATCCATTTTTATGTTTGTTGCAGCTACAATTCTAATATCAGTTTTTTGAACTTTAGAGGATCCTACTTTCATAAATTCCCCATTTTCTAATATTCTCAATAATCTTACTTGAGTTGTTAGTGGTAATTCACCAACCTCATCTAAAAAAATTGTTCCACCATCCGTAACTTCAAAATATCCTGCTCTAGTTGATGTTGCACCTGTAAAAGCACCTTTTTCATGACCAAATAATTCAGAATCAATAGTTCCTTCAGGTATTGCACCACAATTTACAGCAATAAATTTATTATGTTTTCTGTGTGACAGTTGATGAATAATTTTAGGAAATATTTCTTTTCCTACTCCACTTTCCCCAGTTATTAGTACTGAGATATCAGTAGGGGAGACTCTTATTGATTTTTCAATCGCTCTATCTAAAAAAATATCATTACCAATTATCTCAAACCTTTGCTTTATGTTTTGAATATTTAAGTTCATTTAATCTTTTTTTTCGCAAACCCTATTAAGGTTGTGGATGTATTATTTTCAACTAAAACCTCGACAAAATCTCCAGGTAAATAATTTTCTTTTGGTATAACAACCATTATGTTTTGTTCATTTCTTCCACACCAAAATTTAGTAGATTTTTTTGATTCTTTTTCTATTAAAATTTCAGTTAATTTATTTTTATAATTTGATAAATTTTTATAACTGTGTTGGAATTGTAAATCAATTATTTCAGATAACCTTCTTTGCTTTACTTTTTCTGTGATGTTATCTTTCATTTTTCTTGCTGCTAATGTGCCAGGTCTTTCAGAATATTTAAACATAAAACCAAAGTCATATCTAACTAATTCCATTAAACTCAAAGTATCTATGTGATCCTTTTCTGTCTCATTTGGAAATCCAGTAATAATATCATGAGAAATACCACAATTTGGAAGAATTTTTTTAATGTTAGAAATTAAATTTAAATATTCTTCTCTTGTATGTTGTCTATTCATAGCTTTTAATATTTTATTACTTCCAGATTGAACAGGAAGATGAATATGATTACATATATTACTATGAGTTTGCATTGTAGTTAATACTTCAATATCCATATCCTGAGGATTAGAAGTTGTAAACCTTATTCTAAAATCAGGATAGCATTTTGCAACTAAATCAAGAAGTTTAGCAAAATTAATAGCAGTCCGTTTTTGAATATTATTAGCTTTTTTAAAATCTTTTTTTAATCCACCTCCGTACCATAAATAACTATCAACATTTTGACCAAGTAGAGTTATTTCTTTGTAACCATTTTCTTTTAATTTATTTATTTCATTTAAAATACTTTTTGGATCTCTGCTTCTTTCTCTTCCTCTAGTAAAAGGAACTACACAAAATGTACACATATTGTCACAACCACGAGTTATTGAAACAAACGCCGAAATACCATTTGAGTTAAATCTCTGTGGATTAATATCAGCGTAAGTTTCATCTTTTGAAAGAAGAACATTTACAGCATCATTTCCAAACTCAATCTCTTTTAATAAATTTGGTAAATCACGATATGCATCAGGCCCTACAACAAGATCTACTATTTTTTCTTCATGTAAAAATTTTTCCTTCAGTCTTTCAGCCATACATCCAAGCACGCCTATTTTTAAACTAGAATTTTTCTTCTTTAAAAAATTAATACTTGATAGTTTTTTTCTAATTGTTTGTTCCGCTTTTTCTCTTATAGAACATGTATTAAGTAAAATTAGGCTAGATTTTTCTATATCATCAGTATAATCGTAACCAATATTTTCAAGAATAGATGCTACAACTTCAGAATCAGCAAAATTCATTTGACATCCATAGGAAATTATGTGATATTTCTTTAAGGACTTAATTTTAGTTTCATTAGACAATTTCGCGTCAACTAGTATCATTTAAAATTAATTTTCAGTCACAAATATAGAAAAACTGTCAAATTGTCGTGTTTTTAAATCTTCTTATTTTTTATTAATGGAATAAAAATTGATATTAACATTTTGTTTAAATTCAAAAAAATAAATTGAGTTTTAAAAAAACATATACTTTTGTGAACCTAAAACCATATGCATGTCAAAAAATCTTGTTATAGTTGAATCACCTGCAAAAGCTAAGACAATTGAAAAATTTTTGGGTAAAGATTTCAAGGTGGTTTCAAGTAACGGACATATTTCTGACCTGCCATCAAGTGAGTTAGGTATAAATGTAGATGAAAATTATAAACCAAAATACATCATTTCAAAAGAGAAAAAAGATATTGTAAAAAGATTAAAGAGTGAGGTTAAAAATGTTGAAACTGTATGGTTAGCCAGTGATGAGGACAGAGAAGGTGAGGCAATAGCTTGGCACTTGCAAGAATCTTTAAATTTAAATGAAGAAAAAACAAAAAGAATAGTTTTTAGAGAAATAACTGAAGATGCAATAAAAAAAGCTATTACAAATCCTAGAAAAATCGATAAATCCTTAGTAGATGCTCAACAAGCAAGAAGAGTGTTAGATAGACTTGTTGGATATAAAATATCCCCAATTCTTTGGAGAAAGGTGAAGGGCGGACTTTCTGCTGGACGTGTTCAATCGGTAGCTTTGAGGTTAATTGCTGAGAGGGAGAAGGAAATAAGTGAACACGTACCTAATGAATCATTTAAAATATCTGCTTTTTTTAACACAGTTAATGGTAAAATTTTTAGGGCAAAATACTCAAAGAATATTTTCAAAGATGAAAATTTTGAATCTTTTATAAATGAATTTTTAAGTTCAAAATATAAAGTAATTTCTGTAACAGAAAATCCCACTGAAAAGAAACCAACACCTCCCTTTACAACATCTACTTTACAACAAGAAGCGTCCAGGAAGTTAGGTTTTTCAGTTTCAAGAACCATGTCTGCAGCTCAGAAATTGTACGAGGAAGGCCATATCACATATATGAGAACTGACAGTGTGAATTTATCAAACCAAGCTGTTAAATCAATTAAGAAAACTATAATTGATAGATTTGGTGTAAATTATTTTTTCGAAAGGTCATTTAAAAATAAGAGTAAAAGTG
>CEWK01122615.1_pt1 | contig 11249 bp, 9 predicted proteins | sample 531431 | NCBI WGS metagenome assembly CEWK01 (sample SAMEA2623059, study PRJEB7988) | marine metagenome | isolation source: saline water (ENVO:00002010), including
CTTTTAGATTCTTAAGGTAGGCTTCCTTGAGATGCATCGGGTCAACGGTGTGTCTCAAGCCTTCCTGTTCAAGGCAATCGAACCGGGTCCAGGAACGAAATGGAAATTCCAGTTCATCCCGGTGCCAAATTTGAAAGATTACCACATCATGTTTGGCGTGATTAAAGTGAGCCAGGCCTTTTAAGATCGATGGAATATCTCCAAAACAATCCGAAATAATGATCACCAGTCCTCGTTTTTTTAACTGGGGTGCGATCTGATGAAATACTCCACCGAGATCGGTGTCCTCTCCAGCATTGCTTTTAGCGAGTAGGTCAATAATTTGCCGATTATGAGAGGCACCCCCACGGGGTGGAACCATCGATCGAATCGTAGCATCGAAGGTAGTCAACCCGACGCTGTCGGTTTGCCGTAGTGCGAGGTATGCGAAGCAAGCTGCCAGCCTGGATCCATAAGCTAATTTGCTAGGGCTCTCTTCCTGATCTTCACCATATCCCATGGATCCGCTGGAATCCAAAAGCAAGTGACATCGCAGGTTGGTTTCCTCTTCATATTCCCGAATGTAAAAGCGGTCACTTTTCGCAAATACTTTCCAGTCAAGCCTGCGGATTTCATCGCCCCGGGTATAAGCCCGATGCTGTTTAAATTCGATGCTAAACCCCTTGTGGGGAGAGCGGTGCAGGCCTGAGCAAAAACCTTCCACCACCCGCCTCGCCAATACCTGATGGTTCGCGAGTCGAGATATATCCTTGGGATCAAGAAAGTCGTTGGGATTAGCCATCCTGGAAAAGGTAGCAGGCTTCTAAAGGATCGCTTCTTTCTTTTCGGGCACCCCTTCCAGGCACCGGTCGATAATCGATTCTACGGTGATGCCCTCGGCTTCCGCATTGAAGGTCGGAACAATCCGGTGACGCAAAACCGGATGAGCTAAGGCTTTTACATCTTCGACCTTTGCTGCAAAACGACCTTTCAACAAAGCCCGGACTTTGGAACCCAAAATTAGTTGTTGGCAAGCCCGGGGGCCCGGGCCCCAGTCGATCAGATCCTTGACCCAACCTTCAGCCCCGGCCTCTTTGGGTCGGGCCATACGAACCAAATCAAGCACATAATCGTATACATGATCCGGCACCGGCACTTTCCGGACGGTTGCCTGACATTTTTGCAGGGTGGCTCCATCAATTACCGGCTCTAGCTTGGATTCGAAAGTGGAAGTGGTTTGTTCAATAATTTGCCTTTCCTCCTTCCGGGTAGGATACTCCACAATTACTTGAAAGAGAAAACGGTCTCGTTGTGCTTCGGGTAAAGGGTAGGTGCCTTCCTGTTCGATCGGGTTTTGGGTGGCTAGTACAAAGAAGGGTTCGTCCAGGTTGTAAGTGGTTCCCCCAATGGTTACGCAATGCTCCTGCATGGCCTCCAAGAGGGCAGCCTGGGTCTTGGGAGGGGTACGATTGATTTCATCTGCTAAAATGATCTGACTGAAAATAGGCCCTTTTTCAAAGACCAACTCCCGACTTCCCGTAGCCTTATCTTCCTGGATGATATCGGTTCCGGTGATGTCCGCAGGCATCAAATCGGGGGTGAATTGAATCCTGCGAAAACGGAGGTCAATTGCCTGGGATAAGGAACGAATCATCAAGGTCTTGGCCAGTCCGGGAACTCCTTCCAGGAGGCAATGCCCCTTGGCCAGCATGGCAATGATGAGTTGCTCCAAAACCTCATCCTGTCCCACGATCACACGCTGAACTTGTGACTTGATCGTTTCGTAGGATGAAATCAATTCTTGGGCTAGGCTTTCATCGTCTTGGTTGATATTTTGAGGGGACATTACAAAGAAGATTTTTTTGGTTTTGTGAACAGCAGCTGGGCATCGAGCCAAACGCTCTTACCATTGAGAATCCACCTTTGGATTCAAAGCAAGAATAATGAAACAAATTTCCGAAAAAATCTGCTACAATTTACGAGTTAACCAAGCTTTTTTGAATGACTTCAAAAATATCAACCGCTTCGATTTTTTCTCCCGCCATGCCATCCGGTGCAAGTAAAACCGGCCAATCTAAAGAATCTGCCGGGATGACCCCGTGGCTTCCCTGCACCAAGCCTGCATCCAGTGGAATCAGATCCATGTGGGTACGAAAGCCCATTTTCTTAGCAAGTAGTTTCTGAAGAACTCGAAGCTTGGGTAAGCTCAGATTGGGATCAAGAAATAATTCCGCTGGGTCGTATCCATATTTTCGGTGGATATCAATACAGCGGGCAAATTCCGGTGCCTTTTCGTCCTCCTCCCAGTGGTAGTAAGCAAACCAGGCGTTTTCCTCTGCAAGTGCGACCAGATCTCCCGACCTTGGATTTTGCAATCCCGCTCTTTCCAACTCTTCCCCCTCCAGAACCCGGGCCACCCCGTCCATGGCTTCGAGACAAGACCTTACTTTTCGTCGATGCTCCCCGTCCTTTTGATTCAGATAGATATGTGCCATTTGATGGTCGGTCAAAGCAAAGGCCTGGGATCCTCCACAATCCAAGGTTTCCCCTCCGAATTCCTGCTTAATGGACAACCAACCTTGATGGCGGAACATGCGGTTGGGAAAGATTGCCTTGTCCACTTTGGAAATTCCGTATTCAGAGAGAACAAGAGGGGTAATTCCCCGTTGTTCAAAATACTCGATCAATTCACCTGCAACCTGATCGATTTTCCGGAGGGCTTGCTTACTTCTTGCATCCTCCGGGCCGAAGCGTTGCAAATCATAATCCAAATGAGGGAGGTAAATCAAAGAAAGGTCCGGGTGATGTTTCTCCTCCACCCAGCGGGCGGAATCTGCAATCCATTGAGAAGAAGCGATTCCGGCCATCGGCCCCCAGAACGAGGGGAAGGGAAAATCGCCCAAATCTTTCTTGATCTCATCGCGTAAGCCCATGGGCTGGCTGTGGATGTCAAAGACTTTGTTTCCATCCGATGCATAGAGTGGACGGGGTGTGATCGAGATATCTACGGAGGAATACATGTTGTACCACCAGAAGAGTTTGGCAGTACGGAGTTCGGGTCTTTGTTTTCGGACGCTTTCCCAGATTTTTTCTCCCCCGATCAGGGCATTTGACTGTTTCCAGAAATGATGTTCATTGAGACTGCGGTCATACCATCCGTTCCCCACAATTCCGTGCTCTGAAGGAAGTTTTCCGGTCAGGTAAGTGGCTTGTGCGGAACAGGTAAGGGCCGGAAGAACCGGACGAATGATCGATGCCTTTTGGTCTTGGCGTTCCGCGAATTCGGTAATTCGGGGCATGTCACCACCGAGATGCCGGCGGCAGAATCCGACGAGATTGACGACGGCGACTCGGGAAGATGCACCCTCCATGCTCGTCATAATCGATTACTTATCTTGGCGGACCGCTTGTCGTAGCTTCAGATCCTCCACAGATTGAAGGATTTTTTCCTTATCCATAGCATGGACTTCGACCCCTTCTCCTATCCCCTGTAAAAGGGTAATGGTGAGCTCACCCCCCAGGTGTTCTCTAAACTCTTCCAAACCGTCCAGAATAACATGGGAATCCGGTCCGCTTTGAGAAGATAAAATTGGATCGAACAGACAGAAACCAAGGCGTTCAAGGAGGCGGAGGCAGCGTTCGGCGGAAGCTTTTTTAATCAAGCCAATTTTGGCGGAGTATAATAAATCTACGCCTAAACCAATGGCTACGGCATCCCCATGTCCAATTCGAAAGTCAGATAATTGTTCGAGTTTATGAGCCACCCAATGCCCAAAGTCCAGCGGTCTGGCCGAGCCAACCTCGAAAGGATCACCTGAACCTGCAATGTGTTCCAGATGAAGTGCGGCGCTCTTTCGTATAACCTGTTCCATGGCAACTTCATCAAATTGAGCCAATTCATCTGCCCGTTCTTCGATCTGTTCAAAAAAGGAGCGGTCTCGGATTAAGGCAACTTTGACTGCCTCCACAAATCCAGCTCTTTTTTGCCCATGAGGTAAGCCACGCAAAAAGTGAAAATCATTAATCACCGCGTACGGAACGGAAAAGGTACCGACCCAATTTTTCTTACCAAAATAATTGATTCCGTTTTTCACACCAACCCCTCCATCCCCCTGGCTGAGGGTGGTTGTTGGGAACCGAACAAGTCGGACACCACGATGAGCGGTGGAAGCCGCGAAACCAACGAGGTCCAATGCGGCCCCACCTCCTATTACCACGACATAGGAATGACGGCAAAGGGCATAGGTATTGAGATCGTTCCAAATTTTGTCGACCAGTTCCCATTCATTCTTGGCGGACTCACCACCACGAATAAAGACCGGGGAGCAAACGAGTTGCAAAGAATCTTCCCTGGCCTTGAAATAACTTTCAATTTGCTCGGGTAGGTTGGGGTTTCCATCCAGGATTCCCTCATCCAAATAAACGATCACTTTGGAGAGTTGGTTCTTGCGATGGGGTTGTACAATGCCGGCTAAGGTTTCATTAGCGTGGGAAAAAGAGTCTTTGGTAAAGTACACCCGGTGACTAAAGTCTAACCGTATGTTCTTACGTATCGTGGAGTAGGTTGAAGGCATAATTCAATACAATAATCGAAGCTTAAGTCGCCGCAAACCTCTTTTGTATCCAAAGAGCAAGTGGGTTCAAGCAGAGCAGGGGAGCGATGAGCATCGGCATACAGAAAGAAACCACCAAGGCATCGGTCACGCAAATCCCTGCAAGCAAACGGGATACACCAAATCCTATCACCCCCTTTTTTCCTCCCCGCATTTGTATGATGGCGTTGAAGGCAATCCATGCGATCAATAAGCCAACCAGATTTACCAAAAAGACCCGGATGGGATCCAAATTATTCCAATGAATTAATGCGGCCAGTGCGACGAGGGCGGGACCAAAGAGAAAGAAAATCGAAAGCTTGGGAGCTTCTTCTTTCGGCTTGGATTCGCCCCGGGCAAATAGGCTGATGCCAACTATATAAAAAGCAAGAGTAGTCCCCCAGATCCAGGTAAGAGGATAGATGGTTTCACTCACGCCACAGGTGGCAGCCCCGGACCAAAGCAATAAGCGGCATCCCCCCATGAGCATGACCCCACCAGACCACTTTTTATGCAAAGCATCGTAAAGAATAATACCCAAAACCAAGGCCACAATCCAGAGGGGTTCACATTGGGCAAGATCGATTAGTATCCAAGCTCCCAACCCGAGCTCAGCGGATCCAAGAGTCCAGACCCTGTTGGGAGCAATACCACCGGAAGGAATCGGTCGTTCCGGATTGTACTGGGCATCGAATTTTTGATCGAAGGCATCATTCAAGGTACATCCACCCATGTAGAGCAAACTGGCACCCAGAAGGAGAGTAAGTAAAAGCAAAGGATCCAGGGCGTTTAAATCCTTCCAATCCGGAATTGCCCGGACCCAGTCATGGGCACAAAGGTTGATTGCCCAGGCGGCCAGGCAATTACTCCAGACTGTTGGAAGGTTCGAGACTCTTCCCAGGGTTAAAGTATGGTTAAGAAAGCCCTTGGAATTAGAAGCTTTCAAGTGGAGGATACTTTTTGAATGCCCCGCTCGGTCAGAGCTTGTAAAGTCCATTGATATTCTTTGGCTATTTGATCGACTACTTTCTCCGCCCGTAAAGCATCAGGTAATACTTCCCAAGTGTAGGTTTCCATCTCCAAATGTTTACACTTTTCAGGTTTGGAGGCGAGCCAATCCAAGGTGTCGAGGACATGTTTCCCGGTATCCGCTAATCCATTTCCTGGAGATGCATGCAGGGGAACATGAAAGTGAATTCTCCACTCATCTCCTTGATTAAAGCCATCCTCCTTTGCATTTTCCAAAGCTAGGTCCAAGTCCTTGATGCGTTCTAAGACTTTTCCATTTTGATGGATCACGACTTGATGCAGGTAGACTTCCTCTATGAAGCTTTTTAAGGTTTTGAGCTTTTCCGGATCAGGGGTGGTGGAAAGTGCGGAGCTTAGATGCAATTTACTAAGTCGGATGCCGGCGTCCTCCAAAGCATTCAAGCCTACTTTGGCTTCTTCCCCTTCGATGGCCAAGTGACAACAGTCGTAGTTGATCCCAAGGTTTGATAATAAAAGATCGGGTTCCGGGGACCGCTCCAAAAGAGAAGCAAAGAATGCAATGCTCTCCGAGCAGTTTTCAAAGAGTCCGAGAGGTTCCGGTTCGAGACCAAGATGTAAATCCAATTGTTTTGATTTTTGCAGGCTCTCAATTCTTTGGGAACAGGCGACGAGGTTTTCAAAAAGAATTTGAGGGATGGAGTCGGGGGAAATGAATTCTTTAAAGGAACCGGGTAGCGTGCTCACACTCCCTTCCTCTCCTGGTTGCAATAGGTGTTCAAGGATTTCAAAGAGGACGATGGTATAATCCAGGCGGTCTTTGGATGTCCAGTCCGGGCGGAAGACTTGTTCCTTTACCCGAGTGCCATGGAATTCTCCATAGGGAAATCCGTTGATGGTAAAGACATAGCAATTTTTGACTTCAAGCCATTTTTGAAAAGCAAGGAGTTCTTCTGGTTCTCGAAGTTTATCCGCCGCTTCCGCACCCAAGCGAAGTCCAATCGCATATGCTTGGTCTGGGCAAACTTGTTCGCGTACCGAAAGGACATCGGTTTCCAAGGATCGAAAAGTTTCCTCCCAAGTATTCCCACGGTGGACGTTGGTGCAGTAAGCAAGGTGAATGTCTTGTTCCAGTTTCATATTTTCGGGTACGCAGACCAGAAGGAAGCAGTAGTAGAGAAGGAATTCTTTCAATTCAAGGAAAACACCGCTGCTTATTTTTTAAATTTCCCAAACCTTGAAACAAAAAAATGCGCGACCCAGCCCAGGTCGCGCATTAATTTAATGAAACCTTTTGTGGCTTCTATTTGCCCTTTTTTATATCAATTGCATAACCGATGCCAATTTTGTCTGATTCTTGAATTAGGTTAAAATAAATGGTAGATGGTTAAAATTTGTACGTTGAGAAATTTTTTTTATCATGTTCAAACAAAACGAAGTCCTTTAATCGCTTAATAAGATATAATTTATACAATGGAAACGGAACCAATATGGAAATCCTGGTTTGCCAGACACGGAGCAAAACTTTTGCTCTTTGCCCGTCAGCAGGCACGAAATCCACATGATGCTGAAGACCTCGTGCAGGAAGCATTCGTACGGATTTGGCGACTTTACGGTCACACCGGAGAAGTTGCACCTGGTTTGGTATACCGTGCGGTTCGTCGCTTGGCAATTGATTGGGCTCGAAGTTTAGACCGCCGTAAGATTCGTGAGCAAAAAGTAGTCGCTGAATTTCCACTCTTTGAATCCTTTAAGTCATCGATCGAGCAAAATGAGCGGCAAAAAGCAATCCTTGCGGCGGTGGACCGACTTCCTCCCGAGCAAAAAGAGGTCCTAACCCTGAAAATTTGGGGAGAGCTTACTTTTGATGAAATTGGTCGAACCCTTGATCTCTCCCTGAATACGGTCGCTTCCCGTTACCGCTACGCTCTACAAAAACTTAAGGACTGGGTCCCTTCACAGTTGGAGGATCAACCCAAAACAAGGAAGGAAAGCGTGGAATGAAGGAACTGAATGATTTAGAGGAGGAATTAAAAGCCCTCCAGCCTAAGGATCCCACCCCTGCTTTCACTGCCCGTGTAGAAGATGCTCTCGGGGATTCCGGCACCGTTTCCTTCCGTCGAATTTCCTCAAATTCCCCAAAGCGGTCAGGAAAAAAATCATATTTTTTAATCCTTCCTGCTTTAGCCCTCGCCGCCTCCTTAGTTTGGATGCTCTTCTTTTTGCCCAAGCAAACCGGATTGCTTGAAACCAGTCCCGAATCAGTGGATCATTCCAGTCCGATAGCGGAGGTCATAGAGGATTTGAACAGCCCACTGCACGGAGTAAGCCTAGAAGAATTGGAGACCTATTCAGGAATGCCCACGGATGGCTGGGCCGATCCTCAAGTTCGGGAGCTTTTATTAGACCGAGTTGATGAAGGCTTGATTCAACGTCCGGGTTTTTCCCCTGGTCGGCAAGTCCGGTACCATTATTTGGATGAAACCCACTGGACGCATCCCGCCTCTAATACCCGTATTATTTCCACTACTCCCCGTCAGGAAGTTATTATTTTAGACCTCGATCTTTATTAAATATGAATTCCCGATTCCCTTTCTAAAATGGAACCCTGATCTGCTGTTACTTAAATCCAACTTCTGTCGATGAAAACTTACTCCCTTGTACCTTTGATGTTTTTCTCTCTGGTTCTAGCCGCAATTGCAAAGCCCAAAAAAGTGGCCTTTCTTGGTGTTCATACTGAAAAACTCGCTCCCAGTACCGGCCACCAGCTAAATTTACCAGATGGGATTTATCTGGAGGTGGTTCATGTGGGAGAGGGGAGTCCTGCCGAAAAAATTGGCATCCAAAAATATGACATCCTTAAAAATTTCGATGATCAAATTTTGATTAATCCGGATCAGCTTAAGCAACTGGTTCAAATGAAGAAGCCTGGGGATTTGGTTTCCCTTGGCTTGTTACAAAAGGGTAAGAAAAAAACCATTCAGGTTGAGCTTGATGAGACCACCATGGCCAAAACCACAAAGCGATCAATGGGTCTTGATCCCGCGGATCCATTTTCATTTTTCGACGATGAACGACTTGGGAATTCCCGAATTCAGGATTTTTTGGAGCAGGAGTTTGGAAATAATTTGCGTTTCCGTAACCATCCCGTAGATCCTTTCCTCCCTGATTTTTTGGCGCCCCCCAACTCTCCAACCCCCAACCCAGATCTCAATGGCCCGGTTCACACTCCCGATTCTGAGGCTCAATCCTTCAGTTATTCCTCCACCCAGAACCAGACAGTGGTAACCGACGAAAAGGGCACCCTGCACTGGACGGAAAAAGACGGCCAGAAATTTCTTCGGGCTACAGATCCCAATGGAAATTTGATCTTTGAGGGTGCGGTTAATACCCAGCAAGAGCGTGCCAAGCTCCCGGATGGCTTATTGCCCAGGCTTGAGAAAATCGAAAAACAGTAGGCTTCTTTTTTCTCAATCTTAAGAGTCTAGTTGCGTCTTGACCAATTAGTCTCTTTTTGTCATAGATACGATAAACCAAACTTCGAAATATCATTATGAAACTTACTACCTTGTTCTTAACTACTTTGTTTTTGGGTGCTTCTGCCTTTGCACAAATACCTGGAATGATGACCACGCAAATTTCTTCCGCCCCTGAAGGCACTGCCTTGGGATCGAACGGAACCCTTTCTGCATCTGGTATTGCCCTTGGCAACCGAGTAAAGATGAGGGGATATGTTGATTTTATTTTTTCACACCAAGATGTTGAAGGAGGTGCTAATCCAACAGACTTCACGACCGCTAGTGATATCGACTTTCTTTTTGACCTTTCTCCTGTGACTTCGGAACTTCACATAGCGATGAACCCTGATAGCCAGGACAATCAAGTAAGTTTGGAGCAAGCTTTTGGGCGCTACAGCTTTAACGATAGTTTCAGCCTTACATTTGGTAGACAGCTTACTGCTATGGGCTTTGAATCGGATGAGGCTCCTGGTCTTTATTCTACAAGTGCCGCCTACACCAAAGGTATGCATGGTCAATATGTGGATGGTATTCGAGCCAATTTTAATAATGGACAATTTGGATTTGTACTCGGTATACACGATTCTTATCTTGGTGGTGTTGGTGATTTCGATAATGATGGAGGGGCAATCGACATTGCTGCTTCGGCCATGATCATTCCCGGTTTGGAAGCCCAAATTGGCTACGCCAATGACAACTTGACCGGTGACGAAAAAGATCATCATTTTAACGCATGGATTGCCTACAATCCAAACGATTTAACACTTGCATTTGAGTTTGATGATTACGAACTTAGCGGCAGTGATTTATGGGATCTGATGTTTCTTGTTAACTACCAGTTTGTAGATTGGTTTGGAGCCACATTGCGTTACACATATGAGGACATGGAAGATGTTGAAACCAACCGTCTAACTTTGGCTTTCCTCTTTACAGTGACCGACAATCTTTTCTTCAACCTTGAGTACAGTCATACCGATGATGACGCAAGTGATACTGATGAGTTTTATGTCGAGGGTCTGCTTACTTTTTAGTTTTTAAATTTAATAAAAAGCCCCATCGAGAAATTGATGGGGCTTTTTTTGTACCCAATTTGGACTCCATGCTTGCAAAACTGAATGCTTCAAGGCATCGGAATAGGTAGCGAAAATTGCAAACATCGATGGAAAAAATTAGTACAAACAGCAAACATACCAATGGATGCCTTAACCTACGACGAGCCCAGTAAGGCAAAGAAGGCAATCCTTCGAAAAATTGAGGAGCAAGGAGAAGAACTTGCTTATTTGCAACGCAAGGCACGGGAACTGGGAATTCCAGTGCTGGTTTTGGTCGAGGGCCTGAGTGCTGCCGGTAAAGGAACGATTATCAATCAGATGATTCAACCGCTGGATCCACGGGGCTTTAAAGTTTCCTGTATTGCTTCTCCGAATCGGGATGAACAATTACGACCCTTTCTTTGGCGGTTTTGGAGGCGTACGCCATCCGCGGAACGGATGGCGATCTTTGACCGGAGTTGGTACCGAAGCCTGCTGGATGCAAAGATCAATGGAATATTCAGTGAAGCTGACCTAAAAAAAGCCTACGCAGATGTGCGAAATTTTGAGCGACAGATGAGGGATGGAGGAACCATTATCTTAAAATTTTTCCTCGAGATTTCCAAGAAGGAACAGGCTATCCGCCTGGCTGCCCTGCAATCCAATCCCGCCACGGCTTGGCGGGTATCGGATGCGGTACTTCAAAGGCATGGTCGATACAAGGACTACCAGGACGCGGTGGAGCAAATGTTTAAGGAGACCGATATCGAGGATCAATCCCCGTGGATCAAGATACCTTCTAAAAGTACCAAGGATGCCACCCTCAAGGTACTTACTAAAATGGTCATGGCACTGGGAAAAAGGGTAAAGGAAGTAAAAGATGGAAAGCCTCCGTTGACTGCCTCCAAGCGCCCCTCCCGTCCCTATTTTCGAAACGCACCTTCCCTGGCCAGGGCGGACCTTAGCCACAACTTAAGTAAGGAAGTATACCGGGAGTTGCTCGGGGTCCGGCAGCGAAAGATTCAGGACCTGCATCATGAGGTGTATCGTTTACGGATTCCGGTGGTGATCGTCTATGAGGGCTGGGATGCCGGAGGCAAAGGAGGAAATATTCGCCGGCTTACCGAGCGGATGGATCCGCG
>CEWK01021815.1_pt1 | contig 11247 bp, 13 predicted proteins | sample 531431 | NCBI WGS metagenome assembly CEWK01 (sample SAMEA2623059, study PRJEB7988) | marine metagenome | isolation source: saline water (ENVO:00002010), including
TGACATTGCATAACCTCTAATCCATCTGTTTTGCCATGATAGGAATGGTACACCTAGTCTTTTTAGACGTTGTTTTTCCATTGTGTATAGGAATTTACTTTGTCCAAAGTGTGACTTAGGTAAATGTGCATATAAACTTCTACCTCTTGGAGCTGTTGCAGGATCATTTTCACATCCTAACTCTAAGTGGTGATTGTATACGTGCGCATAACAGAAATGTGCTGATCCACTTAAACCCATCATCCATCTAGCGATTAAGAAACTGAATCCTTTTGTATGAGCTAGCTCATGTCCGTAGATAATTCCGATTCCTGCAAAGATACCTGAAGATACAACAGCACCAACTAATTGTGCTCCTGTTATACCTGTGTAATAAGTCATTCCTAAGAATGAAGCTGTTGCACCAGTATATTCGATACCATTTACGTATTGGAAAATTCTCCAGCAAATAGCTATTTGAATCATTACGAATACAGCCAACATTGCATACATTGTTATATTTAATAATGTTGGGTTTCCGTTTGTATCACCATTGTCGTCAAATCCAGCTCCCATAGTTTGAGCAGGAGTAATAGTGTCAACAATAATACCGACACCTAATAAGAACACACCTGTCCATACCCATGGTCCACCTGCGATTACACCGAAAAGCGATGCGAAGATCAATAGTGGTGCTAGATAGTATCTAGCGTTTATCAAAAATTTTTTCATTGCGTCCTCCTTACAGAATGAATGAAAATACCCAATTAGTATAACAAACTTACCAAGAAAGAAAATACTTTTTTACACTTTTGATAACCACTTGTTATGGACAACAGCTTTACAAAGTTGTAATATCTATGTATAATATATGACAAATGATAGACAGTGTATTTGACAAAAGTATGACAGATGGCTTAACTTAAACGTATAAATTCTGTACATACGTACATCAACATACTTAACTTTTATTTAATAATTATAAAATGAGTGAAACAAAACATCCAATACAAATAGTCTCGAGGAGAACAGGATTAAGTGCTGATGTAATAAGGGCCTGGGAAAGAAGATATAAAGCAGTAAAGCCGTCGAGAAGTTCTAATGGAAGAAGATTATATTCTGATAATGATGTAAAAAAATTAATGTTACTTCAAAGAATTATAAGTGGCGGAAGAAGAATTGGCGATATTGCAAAACTAAATATTAAAAATTTAGAGGATTTAATTGAGTCAGACGAATCTGCTACAGTAATAAAACCCTCTTTAACAAATAGACCAAGCACAGGCTCTGTTATGGAAAGCTTTGATGGCTGCATTGAAGCTATAAGTGAGTTAGATGCTAATAAATTGATTAATTTATTTGAAAATGCATATCAAGAGCTTGGGCCTGTATTTTTATTAGAGGATTTATTTGCTCCGTTAATACAACATGTAAGAGATGAATGTAAACTTGGAACATTTAGACAATCACAAGAAAAATTTGTTATTGAACTTATGCAATCTTTCTTATTAATGAATGCTGCTAAATCAAAAAAAATAATAAATAATAAAATATTAATTATTTCTCCGATTTCTCATAATGATAATTTAAGTATGTTAAGATTATGCCTTGTTTGTGAAGACTCTGATTGGATGCCAATATATGTTGGGACATCTATTTCAGCTGATGAGATACTTTTTAGTTATGAGCAAGGAAGGTGTGATTTGCTTATGGTTGTTGTTGATCCTAATGGTAACCAACAATTTCTTCCAAATGAATTAAGAAAAATTAGAAGTTTAATAAAAGATGTTGAGATCTTAATATTTGGTGAAACAGTATCTGTTTACCAAGATGTTATAAAGGAGACTGGTTTTACAGCTATAAATAATATTGGAGAACTTAGACTAGCTCTTGATAGATTAAAAGTTTTAACTGAGTTTAAGCCTGTAATATTGCACGCACAACCGGAGCAAAATTCATGATGGAACAAAAAAAAGCATATAAGCATAAAGAACTTATAGAATGCGCTAAAGGTAATATGTTTGGAGAAGGCAATGCACAATTACCAAATACTGGCATGCTAATGTTTGACGAAATCATTGAGATAAGTGCTACAGGCGGCAAATATGATAAAGGTTTTATTGACGCTTCCTTAAATATAACGTCAGACTTATGGTTTTTTGATTGCCATTTTATTGGTGATCCAGTAATGCCAGGTTGTTTGGGCCTTGATGCCATGTGGCAATTAGTTGGCTTTTATTTGGGCTGGTCTCAATATCCTGGTAAAGGAAGAGCTCTTGGTGTAGGAGAGGTAAAATTTACAGGGCAAATCTTACCAACTGCTAAAAAAGTTACCTATAAAATTCATATTAAAAGACTAATTACTAGAAAACTCATTATGGGTATCGGTGATGGTATTGTCTCTGTTGACGGTCGAGAGATTTATATAGCAAAAGATTTACGCGTTGGATTATTTACATCAACTGAAGGTTTTTAAATGCTTCAAGACAACAAAGCATGCTTAAACTCAACCGGTTATGAATTTATTAGAATTGATTCTCCTAAAAATACTGCGATAGAAATTAAGAATTTTCTTAAAGATAAAAAAATATTTGGCACCATTTATGTTTCAGTTGAGGGAATTAATATAAATTTAGCTGGCGAAGAAAAAATTATTAAATCTTTGGAAGAGATTTTTCATCATCATGAATTATTTAAAAATATATTATTTAAGCATTCCTATTCAGACAGACCTCCTTTTAGAAAACTAAAAGTAAAAGTTAAGTCAGAAATAATTAGCATCAAAAAAGAAGTTAATAATATATTTAATATTAAAAAAAATTATATTGACCCAAAAGAACTGGAAAAAAAATTAGATAATAGCGAAAATTTTCATTTATTGGATACTAGAAATAATTACGAAGTTAATATAGGTACATTTAAAAATGCAAAAAATCTTAATATTTTAAAATTTGATGAATTTGCAGATAAAATTGACGAACTTAAAAAAATTGAAGGTGAGGTCGTAATGTTTTGCACTGGAGGTATTAGGTGCGAAAAAGCTCTGGGCTATTTAAATGAAAAAGGTATAAACTCATTTAAACAATTGAAAGGGGGCATTATTAATTATTTAAACGAAACTAATGGTAATCATTGGAGTGGTGAATGTTTTGTATTTGATGACAGAATAACTTTAGATAAAAATCTTAATCCAACTTATAAAGAATTGTGCCCAAAATGCCAAAAAGTAATTAATACTTTTGATAGAACAAAATGTAAAGAGTGCATGCAAAGTGGATAATAAGCTCGTTGATATATGTGTAAATTTAACTGATGACGTATTCTTTGGCAAAGAAGAAAAAATCATTAGTGAGGCAAGTAAAAATAACGTTTTCAAAATGGTCCTTGTTGGGAATGATCTAGAATCTAGTAAAAAAGTTATAAATCTTGCAAGGCAGTTTAATTTTATTGCTACAGCAGGCTATCATCCGCATAATGCGAAAGACTGGAATTCAGATAGTTACAATCAACTTTTATCTCTTTTAAAAAAAGATGAAACAAAAGCGGTTGGGGAGTGCGGTCTAGATTTTAATAGAAATTTTTCCACACCAGAAGTACAACACAGTGTGTTTTTGGATCATATTACTTTAGCTAAAGAAACAAACCTGCCATTGTTTGTTCATGAACGCGATGCTTTTCACCAAATGCATAGTATTTTAAAAGACAATATTCATGATTGTAAAAATATTATCGTACATTGTTTTACAGGAACCAAAAATGCACTCATTGATTATCTTGATTTAGGGGCCTTTATTGGATTAACTGGTTGGATTTGCGATGATAGGCGGGGCAAACATTTAAGAGATTTTATAGATATTATTCCAGATGATAAATTGTTGATAGAAACAGATTCACCCTATCTTTCACCTTATATATCGAGTAAAAAATCAGAGGTTACTTCTGCAATGAAACATCTTAATAAGCCAGAATATTTAGTAGAAGTTGCAAAAGATGTGGCAAAGTATAGAAATCAGTCTTATGATTATATATGTGAAATAACTTATCAAAATTACTTGAATTTTTTTGGCATAAAAGAATGAGTGTAGAAAAGAAAATAGAGCATACCTTAAGTGATAATTTCCAATTAAGTCACCTAGAGGTAATAAATGAAAGCCATATGCACAGTGGGCCAAATACTGAAAGTCACTTTAAAGTTATTTTAGTTTCTGATGAATTTGATGGTATTCAATTAGTGCAGCGTCATAGAAAAATCAATGAACTTTTAAAATATGAATTGGAAAATGGAGTCCATGCTTTATCACTCCATCTATTTACTCAGAAAGAGTGGAAAGATAAATCTGAGTATGTAAAAGATTCTCCGCCTTGTGCAAGTTAATAAATCCGCAATTTTGTTTTGAAACCACAAATATAATGTTATAATATAACAATCAAATAATTTTTAGAGTGGATACTAATGACAAAATTACCCGTAACAGTCCTTTCAGGATTTCTTGGCGCTGGAAAAACCACAGTTTTAACTCATATACTTAATAATAGACAAAATAAGAAAGTTGCAGTGATTGTAAATGATATGAGTGAAATTAATATCGATAGTGCAATGGTTCAAAACGAAGTGGAATTGAGTCACAAAGAAGAAAAGCTTGTGGAAATGAGCAACGGTTGCATATGTTGCACTTTAAGAGAAGATTTATTATTAGAAGTTAACAAATTAGCAAAAGAAGGTCGTTTTGATTACTTAGTTATAGAATCTACAGGTATTTCAGAACCTTTGCCTGTTGCGGAAACATTTACTTTTGCAGATGAAGATGGAGTTTCATTGTCAGATGTTTCTAAATTAGACACTATGGTCACCTTAGTTGATGCAGTTAACTTTTTAAAGGATTACGAAGAAGCAAAATATTTAAAAGATTCGGGTGAGTCTCTTGAATCCTTAGGTGAGGAAGATGAAAGAAGCGTTGCAGATTTGCTAGTTGATCAAATTGAATTCGCTGACGTTCTTTTGATAAGTAAAACAGATTTAGTTCAAAAAGAAGATATAGATAAATTAGTAGCTATTTTAAAATCTTTGAATACAAGTGCAAAAATTATTCCTATTTCTAATGGAGAAGTTGATATTGAAAAAATCCTAAATACTGGTTTGTTTGATTTTGAAAAAGCTGAACAAGCACCAGGATGGTTGAAAGAAATGCGTGGTGAACATATTCCAGAAACAGAAGAGTATGGTATAAGCAGTTTTGCCTACGTGGCACGTAAGCCATTTTACCCGCAAAAGTTTTTTGATTTTTTACACGATAAAAGCCATACGGGAAAACTTATTCGCTCAAAAGGATATTTTTGGCTTGCAACACGCCCGCAATTTGCAGGCAGCTGGAGTCAAGCAGGTGGCATAGCGCGGTATGGTTTTGCAGGAATGTTTTGGAAAGCAGTTCCAGAAGAAAGCTGGCCGGAAGATGAAGAATCTATAAATATAATTAAAGAAAATTGGGTAGAGCCTTTTGGTGATATGCGACAAGAATTAGTTTTTATCGGGCAAGGTCTTGATAAAGAGCAAATTACAAAAGCATTAGATGCATGTCTTTTATCAGATGATGATTTGTTAAAAGGAAAAAATCACTGGTCTACTTTCAAAGATCCCTTCCCAAATGAGTGGAAGGAAACTGCATGAATATAATTAAGTCTAGTTTTAAACCACAAAGTTCTGCATCTTTAAGCCGTTTAAGTTTTAAAGGAAATACTTCTTCTTCCTTAGCTGAAATTTATCAAGAAGAAGTTAATATTGCCATATGGCAACGTAAGCTTAGCGGTAAAATTACACTTGCTTCAAATAATATTCTACAAACTTATCCATATCTTGAAATCTCTGAAGTGGTTAAGCCGAAAAATGTCATTGAAGTTTTAGATTCAAAAATTAGAACAAGCAAAGATAGTATTTATTTAAGTAAAGATATCTCAGATTTGGTTAATATATTTTGTGATTTATTCAATTTAGATCAAGTAGGTTTAAGACTTAAAATACTTGATCATGCAATGTGCCCACGTTTTCATGTTGATAGAGTGCCATGTCGTTTGATAACAACTTATCATGGAATTGCTACAGAGTGGTTGCCTCATTGTAAGGTTGATAGAAGTAAGTTAGGCGTTGCAAGTCATGGAAAAATCGACGAAGAGACAGGTATTTTTAAAACTCATAAGGATATCGAGCAACTTAATGTTGGGCATGTTGGCCTATTAAAAGGAGAAAGTTGGGAGAAAAATGAAGGTGCCGGTTTAGTGCATCGCTCACCAAAAGTAGAAGATAATGACCAGAGGCGTTTGATGCTTACTTTAGATTTTATAGATGACGCTCAGCTCAATTTTTAGCCATTTAATTTTATTTACTTATTAAGGTTCTTTGATATTTTCAAAAAATTTTCAAAAAATCTATCTACTTCTGCGGAAGCCTTTTCTGATAGATTATAAAGTTTTACTCTTTTATCATTTGGGTACGCAAGCTTGGTAAAAATATTTAATTTTACACCCATGTCTAAGATAGATTGTATTGTCCCACGACTAGCAATATTATTTGGAATATCTTTACAAATTGCTTCGAAGTGGGCATATCCTGATTGTTCTTTTATATATAAAGTAATAATTAAATGCGCTTTTGTATTGTAAATAAATGAAGTAGAGTGCGAGGCTGCAAAAGTAGTTGCTAAGAAATCAAAAAGGCCTTCAGATTTTTTCTTGTATACATCAAAAAGTATTTCAGTTTTTGTAGTCAATATCAATCTCCAAAATTATTTTAACTTTGCTTTGATAATTGTTCTGTTTTTAATAATCTATGTAATTTTTTAGCAAAAATTATCAAAACAATTAGTACAAAGAACATTAACAATACATTTCTAGTTGCAAAGTAATTATATGATGCATGAAAGGCTATCGCAAGGAACAAAGATTTAAAAAGATTTAGTCTATTTTTGTCTTTAAATATATATAAACCGAAGTAATATCCCATAATAATCCCACAACATGCATGAAGTGGTATTGCAGTGAATGCTCTTAGGGTTGCAATAAAATCTGGGTTGCCAGCACTATAAACATATTGGAAATTTTCTAGTGTTGCAAAGCCTAAAGATATTAGCGTGCCATACACTATCGCATCCATGGGCTCGTCAAAATCTGTCTTTTTTCTTATATAAAAATATATTGCAGCAAATTTTAGAGTTTCTTCTGTAAAACCAGCTAAGTAAGCGTAGCTTAGATCAGGAATAAAATAACTATTAAGTGATGCGGCAGGAATACATAAAAGACATCCTAAAAGAAAGGTACTGATACATAAACCAGTCGGCTCTGGAAATTTATCTGCTTTTATTATATAGGCTACAATAAGCAAAGGCGGTGCTACAGTTAAAATTAGAGTTAAATTCATTATTCGTTTTCTTTCTTAGTATTTATGAAAATATCTCCGTCGTAATCTATTTCAACACCAATTAAAATCGGACTACAACAAACTTGACAGTCCTCAACATATTCCTGATTTTCAATCGAACTGTCAATTAGCAAAGAAATAGTTTCACCGCAGTATGGACAATAAGATTCTTTTTCGTTTATGTACATTAAGCTTAATTTCTTTTAATAATATATTCGTTATCAACCTTATCAACGACGCCAGTGTAAGGCATATTAGGTTTTCCTTTTTCATAAAATAATTTAAGGTTTTCTGTAATGATTGGAAATGCTAATTCATCCCAAGGTATTTCCTCCTTTGTATAGAGTTTTGTATCAAAAGACTCTTCTAAGCCAGGACTGTGTTTCCCATCTTTCAACGTACCATAATACATTATATAGATTTGGCTTATATGAATTAGGCTATAGATAGAAAAAATTTTCATGTCATCAGAATATGCATTTGCCTCTTCAACACACTCTCTCGCTGCACCTGTTTCAAGCGGTTCTTCATTTTCTAAAAAGCCAGCAGGCAATGTCCAACAATTTATCCTAGGTTCAATTGCTCTTTTACATAGCAAAATTTTATTATCCCATTCTAATATAGACCCGGCTACAATATTTGGATTTTGATAATGAATAAAACCACAATCTTTGCATATATATCTTTCTTTGTTGTCACCTTTTGGAATGGAATAATCAATATTTTTTGATCCACACTGCGAACAATTTTTAATTGTGATTTTCAATTTAGTTTTTAAAAATTTCTTTAAATTTATTTATCGGATCCTTCGAAGTCATAAGTGATTCACCAACTAAGAAAGTATTTATACCGCATTCATTCATTTTTTTAACATCTTCAAAATTATGTATCCCACTTTCAGCGATTATGAGTTGATCATCTTTGATATACTTAACCAGTTCTACAGATGTATTTAAATCTACATCAAAAGTATGAAGATTTCTATTATTGATGCCAATAATATCGCATTCTATTTCCAGTGCTGATTCAAGTTCACCATAATCATGAACTTCTACAATCACATCCAAGTCCCTAACCTTTGCTGCATCATACAAATTTTTTAGTAATGTTTTATCTAAAGCAGAAACAATAAGTAAGATGCAATCAGCCCCCATTGTAACCGATTCATCAATTTGATATTCATCAATAATAAAATCTTTTCTTAAGACTGGAAGGCCACAGCCTTTTTTTGCCATTTCAAGAATTGCTCCTGAGCCTTTAAAGTATTTTGCATCAGTTAAAACAGATAAACATGCAGCTCCCATAGCCTCAAAATCAGCGGCTACCTTTGCAGGAATAATATTCATATTTAATTCTCCTAGGCTAGGGGATGCTCTTTTAATTTCAGCTATAACAGCAGGTTTATTTTTACTGATTTTATTTATTAGTGCGCCTTTAAAATCTCTTTTAAGAGAATACATATAAGTAATCTCTTTTAAGTCTTGCACAGTCATCTTATTTTTTCTATCAGTTACTTCTTTTGCTTTGTTTTCTAAAATTTCTTCTAATATTTTTGGAGTATTTAATTTTTCTGGCATGGATTTTTTTAAATCTTCAAATTTTTTTTGCGCTTTACCAGAAATAATTAGCTCTTTCGCAAATTCTATACCTTCTTTTAGATTTTCTTTAATACCGGAAATATAAATAGCCGCACCAGCATTCAAACTTACAATATTCACTGCCGTTTCATCTTTATTTTCAAGCATGTTCATAAAAATTTTATAACTTTCTTCAACTGAATCAACTTTTAAAGATTCAAGAGATAATATTTCCAATCCAAATTCTTTTGGATTTATTGTGTATTCAGAAATTTCATTTTCATTTACCTCAGCAATATATGTATCCTTCTCACAGGATATCTCATCCAAACCCTCTTCAGAATGAACAACCATTGCTCTTTTAATACCTAAACCTTTTATAACTTTTGCAATTGGAAGTATTAGTTTCTTATCGTACACACCCAATATTTGATACTTGGCATTGGCTGGATTTGATAGTGGGCCGAGCACATTAAAAATGGTTCTGGTTTTAATACTTTTTCTAACATTTGCAACATTTTTCATAGCTTTATGATATTTTGGGGCAAACATAAAAGTAATGCCGTTATCATCAAAGCATTTTTGTGCTTGTTCTTCGTCCAAGTCAATATTTATTCCAGAGAACTCAAGTAGATCAGAACTTCCAGATTTACTAGAAATTGATTTATTTCCATGTTTAGCTATTTTAACACCTGCTGCGGCAGCAACAATTGCTGATGCAGTTGAAATATTAAAAGTATTTTGTCCATCTCCCCCGGTTCCACATGTGTCAACTAGTTCTTGAGAATTAAGTTTTAATTTTTGAGACATTTCTCTTAAAACTTCTGCTGCACCGGTTATCTCCTCAACGGTTTCACCCTTAGTTTTGAGAGTCATTAAAAAAGAGATTATTTCGGCATCATTACATTCGTTGTTCATAATGCTTAAAAATACTTCTTTTATTTCATTTTTTTTCAGACTGTTACCAGACGAAAATTTTTCTACAGCTTCATTAATATTCATTTTATTTCTAGAAAATTTTTTAAAATTTGATGCCCGTGCTCACTCATAATTGATTCTGGATGAAATTGTACACCATACGTATGAAAATCTTTATGTCTAATTGCCATTATTTCATTTTCGTTTTTATCTTCTGATTTAGTTTCTGCAATAATTTCTAAGCAATCAGGTATAGTTTTTTCTTCAATGACCAAAGAGTGGTACCTTGTTGCAGTATAAGGGGAGGGTAAATCTTTAAATATGTAACTTTGATTATGATGGATCAAAGAAGTTTTTCCATGCATGATTTTTTTTGCCTTAATAATATTTCCCCCAAATGCTGCTCCTATACTTTGATGTCCCAAACAAATTCCTAAAATTGGCAATTTAGAGTGAAACTTATTAATCGCATCAATTGAAATACCTGCCTCTTTTGGCGTACAGGGGCCAGGTGATATAACAATTTTCTCTGGCTCCATATATTCAATGTCTTTTGTGGAGATCATATCGTTTCTAACAACTTTTACATTAGCTCCTAGCTCACCAAGATATTGTACTATGTTGTATGTAAATGAATCATAATTATCAATCATTAAAATCATTTAAGTGTCCTCACTTGAAACATTAACTTTTTCAGAAGCTTTTAATAATGCCATAGCTTTATTCATTGTCTCTTCCCATTCTTTTTCTGGCACAGAATCGTAAACTATGCCTGCACCAGCTTGAACATGGATTAAATTATCTTTAATCACCGCAGTCCTTATTGATAATGCAGTATCAAGATCACCTGTCCAGGAAAGATATCCTATAGCTCCAGAATATATGCCTCTTTTTAAAGGTTCAAGCTCATTGATGATTTCCATAGCACGAATTTTCGGAGCTCCAGAAACAGTCCCCGCAGGAAAAGTTGCTCTTAAAACGTCAAGTGGCTTTGTTTCTTCTGCAATTTCTCCAGTGACATTCGATACTATATGCATTACGTGAGAGTATCTTTCTATAATCATCTTATCAGTTAGTTGGACACTCCCAACTTTTGATATTCTGCCAATATCATTTCTGCCTAAATCGATAAGCATTAAATGTTCAGCAAGTTCCTTTGGATCATTTAATAAATCTTTTTCATTGCTTACATCTTCGGTTTCAGTTTTTCCTCTAGGCCTAGTTCCAGCAATCGGTCTAACAGTAACTTTTTTGTCTTCTAGTTTAACTAAAATTTCCGGTGAAGAGCCGATAATTTGGAATTCGTCCATATTCAAAAAGTACATATATGGAGAAGGGTTCATATCTCTAAGTACTTCATACATA
>CEWK01127557.1_pt1 | contig 11238 bp, 10 predicted proteins | sample 531431 | NCBI WGS metagenome assembly CEWK01 (sample SAMEA2623059, study PRJEB7988) | marine metagenome | isolation source: saline water (ENVO:00002010), including
AGAGCTGTCATCAAGACTCGAAACCAAGTCTGCTATTGAAGAAAAAAGACATCAAGGTCACATTAGCATTAGGGAAAGGATCAGGGGCACATTGCGTAGTGCGACCGATGAACAGGGAGTTTTACGAATAAGCGCCATTAGAAGAGAATTAGACAGCGCTGGTCTCGATGCAGAATCATGGGAATCCATTATTGGAGGCGCAGAATTGGAGGGAATCTTAGTTAGATGCAGTACTGACTCTTGGAGATGGGTCTAGCAAAGTTCATGACCACAACTAGTGCGCTTTGACTAAAGGGGCCTGTGGGTTAGTCTGGTCTATGCTTGTTGCTTTGGGAGCAATAGACCCTGGTTCGAATCCAGGCAGGCCCACCACACGCTAATGTCATCTAATGCAATTAGCAGTCGCCTATCTATGTCAGACGACTCGGCTTCCATAGGAATCGGGGCGATGATAGTTTTCATCGCACTAATTCTTGTTGCAGCCGTAGCTTCAACGATAATCATCAAATCGGTCGAGGACCTACAACAAAAAGGTGAAGATACTACCACCGATACTCGTTCCTCACTGTCCAACAAGATGATTGTAACTTCGGTGTACCTCCAGGGCGACTCTGATTGCGAGGCACAATTATTCCAGCATACTGGATTCGGCGGTTGGTCTGCCACTTATCCTGTGGGTACATATGGCGGTGGCAATTTCTTGGATCCTGATGGTGATGGTAATCCGGATGCAGTTACGAATGATGCTACCTCGATAATTATCGATGCTGGATGTGAAGTAATTCTATATGATGGCGCTGATTTTAGTGGATGGTCAGCAATGTTGGGTGGTGGCAACCATGACCTGGCGGACATAAATGCAAACGCTCGCCCAGTAAATTGTGGTGGCAATTGTAATGACCAGATTTCTGCACTGAAGGTGCTGGGATATAAGATGCAAATTCATATGACTCCTGCAGCCGGTTCCGGATCTATCAATGTCGGAGATATCCATTGGATAATTTCTTGTGAATCAGAACCCTTTGCAGGTTATGACACAGATAGCATAGTTAGTTCCGCTCCCTATGGAGCTTCCCTGCTCGATGGGACCAATACAGCTGGCGTTAATGGTAATTTTGTCGATACCGAATTTATTGATCAAGGTATGAATCTAAAGGCGGACATAGCCCTCAGGAATTGCTATCCAGAAGATGGCCTAAACATGAAGCTAACAATTGCTATTGACGGCGGATCTACATCATACTACACTTTAGCATTCAGAAATCTGGATGTAGGTACAAACGTGCTATTCAATCCTTGAAACTATTGAAGATGCGTATTTATCGCGTCAATATCGAATTCTGAAACTGCTACTCGAATGGCTTCTTCTTTGGTGAACCATCGGGCTTCTTCTATCTCATCATCCTTGGGGGATATTTCTTGTCCTTGCAAGTCATCCTCACACTTGTAAGTGAATGAAACCCAATTTATCCCTTCATCATTGAATATTTTTGCTTGGACTATTGCCCCTTCAACATGCTTAATTTTTGCTTGTTTTTTAATTGGGTCTGGTATGTCGATTATCACCCCTAGCTCTTCTAAGGCTTCCCTCACAGCCGCATCACGGGGGTGCTCTCCATAGTCGACGAAACCTCCAGGAAGTGTCCAGCAACCAGTGAAGAAGCCCCTTGAAACCTTAGCCATCAGGATCTCATCTCTGGAATTGACAATGACAACTTTGCTAACTACCCTGTGTATTGTTCTATAGACTGATTCCCTAGCAACTGGATCTACAGCGTTGTCGCTGATTACAGAGTCCTTCCATGCCCAGTTCTCAGGCCATGGGATATCGGGCATTCCGTATACTACAATGGAGTCTACTCCACCTAGTCTAATCCTGTTAACTCTTCTTTCATTCCAAGTAAGCCCCATTGATTCTGCTTCATCTGTCGTGGGAAGTCTTATTTTCTCAGAATTATCGAATTTCATCCTACCCATTTGTGGGATCTTTGGGCCATTCCCATTAATATCAACGAGCAGAATCTTTCCGTCATTTTCTAGATGGAGATATTTCTTCGTCAATGGTTTCAACCTCGTAATTTCAGTATCCCAGGATTTCAGAAAGCTGCTCTTTGTAGAAGGAGCCTGAACCCTGTAGACTGTTCAACTCATTCTCCGCTAGTTCGAGCTCTATGATCCTCTCTACTCCATTTCTACCAAGAACCACTGGTACCCCAATGTATATGTCATTCATTCCATATTCTCCTGTAAGATGAGTGCTACATGGAAGAACTCTTTTCCTATCATCAAGAATTGCTTCGGCCATTATTGCAGCTGCGCTACCCGGAGCATAGAATGCACTACCCTTCTCCAGTAACTTCACTATTTCTCCTCCACCGCTGGCTGTCCTTTGGCAGATTTCCTCCACTTCTTTATCGCTCAGTAGCTGACTCACTGGAATCCCATTCACCGTCGTGTATCTCGGAAGTGGGACCATAGTATCGCCATGACCGCCAAGAACCATTGCCTGGACATCTTCATTACTGCATCCGACAGCCTGTGCGATGAAGTGCGTCATTCTCGCGCTGTCCAATATTCCTGCTTGGCCAACTACTCTACTATGTTCAAATCCGGTTACTTTCTGCATATGATAAGTCATCAGATCCAAGGGATTGGTCACCATCACAACAATACAATTGGGGGCGTGCTGTCTTATGCCTTCGCCTACCTGTGAGACTATGTCTGCATTCTTTCCAATCAGATCCTCCCTTGTCATACCGGGTTGCCTAGGAAACCCAGAAGTAACAACCACTACATCAGAATTAGCAATATCCGCATAGTCCTTCGTTCCTATTACGCGGCCATCGTAGTTCAGTACCCTTCCACCTTGACTCATGTCGAGTGCCTTGCCCTTCGCAAATCCTTCATAGATATCCAGTAGGACTACCTCTCCAACCTTCCTTTCTGCAAGAACGAAAGCACAAGTTGCCCCCACATTTCCTGCTCCGATAACTGCGACCTTCTTTGCTCCATTTGCCATGTTAGTGCGCTAATGATTGCGGTCTTAGCACTTTGGAGAAGAATAGGTCAAATCCGTGACCAATTATATTGACTAGAGGTATTATTTTCAAATGTGGCTAGCATACAGAATTCCTTAATTCCATTAGCTCTGGTTGCTTTGGTCCCTACAATTTCTATATTGTTCACTTTAAGCTACAGCGATGATGTGCTCGCCTCTCAGATATTTTTCATCTTATGCAAGCTTTGGCTTCTTCTGGCTCCGGCGTATTGGTATCTTAGAGTAGAGAAAAACTCAACCTCTTGGTCACTTCCTACCAGAGATGGGCTGGTTGTAGGAGGAATTTCAGGAATAATTATGTCCATTATCATCATTGTAATGTGGCTTTTATTTGGTGATACTTTAGATACGGATTCAATGATTTCAGAACTGGAAACTACGGGCCTCACGGATTTCCGAATTTATCTTTCTGGAATGATTTACTGGATATTCCTTAACAGTCTACTCGAGGAGTATGTTTTCAGGTGGTTTGTAACAACCAAGTCAATAGAACTCCTTGGAAGTGAGACCGGAGCACTAATCCTCTCAGCCATTCTTTTCACTCTTCATCATGCCATTGCACTGCACTTTTTCGGATTTGTTTGGTGGCAAACAGTTATGGCTTGCTTCGGACTTTTATCGGCAGCGGCATTTTGGTCCTGGCTCTATGTCCGATACAGATCTGTTTGGGTTTGTTGGTTCTCGCACGCAATATGCGATATTGCTGTATTTGGAATAGGATATCTGATTATTTTTGGCTAACTAAACTGAGAAAGTTTCTAGCCGACGGCTTCAATAACATCCCTCAATTGGATGATCTACTAAATCGGGTGACAAAATGAGACTTGGTGTGCTTAAGGAGCCTGTTGGTGAGAATCGTGTGTCCGTAGTTCCTAACTCATACAAGAAACTGAATAAATTAGGCTTCGAATTAACTGTAGAATCTGGCGCGGGTGAAATATCGCACTACAGCGACAACGAATACCAATCCACCGGCTTCACAGTATCCGACAAAACCTCAGTCCTTGAGTCCGACATAGTGGTTTCAATATCAATGCCCGACCTTTCAAATGCCAAAGAAGGTCAGATTTTCGTCTGCGTTTCAGATCCTTTCCGTAATCCTAGCATGGTTAAACAGGCCATTGAAAAGAAAATCACCCTAATTAGTATGGACATGATTCCACGTAGACTTTCTAGGGCCCAAGCAATGGACGTTAACTCCAGTCAAGACAATCTCGCCGGTTACAAGGCTGTTTTGCTCGGAGCAGCCCATGTTCCAAGGGGGATACCTATGATGACTACCAGTGCTGGAACAGTAAGGCCTTCCAAGTTCGTCATCATGGGTTCTGGTGTAGCCGGTCTACAGGCAATAGCCACTGCCAAGAGATTAGGGGCCATTGTGTATGCTTCAGATGTGAGAAAATCTGCTGCGGAACAGATTGAATCTGTAGGGGGCCGCTTCATCGAAGTTGATGGAATGGACGACTTCGAAGACGAATCTGGTTATGCTAAGCCACTTACTCCGGAGTTTATCCAGAAGGTGAACGATACCGTATGCGAGGTGGCCAGAGATGCCGATGTAATCATTACGACGGCTAGGATTTTTGGTAGGCCCGCACCAATCACAGTTCCAGCTTCTGCAATATCTACTTTCAAGCCGGGATCTGTTGTAGTAGACATGAATGCTGATGTCGGAGGCAACTGCGAGCTGACTAAGCCAGGCAAGGTATTCATAACGGAAAACGGGGTTACTATTGTTGGAACGACGAATCTTCCCGGTGAACTGTCAACTACTGCAAGTATGCTGTATTCAAACAATATGGTCACGTTCCTGTCCACGCTTGTCAGTCAGGAGTCAATCTCCATTGACCTCGATGACTCTATTCTTGTCGGTGCACCAGAAGGCGACGAGTTCTACGTTCCGGGAATGGGGGGAGTTCTATTGTGCCACCAAGGTGAGATTCACCACAAACAGAGTCGACTCTTGGAGGTGGTTAACTAATGCTCACAACCGCAACTCTGGTGGGTAGCATTACTGTTTTCGTACTAGCGATTTTCCTGGGTTTCGAGTTGATTAGCAAAGTCCCCCCTACTCTACATACGCCACTGATGTCAGGGGCTAATGCCATTTCTGGTATCACTATCGTAGGTGCTTTGATACTTTCGAATGTCGAATTCAACAATGGAAATCCAGGCACTGCCTCCTGGTTGGCATTCATTGCTTTGGTAATGGCCACGATCAACGTAGTTGGTGGGTTCATGGTTACTAACAAGATGCTCGAGATGATTGCCGGAAAGAAGAGAGGTGGCAATTGATGGTCGACTCGGTTGTCTGGGACATAGGTTACCTTGTATCGGCAGCTCTGTTCATATTCGGTATAAAGCGCCTTTCCAGTCCTAAGACTGCCCCCCAGGGGAATCGTCTTGGCGCTTATGGGATGCTTCTCGCAGTTCTAGTTACACTGGCAAAGATGTATTCTGAGGGAATTATCGGATTTGAGCTGATAGTAGCCGGTCTAGCTATTGGTACCATTATCGGATACATCATGGCCACTACTGTTGAGATGACTGAGATGCCAGAACTGGTCGCCCTATTCAACGGGTTTGGCGGGGGGGCATCTGCGCTTGTGGGCCTTTCAGAAGTACTCAAGCGACTGCAGGAGGGGCAGATCCCAGATGCGGGCGTCGAGCTATACGCCACATGGATCGCAATAGGACTTTCCGGAATCGTCGGGTGGGTTACACTAACTGGAAGCCTCATGGCTATGGGGAAACTCAGGGGAGGGTTCTACATCCCTCTCTCAAAAAAGGACGATAGAGGTCGCAGGAAATGGGTCAGTTTTCCTACTTGGGGCCCTCCATGGCTTAATGTTGTCAAGGGCGCGATATTGATTGGTTGCATTTCTCTGATTGGGCTAACAATCCAAGAACCTGAGAATTACGACTACATCTATTCACTAGTCGGCCTGTCTTGTCTACTCGGCGTGCTATTCGTTATCCCAATTGGGGGTGCTGACATGCCAGTTGTTGTAAGCCTCCTGAATTCAATGTCAGGAATTGCCGCAGCTTTCACTGGTTTCGTGATAGGTAACAATGTCCTGATTATTGCTGGCTCTATGGTGGGAGCAGCCGGACTAATCCTGACATTCATTATGTGCAAGGCGATGAATAGAACTCTTACCGCGGTTCTTTTCAAGTCATTCGGAGGTGGTGGCCGTGAGTCGGTTACCAGAACCAAAGTAGGTAGCGATCCAGAGGAGGTAGCAATGGTATGCGACGGCATAAGCAAGTGCGTAATTATTCCTGGCTATGGCATGGCTGTTAGCCAGGCACAGCACGCTGTCAAGGAGTTCGCCGACCTTCTGGAGTCCCAAGGAGTAGAGGTGTCATACGGGATCCATCCAGTCGCAGGTAGGATGCCAGGACACATGAATGTACTATTGGCCGAGGCAAGCGTCCCATACGAACAACTCATTGAGATGGACGACATTAACTCAGAACTCCCTGAGACTGACGTTGCTCTCGTTATAGGCGCCAATGATACGATCAATCCTGTGGCTCGTACAGGTGACGGGCCACTTGGAGGAATGCCAATCATCGACGCCGACAAGGCAAGAGTTGTTGTAATCATCAAGAGGAGCCTTTCCGTCGGATATGCAGGAGTTGACAACGACCTATTCTATGATGACAAGACTATGATGCTATTCGGTGACGGCAAGAAGATGATGAATGAATTGAATTCCTCTATCAAGGAGTTATGAGGTCTACCTCCCCCAACCGTTATTTGACATCGACTGCGAGAAAGGGTTAGTGATATCATGCGTGTGAGCGTAAGTCGCGCCTTCATATGCCTTATCGTAGTCGCTGCGGTGTCAATTCCTGCTCTCGGAATGAGCAATGGTCCAGGGGCTTACAATTCCAACGATGAGTTGACCGTAAAGTACGGTTGCTCCTGCCATAACAACGGCGCACCATCAGATAGAGCCGTTGTAATGGTCACGGGTGTGCCCCTTATGTACGAGCCATCCGAGAGTTACCAACTCACTATCAGGGTAGCTGATTCCCTTACACTATCGGGCGGTGAAGGCAACACACAAGCCGGTTTCCTGCTTTCTTCCGACTCAATTGGCAACTTCACTTGGCAAGATGACCAGCAAATTCGTTACGCAGAGGGCCGAGCCGATGACGTTTCACACTCTGATACGGATCCCGATGGATTATGGGTATTGACATGGACCGCTCCCGATGACGACATGGGAATAGTACAATTTTGGATAGCCGGAAATTCAGTAGATGGAGGGGGGATACCCGACGATATGGATTACTGGAATGTCCTGTCTTTCTCGATCAACCCACCTGGCACTATAACCACTGATGAGAGCGGATCAACCTTGGAAACTCGAACCATTTCTGTTGGAACCTATGACTCTCTATTCCTACTAGAAGTGTCCGAAGATCAGCTCGAAAAGGAACGTCAGGACGCAATATCCCAAAGGGTGTTCTCACAAGGTAACCTGTTCTACTGGACTAGCCTAACTGCACTTATAGTAGGGGCCGTCTTCCAAAAAGAGATTCTCGAACGTAGATATGATGATGGACCAGAATTTTTGGCAAGCGAACTCGCCTATCCCCAAGGTTTCCGTCGGTCGTTCGGCTGCTTGCTATCCTTCTACCTAGGCGTCAGGTGGGCTAGCTCCGATAGCCCCATTGTTTTCCAGGGTGTGGATTTCACAGACTTTGCCACCGGTACAGCGTTCTTCGTCAGTGCATGGGCTGCTTATGGTGTGTATAGAACGGTTCTTGCAGCCAGAACCTTGCCCGATGCGAAGGATGTATTGTGACTAGCGAATTAGCCGACGTCCTCCCTAACTGGGATATTCAAGAGCACCTCAGAGAGCTCAATACAATAGCCCGGAGAATCTCATTTACATTGATCATCGTCTGTATATTCTGGTCCTTTTCTATAGATAATATGATGACTAACTGGTTAAGTGTATTACCATTGGAAACTGGTCCTAACAACGAGAACATGTCCATCTATGGGCCGTACGAATGGCTACAGTTGAGGTGGGCCGCTGTGATCCTCCTAGGATTGTTGTCACTGTTGCCATTAATCTCGATACAGGCTTATTTGTTCGCTAGGCCGGGACTCTATCCATCAGAGCGTAATTGGCTGATATCCGTACTTATCCTCACGACAACTATCACCCCATTGGTCATATTCCTAATATGGTATCAGGGCCTACCCATCCTGTTTGAGTTATCTGAAGCATCAGGCAGGCCAGATGGCGTACTTGTTAGATACGACGCCTCCTCCATCTTCTCCATAGGTTTGGCACTTTCATGGGTACTTGTGATCTGGTCAGTGACAACTATTTTTCTCTCACTAACCAAAATATATGGCATGATAAACAACGGCGAGATTAGGTTCAGGAAGCGCTTACTAGCAATTTCAACAGGTGTGATAATTCTAACTTTACCCATCGAATTTGATGGATTGAAGATTATGATTGCAATCCTTTCAGCGATAATATCCGATTTCGTATCAAACTCCATGCCCGTCAGAATCATAACTTAGAATGACAATCAAACTTGATTCAATGAGATAACATCTGGGGATTGACTTGAAAGCATTAGATACCGGCCAAAAGGTGTGAGCAAAATAACATCAGGTAATATTTTCCGAATTCTTTCTGTTACCATGCTATTGATATCTTCATCGTTCGTGTACATTAATTCTGAATCGGTTAATGACGCCATATCATCAACAGTCGAAACGAGAAATGATAATGAAAATCCATTAATAGGCCTCGCAGAAAAAGAATTCTGGCCGGTCCTAAGAGTCAGTTTTCCTGCCAAGCCCTTTCCTAACTCACTACTGGGGGATTTGTTTGAAGGAAATAATTCAGCACAACAATACATCTCCGAGATGAGCGGCGGTGATTCTCAATTGACCACGACTATAGTGGGAGAGACGTGGGCATCACCATACTTGGAGTCTCACTGGGGAACAGATTCCGAAACTGAGAGAGACACCGGAGCAGACTCAGGAGGGGTTAGAGAATTAGCACGACAAGCGATTATCAGTACATTTCAGGACCAAGATATCTCCCAGTGGGATCTTGATGGTGATTTCATTGTTGACAGGCTACTCATACTTCACTCTGGACAAGCTCAAGAAGAGGGCGGGCCATCTACAACCATTTGGAGCCACTTCTCAGCATTTTACGAACCCGTAGCGGTCGGTGAGTATACATTCGAACACTACACGATGGCCTCAGTACATGGAGGCCTCGGAGTATTAGTCCACGAAATGCTCCATCAGATGGGTGCCGTAGATTTGTACGATGTCCATAGCGATGCACCTACGAGAAACTGGCATGGACTAGGTGACTGGGACGTAATGGCCAGTGGAAATTGGGTAGAGGATGGCTCTAAGCCAACGCTACCCTCATCCTCCACACTCGAACTAATTGATGCCATAGATCCAATTGAGCCCAGTTTAATCTCTGATGGAAACTTTTCCCTGGAACCACTGTCCAATGGCGGTAATCCACTAAAGATTGAGATAGCCCCGCAAGAGTATATCTGGATTACACTCAGGTCGAATACTGGTTTCGACAAGGGTTTGCCTGGGCACGGCATACTAGTCGAACAGCAGGATCTCAATTTCGGAGACGTGTCTTCCAACCTAGTGAATACCGATCCAACCAAACCATGGGTTAAGATTGTTGAAGCAGATGGAGATGACGCTCTATTGAGGGCTAGAGACTATGGTTCAGCAGGCGATGTTTTCGATGTTGGTGATAGATTCGGCCATACTGGAAAGAAGATTTGGGACAATCACGGGAGACTTGTCCAATGGACAGTTAATGTCATAGATATTAGTGAGAATTCCGCAGTAATCGATTTCGATTTCGTTGGTGATGCGAACTCTGCACTAACTATGCCCCGGAATCCTATAGTGGTTCTAAATGATGAGCCAATCATCGCAGATATGTTAACCACCGACAAATGTGTGGTGGAAGTTGATATTTCATCAACAGGCGGAGTTGTTGTCCCCCCTCACAATAGCAACTCTACCAGGATTCAATTAATCGAAATAACAAACTCTTCTTCTTCCAAGGGGACGATTGAAGGAACTATTGGTTGCCAGGATCGCCCGAAGAACACAGTTTCCATTGATTGGATCGTAGTAAACCATACGCTATCGACAGAGGATATAGTATCAACCGTACCTTGGGACTTAGAATCTACCATTGCTCTATATCCCGAATCACTCGGTTCCGGTCCCAGGATTTACAGCAGCATCACGATCGAAGGTGCCGCTGGAAGAATTGCTGAACCACTAACCAAAGGAACGTTCTATCCCGGGGACGCGATCGAATTACGAATTACCCCAGATGGACTTCTGGAGCCGAGGATGATTGCAAAGGGGGAGCTTGTCATTCTAGACTCGGATAACATAGAACAAAGAGTCCCTTTCCAATTAACCGCAGAAGGAGATCTGCCTTTCGGACCATTAAACTGGCTGGCAATTCCTTCCAATGCAATTTCAACCGTTCTTATCTTGATGGCGTTATCCCTAGCGACTGGTAACAGGCAGAACAGGCAAAATTAGTTCCTGACAGGATTACTCCATCTTGAATCGGAGGGAGGCCTGGATATTTGCAGGTATCTCCACCCGTTTCCACGTTCGTTTATTGGGTATAGCCAATGCTTGTTTACGCCTGAGGCCAACCTCGATGAGAGACAGGCCTCGGCCCAGTTCTTCGGATTATCTGATGATGGGTCTACTACTAACCAAGGAGCGTGCCCTTCCCCTACATCTGATGGGTAGCATCTCCACTTCGTCCCGTACTTGAAACCAGACCTAGTGTTCAGACCTCTTTTCCAAAGATCGAGAACTATACTAGACGATAGCGACATGTTCTCGGTTGCCTGATTCGTTACGGATTGGACAACCTCGTATTCGATATTATCGAGCTGTCTGCCGCCATGTACTGGCAATCCAATAGCATCGAATGCCCAATCTCCGTCCTGGATAATGAATACTCCATCTTCTCCTAAATCAATTGATTTAAGCCTCGAAATCCTTCGAAGATCATTAAATTCTGGTGGACGCAGTATTCCAGTTGGATTAGATTCAGATATACGATAAGTGACTACAGACTTTTCCTCATCCACGACAAGAACCTCTG
>CEWK01132924.1_pt1 | contig 11142 bp, 20 predicted proteins | sample 531431 | NCBI WGS metagenome assembly CEWK01 (sample SAMEA2623059, study PRJEB7988) | marine metagenome | isolation source: saline water (ENVO:00002010), including
ACATGCTAGTAAAAAAGCACCTATTTTTGTTGGTGGTGGAGTAGCGCACGGACCAAAAGGTGCAGCATATAAAATTAAAAAAATTAATAAAAAGGTAAGAAAATTAGCCCTAGCACAAACTCTTTCTAAAAAAAACTCAGATAAACAGCTTTATATTTTAGAAGATGTTAAAAAGGAAATTAAAAAAACTAAAGAGTTTAACAAATTTCTTCAAAAGAATAATTTAAATAGCACACTCATTATTACAGACACAGACTCTCTTAAGAACATAAATAAATCTGCACGAAATATTAAAGATGTGAAGTTAATTAAACATGAAGGAGCAAATATTTACGATTTAATTAGGTATAAAAACGTAATAATGACCTTAACTTCCATCAAAAAACTTCAAGAAAGAATATTAAATGAAAAAAATTAATTATATAGACTCTATTAGACATCCGATTATAACTGAAAAAGCTACTATTTTATCTGAACAAAATAAAACAGTTTTTAAAGTTCATAACAAAGCGAATAAAAAAACTATAAAAAAAAATATTGAGAAATTGTTCAAAGTTAATGTCATTAAAGTAAATATAGTAAATCAAAAATCTAAATTTAAATTAAAACAGGGAAAAAAATCAGTAAAAAGTGGATTTAAAAAGGCAATTGTAACATTAAAAAAAGGTCAAAGTATTGATTTGACTACAGGAATATAATTTATGGCACTAAAAACTTTTAAACCTTACACAAAATCAAATAGGGGGACAGTAGTTATAGATAAAAGTAACTTGTGGAAAGGTGCTCCTTACAAACCTTTGACAAAAGGTCAAAATTTTACTGGTGGTCGAAATAATAATGGGAGAATTACATCTAGACACATAGGAGGTGGCTCAAAACACAAATATCGAATTATTGATTTTTATAGGAAAAAGAAAAATATCCAAGGTATCGTTGAAAGAATAGAGTATGACCCAAACAGAACTGCACACATCGCTTTGATAAACTATGAAGATAAAGATAAGGCTTATATTATTTGCCCTCAGGGCTTGAAAAAAGGTGATAAAATTGAGGCTGGTAAAAAAGTTGAAATAAAAATTGGAAATTCTCTAGAATTAAGCGACATACCTCCTGGGACATCTATTCATAATGTTGAATTAATTCCAGGAAACGGTGCAAAGTTAGCCAGATCTGCTGGTTCATCAGTTACATTATCGGGTTTTGACGGAGACTATGCAATTTTAAAACTTTCATCTGGAGAAATGAGAAAAGTGAGCAGCAGATGTATTGCAACAATAGGAGTTGTATCCAACCCTGATCAAAAAAATATTAAAATTGGTAAAGCCGGTAGAAATAGGTGGCGAGGTAAAAGACCTCAAACGAGAGGTGTAGCTATGAACCCTGTTGACCATCCGCATGGTGGTGGAGAAGGAAAGACATCAGGTGGAAGAAGTCCAGTATCACCGTGGGGTCAGTCAGCTAAAGGACTAAAAACACGAAAACCTAAAAGAAGCGATAAATTTATTATTAGCAGAAGGAAAAAAAGGAATAAATAAATGACAAGATCTATTTGGAAAGGACCATTTGTGCATCCGAGTTTACTCAAAAAAGTTGATAAGTTAAAAGACTCTCCAAACAAAAAACCGATTAAAACATGGTCAAGAAACTCCACAATTATTCCCGATTTTGTTGGACATAGTTTTATGATTCACAACGGTAAATCATTCATTCCAATCACTATATCTGAGGAAATGGTGGGGCATAAATTAGGGGAATTTGCACCTACAAGAACATTTAAAGGACATACACCGGCTGACAAAAAAGCAGCAGCAGCTGCGCCAGAAGCTAAACCTGCAACCGGAGATAAAAAATAATGGAAAAAAATAACTTGTTAGTAAAAGCGGTTAATAAAAACGTGAGAACGAGCCCTAGAAAGTTAGCTTTAGTATGTAATTTCATAAAAGGTAAAAAAGCTGACATAGCATTAAGAGATTTAGAATTTGCTAGAAAAAGGGTTGCCAAAGATGTTAGCAAAACAGTTAAGTCAGCAATATCAAACGCAGAAAATAATTATCAATTTGATATAGATAATTTATTTGTAAAAGAAGCGTACGTTGGAAAATCTTTAGTAATGAAAAGATATAGGCCTAGAGCAAAAGGTAGAGCAAGCCCAATAAAAAAACCTTTTAGTAGGATTACTATTGTTCTTGAAGAAAAAAAAAATAGGAAAGAGGAAAAATAATGGGTCAAAAGATTAATCCAATAGGTTTAAGACTTGGCATCAATCGAGGATGGGATTCTACTTGGTTTGCAAAAAAAAAGGATTTTGGAAGATATTTAATTGAGGATTTTAAGATAAGAAATTACATTAAGAAAAATATATTAAATTCAGGAGTATCTGAAATTGTGATCGAGCGTTCATCTAAAAAGTGCACAGTCTCTATACATACTTCTAGACCTGGTTTTGTAATAGGTAAAAAAGGCGCTGATATAGAAAAAATAAAAAAAAATATTATGAAAATTACATCTAGTGACGTTAATGTTAATATTAAAGAAATTAAAAAACCTGAATTAAATTCTAATTTAGTCGCAGAAAATATAGCTCAACAATTAGTTAAAAGAGTTGCGTATAGAAGAGCAATGAAAAGAGCGATGCAGTCTGCGATGCGATTAAATGCAAAAGGTATTAAAGTGATGCTAAGTGGAAGATTGGCCGGAAATGAGATTGCTAGAACTGAATGGTTAAGAGAGGGCAGTATTCCATCGCATACATTGAGAGCAGATATTGATTATGGCTTTGCTGAAGCATTAACTACTTATGGTATTATTGGAGTAAAAGTTTGGATATACAAAGGTGAGCTTATGGCAAAGGATGTTGACAAAGAAAAAAAAGAGAGAGTAAAGAATGCTACAACCAGTAAGAACTAAATTTAGAAAGGCTTTCAAAGGCAGAATTCACGGCAAAGCTTCAAGAGCTGTGACATTAAACTATGGTCAATTTGGTTTAAAAGCGGTTCAGCCAGAAAGAGTCATAGGAAAACAGATTGAAGCTGCTAGAGTTGCTTTGACTAGATATATGAAAAGAACTGGTAAAGTTTGGACTAGAATTTTTCCAAATATTCCAGTTTCTAAAAAACCAACCGAAGTAAGGATGGGTAAAGGGAAAGGATCTCCAGAATATTATGCGTGTCGTGTAAAACCTGGCAGAATAATATTTGAAATTGATGGCGTTAGTGAAGAAATAGCAAGAGAAGCTCTATACAAAGCTTCAGCAAAACTTCCAATTAAAACAAAGTTTGTTAAAAGGTAAAATGAAAAAAAAAGAAGAAAAAAAATTGACAAAAGATCAAGCTGAAAAGAAGATAATAAGTCTTAAAAAAGACCTTTTCAACATTAGGTTTAAAAAAATAAACAATCAAATTAATAATTCGGCTCAATATAGTGAAATAAAAAAAAATATAGCAAGACTTTATTCTACAATTAAGGAGTCTAAATGACTAAAAAAATTTTAAAAGGCGTGATTACAAGTGCGAAAAACAACAAAACAGTTGTAGTTGAAGTTACTCGTAAATTTAAACATCCTTTTTATGAGAAAGTTATAAAAAGGACAAAAAAATATCATGCTCACGATGAAGCAAATAAATTTAAGGAAGGGGAGAAAGTATCAATTATAGAAAGCAAACCTTTTTCCAAAAAGAAAACTTGGCAGGTGGTAGAATGATACAAATTCAAACAGAATTAATGGTTGCAGACAACACTGGAGCTAAGAGAGTTGAATGTATTAAAGTTCTTGGTGGTTCCAAAAGACGATACGCGTCTGTGGGAGATATTATTGTTATCAGTGTTAAAGATGCAATTCCAAAAGGCAAAGTTAAAAAAGGTGCGGTACATAAAGCTGTAGTTGTACGCACAAGAAAAGAAATTTATAGAGATGACGGTTCGAAGGTACAATTCGACACAAATGCTGTAGTTTTAACTGATGACAAAGGTGAGCCTATTGGAACACGAATATTTGGCCCAGTTACTAGAGAGTTAAGGTCAAGAGGGCATACTAAAATAATTTCACTAGCACCTGAGGTATTATAAATGATGTTTAAAAAAGGAACACAAGTAAAAATAATAACTGGTAAAGACAAAGGAAAGACTGGTGAAATTTTAGAAATTGACAGAAAACAAAATAAAGTAAAAGTGAAGTCTATAAATATGAATAAAATACATATGAAACCAACTAAAGAAAATAAAGGTGGAATTATTACTAAAGAGTCATTTATTCATCAATCAAATGTGAAAAATTTGGATGCTAATAAAAAAGAGAAGAAAGCAGCGGTTAAAAAATGATACCAAGACTTAAAATCACATATGACAAAGAAATAATTACAAAGTTAATGAGTAAATTATCATTAAAAAATAAACATGAGGTTCCAAAAATAGACAGGATTATATTAAATATGGGTTTAGGTGAGGATGCGTCTGATGGAAAAAAAATCAAAGCTTGCGCAGAGGATATGGCTTTAATAACTGGTCAGAAACCAATTATAACAAAATTTAAAAAATCTATTTCAAACTTTAAAACAAGAAAGGGAGCCAATGCTGGAGTTAAAGTCACTTTAAGATCTTATAAAATGTATGAATTCATCGATAGATTAGTTAATGTAGCATTGCCTAGAATTAAAGATTTCAGAGGACTTTCTTCAAAGAGTATTGATAGTTCAAATAATTATTCTTTTGGAATAAAAGAACATATAGTTTTTCCAGAAGTAAATTTTGATAAAGTTGATAAGATTAGAGGTGTAGATATCACTATAGTAACAACTAGCAAAAGTAAAATCGGGACATTAGAACTCCTTAAAGAGTTTAATTTTCCAATAACTGATAAAAAAAACTGAGGATCAAATGGCAAAAAAAAGTGCAATAGAAAAAAATTATAGAAGAATGAAATTAGCTAAGAGGTATGCAAAAAAAAGAGCAGAGCTAAAAAAAATAATTAAGAATAAAAAACTCGAGCTTTCACAAAGATTTGAGGCTCAACTTAAATTAAACAAATTGCCTAAAAATTCAGCAAAAATAAGAATTAGAAACCGATGTGAAGTCTCAGGTAGACCTCATGGCGTTTATAGAAAATTAAGAATATCCAGAATTGCCTTAAGAGATATGGCCTCTTCAGGAAAAATCCCTGGAATAACAAAATCAAGCTGGTAGGAGAAATATGACTTTAACAGATCCAATAGGTGATATGTTTTCAAGAATTAGGAACGGTCAAATGAGATCACTTAATTCTATTGTAATTCCATCATCTAATTTTAGAAAAAATATTTTAGAAATATTAAAAAATGAGGGATATATAAAAGATTTTTTTATTGAAAAAAAAGAGAATAATAAAACAAGTTTAAAAATATCACTCAAGTATTATGAAGGAGACCCGGTAATTAAGGAAATTAAGCGGATTTCAAAACCAGGTAGAAGGGTTTACTCAAGAGCTACAAGTATTCCTAAAGTTATGAACGGTTTAGGTATTGCTATTTTATCAACTCCAAAGGGAGTTATGAGCGACATAGAGGCAAGAAAAAATAACGTCGGCGGAGAAATAATTTGTAAGGTCTTTTAATGTCAAAAATTGGGAAAAAAAATATATTATTACCGAAAGAATCTTCAATTAAAATTGAGGGATCAAATCTGACTATATCCGGTCCCAAAGGAACTAAGAAACTAACTATAAACGAAAAAATTTTTTCTTCAAAACTGAACGAAAGCGAGTTTAAAATTGAACCATTGAATAAAAAAATTGATAAAAAAACTTCTGTGATGTGGGGAACTTACAGAAGTTTAATTAATAATGCAGTCCTTGGAGTATCAAAGGGTCACGAGAAAACTTTAGAATTGTCTGGCGTGGGATTTAGAGCAAACATAAAAGGTGAAGTTTTAAATTTACAAATAGGATTCAGTCATGAAATTAATTTTAAAATACCAAAGGAGATAAAAATCACAGTAGAAAAACAAACAATAATTAAAATAAATGGTGTGGATAAAGAATTAGTCTCAAAAGTCGCTGCGGATATTAAAAATCTTAAGCCTGTAGAGCCATATAAGGCCAAAGGCATTAAAGAGAAAGATCAATTTGTAATTAGAAAAGAGGGAAAAAAGAAATAATGTCAAAAAATCTCATTAAGATAAAAAGAAAGCTTAGAAATAGAAAAAAATTAAAAAGTGTAAACTCAAGTAGATATAGGATATCTGTTAAAAAAACTCTTAATAATTTACATGCTCAAATTATAGATGATAAACTTAATAAAACGCTTGTATCTGCCTCATCTATTGAAAAAGAAATAAAGTCTAAAAATGTAAAGAAAATTGAAAAATCAACTCTAATTGGTGAGATTCTGTCCAAGAGAGCTAAAGAAAAAAAAATTGATAAAGTATATTTTGACAGAGGAGAAAATAAGTATCATGGTCGAGTAAAATTATTTGCTGATACTTTACGAAAAAACGGATTAAAATTTTGATATGGTAGAAAACGTAAAAAAAGAGAGCGATATAAAAGAGAAGCTGGTAGCTATTAATAGAATTACGAAAGTAGTTAAGGGTGGAAGAAGATTTGGATTTGCTGCTTTAGTTGTTGTTGGCAACCAAAAGGGTTCAATTGGTATTGGCCAGGGTAAGTCAAAACAAGTACCTGATGCCATAAAAAAAGCTAGTGAAGTTGCAAAAAGAAATTTAATATTAATACCATTAAAAGAGGGAAGAACTTTGCATCATGATGTGAAAGGAAAAAATGGATCAGGTAAAGTTTTTCTACGCGCAGCTCCAGCTGGAACTGGAATAATAGCGGGTGGAGCAATACGTTCAGTTTGTGAAGTTTTAGGAATACAGGACGTTGTCGCAAAATCACTAGGTTCTTCTAATCCCCATAATGTATTAAAGGCATGCATCAACGGATTGAGATCACAAAATTCTCCTAAAATTTTATCTAATATAAGAGGAAAAAAAATAGCAGAAATAGTTCAAAAGAGAGAGGCAAGATCGTGAATTTAAATAAACTTGCTAAAAATAACAAAAAAAAGATTAGAGTTGGTCGGGGCATTGGATCAGGAAGAGGAAAAACTTCTTCGCGAGGCCATAAAGGTCAGAAATCTCGATCAGGAGTAGCAATAAAAAGTTTTGAAGGTGGCCAGATGCCTTTATACAGAAGGCTTCCTAAAAGAGGTTTCAAAACAATAAATAAAAAGAAAATAGCCGTTCTAAATCTTGCAAAGATACAAAGTATTTTAGAAAAAAACAAGAATAAGATTGAAAAGAACTTAGATCTTAAAATTCTTAAAGATAAAAAATTAGTTAATAAAAAATTTATTAAACTAAAGATTCTTGGATCAGGTGAACTTAAGAAGAATATTGATATAACTGCACACTATGCTTCAAAACAAGCCTTAGAAAAAATTCAAAAAGTAGGTGGAAAAATTAGCATCGTCAAAAGATAAAGAAAAAGAATATGTCTAGTGAAACACTCAATACCACCGGAGCATTCAGTCAAGCAAAAGATTTAAAAAATAGAATTTTTTTTACAATATTAATTTTAGCCATTTATAGATTAGGTACATATGTACCTTTAGCTGGAATTGATCCAGTGGCTTTAAAAGAAATAATGTCTTCAAGCCAAAAAGGCTTACTCGGAATGTTTAATATGTTTTCTGGTGGTGCAGTCACAAGAATGGCTATATTCGCATTAGGAATTATGCCCTACATTTCATCTGCAATTATCGTGCAGTTATTAACTGGAGTATCCGATTATTTTAAAAACTTGAAAGAACAAGGCGAGATTGGCAGAAAAAAAATTACTCAAATAACTAGATATGGAACAGTTTTGATCGCTTGTTTACAAGGGTATGGTGTAGCCATCGGCTTAGAAAATGCCGGGAATTTAGTAATTGAACCAGGATATTCTTTTAGAATAATGACTACGATATCTTTAGTAGCTGGAACAACATTTTTAATGTGGTTAGGTGAGCAAATAACATTGAGGGGAGTCGGAAATGGTATTTCATTAATAATATTTTCTGGAATTGTTGCTGAGATACCTCGGGCTCTAGCATCAACTTTTGAGCTCGGTAGAACAGGGGCTTTATCAGCTTTAATGATAGTGGGTATATTCATTTTAGTTATATTCACAGTTTTATTTATCGTATTTTTTGAGCGAGCAATGAGAAAAATACTCATAAACTACCCAAAAAGACAAGTTGGAAATAAAATGTATGGAGGAGAGTCCTCTCATTTACCACTTAAAATAAATACCGCAGGTGTTATACCAGCAATTTTTGCATCTGCTTTATTGTTGTTACCTGTTACTGTCTCAAACTTTGGATTCGCTGAGTCTGATAATTTTTTAAAAATATCATCAATGTTTACTCAGGGACAACCATTATATATGCTGCTATATGCTTCTGGTATTATTTTTTTCTCTTTCTTTTATACATCAATTGTATTTAATCCAAAAGAGACTGCAGAGAATTTAAGAAAATACGGGGGATATATTCCTGGAATAAGACCAGGGGAAAGAACCGCAGAATATATTGAAACTATTCTAATAAGATTAACCACTGTTGGTTCAATATATTTAACATTTGTTTGTTTAATGCCCGAGTTTTTAATTGCAAAATATCCAATTCCATTTTACTTAGGGGGCACATCAATTTTAATAGTTGTAGTCGTAGCCATGGATACGGTTACCCAAGTTCAAACAAGATTAATGAGTTCTCAATACGAGTCTTTGATCAAAAAAACAAAGTTTGGAAAATAATTGATTAAATGAATTTAGTTATTTTTGGTCCACCAGGTGCCGGTAAAGGAACTCAATCAAAATTTATTGTAAATAAATACAACCTTTATCAATTATCTACTGGAGACCTTTTGCGAGAAGAAATAAATAATAAAACTAAATTAGGATTAGAAATATCTTCAATTATGAATGCTGGTGAGCTAGTTTCGGATAACATAGTTGGTAATTTAATTGAGAAATTTATATCTAATGAAAAATATAAAAATAAAATTATTTTTGATGGATATCCAAGAACTTTAAATCAAGCTGTTAATCTAGATAATTTATTAAATAAATTTGATCAAAAAATTAATCTTGTTTTAAAATTATCTGTGAGTTTAGAAACAGTTAAAAAAAGAATTTTAGAAAGACAAAGCCAAGAAAATAGAAAAGATGACAATGAACAAGTAGCAATTAAAAGATATCAAACGTATGAAAAATCATCAAAACCAGTTCTCGAGTATTATGAGAAATCAAAATTACTGAAAGTTATAAAAGGTGAGGCAACGATAACTGAAATTAATAGTGAAATTAGCGGTATAATTGAAGCTATCAAGGGTTGACTTTGAATAATTTCACAATATAAATACGCAGGATAACAAAACTCATTTAATTATGGCTCGTATAGCAGGAATAAATATTCCACAAAATAAAGTTGTTAGTGTAGCTTTAACATATATTCACGGAATTGGCCTGCATTCATCGAAAAAAATTTGTCAAAAACTTAACATTCCAGCATCAACAAGAGTAAATAATTTATCCGAAGAGCAAGTTTTAAAAATAAGAGAATTTATAGATGCAAATCACAAAGTAGAGGGTGATTTAAGAAGAGAAACTTCAGTAAATATTAAAAGGTTAGTAGATCTCGCATGTTATAGAGGATCAAGACACAAAAAAAAATTGCCGGTTAGAGGACAGAGAACACAATGTAATGCAAGAACAAGAAAAGGTAAGGCCATAGCGATTGCAGGCAAAAAATTAACACCTTTGAAAAAATAAAAATGAATAAAAAAAAAGATAAAGATCAATTAAAAACTGAAGAAAAAAAAATTGAAACAAAAAAAGTTAGTACTTTCAAAAAAAAGAAAAAAGTAAAGAAAAATATAACTTCTGGGATAGCATACGTTTATTCTACTTTTAACAACACGATCGTTTCAATAGCTGATGAAAATGGTAATGTAGTGTCATGGTCTTCAGCAGGAGCTAAAGGATTTAAAGGTTCAAGAAAATCTACACCATACGCTGCTCAAGTCGCGGCCGACGATGCTGGAGCCAAAGCTTACGAACAAGGTCTCAGAACTTTGACAGTGCAAGTAAAAGGTCCTGGCTCTGGAAGAGAGACAGCTTTAAGATCTTTGCAATCAAAGGGTTTTAAAATTCTATCAATAAAGGATACAACACCTATGCCACATAATGGAGCGAGGCCACCTAAAAGAAGGAGAGTATAAATGCAAACAACTTCAAACATCATTGATAAAAATTGGAAATCATTAATTAAACCTGGCAAACTTGATATTACCAGTAACGATGACAAAACAATAGCCAAAGTTATTGCAGAACCACTAGAAAAAGGTTTTGGTCAAACTATAGGAAATTCTCTTAGAAGAATTTTATTGTCATCAATACAAGGTGCTGCAGTAACTTCAATTCAGATAGATGGAGTATTGCATGAGTTTTCATCGATTAAAGGAGTGAGGGAAGATGTTACAGATATAGTTCTTAATGTGAAAAATTTAGCTATAAAATCGTCATCTTCAAATCCAAAAAAACTTATTTTAGATATAAAAGGCCCTAAAGAGGTAAAAGCAAAGGATATAACTTTAGTATCTGAGATCGAAATTTTAAATCCAGAGCAAACTATTTGTAATCTTGATGAAAAAACCCACTTTCATATGGAGTTAATGGTAAGTACAGGTAAAGGATATGTTCAAGCTCCAAAAAATAAATCTGATGATAGTCCACTAGGTTTGATATCAATTGACTCTTTATTTAGTCCAGTAAAAAAAGTTTCTTACTCAGTAGAAAACACAAGAGCAGGAAGTGCTTTGGATTATGACAAATTGGTTATGACAGTTGAAACGAATGGAACAGTTGACGCAGAAGACGCCATTGCTTACTCTGCTAGAATTTTTCAAGATCAATTAGCTATGTTTGTAAATTTTGAAGACCCTCAAGAAATAGTAAAAGAAGTAAAAACTTCAGAGCCAGAATTCAATAGGAATCTACTAAAAAGAGTAGAGGAGCTAGAGTTATCAGTTCGGTCTATGAATTGTTTAAAAAATGATAATATTATTTATATCGGAGATTTAGTACAAAAAACTGAACCAGAAATGTTAAGAACTCCAAATTTTGGAAGA
>CEWK01074846.1_pt1 | contig 11134 bp, 16 predicted proteins | sample 531431 | NCBI WGS metagenome assembly CEWK01 (sample SAMEA2623059, study PRJEB7988) | marine metagenome | isolation source: saline water (ENVO:00002010), including
TGATGTTGCAGTAGGGCCGCAGTGAAGTCCTGTGATCTTCCTTTGCTGTAATCTAGAACCGCGTCTGGCACGGTGGCTTACTGTAATGGGAAAACGAATATGAAAATCACGAAGTGATTTGATGTTGAGTTTTACATTAAAATAGGACTTCCTAAAAATTTAACCGCACATACAATTATAATGCAATATTCGCCGGTCTGAATTCTGGCCTGATAAATACTATGTAGTATTGAAAGCAGAGGATTTGATATGAAGCAAGGAACACATTATTTTCACGTACCAGAACTTGATATAACAGAGCAAAAACGAAAAACACTTGTTGAACGTTTCAAAATATATCAAAAATTTAATAGAGGTGGGGATTGGTATGAAAATGCCAATGGTACTACATCAAAAACTTTTAACTATTATCCAAGTGGTGAATCTACATTAAAAAACATATTCGATGACAAGCAAATACGTCACATGCGAGATATATGTAAAAGTGTTCCCGGTGATCCACAAACAACCGAACCATTTGACTTCTTGCACTGTCAAGGAGAAGTTTTCAAGCACAAAGATGAATTAAGATCAGCTGTTATTACTGTGCCTTTGCTTTTAGATAACGATCACGGACTACAGTTTTGGAACGATGAAGGAACTGAAATGATCGACTATTTACAATACGACTATAAAACTTATATCTTTAATTCAAAAATATTACATGGTGTAAACACTTCAGTAGAACCAAGGTTGTTTTGGCAAGGAAGTGTATTTGATCAAGTGGCAAGTTTCGAAGACATCAGAAAACAATATGAATCTGGACAGTTGTTTAAAGATTAATCATCAACAAAATCATTGTACAAAGTGTATTTGGCTGTAAGTTCTTCTCCAGCTTTGATTGGCTTTACAGTTACCAAATAACAAACTGGTTTTTGATGCCAAAATCCTTTAATATTTTTACAATTAGGTTCGTCTGAATGATTATAAAAAGCACCTAAGGCAGTCCTAATAGCACCGTGTGGAAAGTTCTTATCCAATATATGCACAATGCCAAGCACTACATCAGCATCAAAATCTTTTGTAGCAAACAAACCCAAACCTTGTACGTTTGAATCTTTGATTGTTAATCCGTCTGGTAATGGTCTATACATAATACTAGTAGTTATTATATAAAAAAAGATCTGTTAATGCAAGAAAAATGTTATTAACAGATTTGTTAACACCATATCTTGTGTTTTAATCTCCATGTATAGAAGCCTAAATATTATTGACTTTACTGAATCTATATAGGAGTAGTAGACATGGATAAAAACATCATTGAGCAATTAAACGACAGAATAGACGCATTAGAAGAAAAGATCGAAAGACTAGTTGATCTTTTAGAAATGGGTCATGAATTTGAAGACCAAGATTACGATGAAGACTACACAGATGAAGAATTAGACAACTGTGAAGAATGTTATGAAGAACCTTGCGAATGTGAAGATGAAGATGACGACAACGACTTCGAAGACGAAGGTGATGATTTTGAAGATGAAGATGATGACTTTGAATATGACGAAGACGAAGATTGGGAAGATGACGACACAATCGAAGGCGAATATGACGAAGACGACAGCGAAGACGACGACAGAACTTATAATTAATCAATTCATGTATATACAAAGGTAGGGCATTAATTTGTCCTACCTTTTTTTATGATTTAATACTCTCGTCTTTCGATTTTTTTCTTAGAACAAATCCTTTTGCATATACCTATATTTTCAAAATTATTCATTATCTTTTTGAAACCAGATCCACTAATTACAGTTTTATAATCATGTTTGTAAATGCTCATTGAATCAATGTCTTCTTTTGTGATACCAGCATCTTCAAACCAATCTTGTTGATCAACTCTCATAAAACAACAAGGAAGAAACAATCCTTCACTTGATATAAAGTTTGCATAATCTTTTATATTCATACATTGTGGATAAACATTGTCTGTTTGAACTATAGGTCTTTTTTCTGCAACTTCTGGCATGATACCATAGTTTCTTTCTTTTTTACTGCCTTCTGGTAATTTTATAATTTCTTTAGGTGTATCTTCTTTTGTTAATTCTGGGCCTTTTGGTTTATTCCAATTGACTGTTTTATCTTTTCTTTTCTTGGTTAAGATTGCTGTCCTTGGTGTAACATCAATTTGTAATTTTGTTACGGGTGTTTTCCATATGTTTCCACCTATAGCATCTTTTATTTGTTGTACATGCTCTTCAAGTTTATCTAAATTTGTGTTAAAAACTTTCTTGTCCACAAGTTGACCTGGTGGAGCTCTGTGTGTATCTATAATTTGAAACTTGTAGAAACCCAAATCGTTTGCTGTGTCATATGCTGTTTTCATATCTTCAAATGAACAATTGTATTTGAACACAATGTATTTCCATATGATAATTCTTTTTGCTTCTCCCAGGATCTTTGCTCCTGCTTCAATGGTTGGCCAATCAGCATTGACTCTGTATTGTGTAAAATTTTCTGGAGTTCCATCAAGACTGAATGTGACTGTGTCATCAAGCGTCATCATGTCACGAATCTGTTCCCAATCTTTCGGCTTTCTGTAACTTCCATTTGTGTCAAAGTGAAATGTTGCTTCAGCTTCTTTAATAGCTTTGATGGCCTTGATTAAATGTGGATGATACAATCCATCACCATATGCTCCTGTTAGTAGAACTCTTCGTATGGGCATTGTTTTTAAAAACTCGATCAGTTTGTCTGCATCTATATGACCGTTGTCCCATAGGTGTCTTTTGTCTGCTTGAAATGTACGAGGACAGTTTGGACATTTAACTGTACATTTACTGGTAAGTTCTAACTCTAGTATTTCAGTCTCTGGAAATTGCATAGCAAATGTATTTATTTGAAAGATGAAGGTAGGGCTTTGCCCTACCTATTGTATGATTTATAATCCGTAAGGAATACAGATGTAATGTATGCTTAACACAATACCAACTGACACTATCAGTCCTACCATCATTTTCAAAAAGTCTCTGCCAATGATTGGAAATACATGTTTGAACTTATAGTCTTTCATTAGTGTTGATATAGCAAGTTCTCTACCACATAACAATCCAACAAACACCCAAGTTGTTGACATTGGTATATCGTTGTATTGTTTGAAGAACAATAGTATAAAAGCATAAACTAGATCAATCAGTGTGGCAGATCTAACAAACCTTGTGCCTGTTTTTTCTATCACAATCTTTTGTATCTTACCACCCTTTTCATAGAATGTGTATCCTAGGAAAGCGGCAAACACAATTGATATCATAAACATCCATTCCAACGGAACACTTCTTGGTAAGAACACAGCAATGTTTGCCATGTCATGACTTAACCAAGTGTACCAAAGAAATGCTGTGCTACACCATTGTGCTATACGCCAACGTTTCGCAACTCGTTGATCTTTGATCTTGTCTGACTTTTCGTCTATTATTCTTTCTATCACATTCCATACAGCATAAGCAACAATCGCCGCCAGTGCATATCCTATGATAGATTTTATCAACATCTTCTCTAACACAAATGTACTTGCAAATGCACTCAACACCAAGAAACTTGTTGATACTGGTACACCAATCCGTGTCAGCAATAATAGTATTAATGGAGCAGTAGCATGATACCATTTGATCTCTTGGAAAGGTATTTTGTTTAACCTTCCGTATGATATGTCTCCGCCATTAGTACTCCACCCCCACCAAAGAGTAAACCACAACACAACCGTTGCGGCTGTCCATAAGTAATACCATTTGAATTTGTTTTGATTAGATGCCATCCATGTGCCGAGGGTCTGCACACTATCATTTGCAACAACTGAGTACGCCGCAAATATGAAACCAATGAACATCCATAGTGAGTAGGTTTCTAACATTTATTTTCTCTCTTGTTTATTCAATTTACTTTATTATACATTATTTACAAAATAAATCAACGAGAAATGTTACAGAAAGATTAAATTTTTGTTAACAACTTGTAAAAAGATTTGGTGGCTCCGGCAGGATTCGAACCTGCAACCTACGGTTTAGAAGACCGTTGCTCTGTCCTGTTGAGCTACGAAGCCTTTGGCAGAAGTGGAAGGAATCGAACCCTCTCTTTCAGATTTGGAATCTGACGTGCAACCATTAACACTTCACTCCTATTGGTGCGAGTGGAGGGACTCGAACCCACACACCATAATTGATAACGGATTTTAAGTCCGTTGCGTCTACCTATTCCGCCACACTCGCAATTCAATTATGATCTAACGTTTCCCCTATCCCGTTCAATTGCCATATAGAATTCATCTATTTCACTAGTGATATCTGGCTGGGCAGTGACTATATGATCAATCACAAACTGTTGGAATTGGCCATATGTTGGAACCGTATACGATCCCCAATCAGGAACATCTTTCCAATCCAATACATTTTTGTCTGGATCAAGAATCACATGCATATTCTTACGTGTGTCCTCATCTTCATCATATTCAAGTATGTAAGTGTACCCAAGATAGCTGTAATATTCTTTGTAGGAGTGCATGACTTCACCTCTTGTTGCTCTCTAACTTTGTGTAGTATTACACAGGTACGTGATCCTGTCAACCAGTTTTTGGCCAAATAAATAATATAAATGACAAAATTAAAAAGTTTTCATAAGTTGGTTAAATCAAGGCAGATAGAAATTATAAAAGCATCTGATCCTGCTAGGAATCTTGTTGACAAAATTTTTAAAACAAATGTTGCACACATAAAAAAGTCTTATCAAAATCCAGTTTTTGTTTTTGAGGACAAGGATTACATCTACAAAGTCTTCTACAGAGATATGATGTTTAATGGAATACATTTTAAGAATGATCAACACATGGTCAACATGTATGTAAAATTTTTCCAAAACTATGATGGCGATATGCAACTGTCAGATTATTATTTAGATGACAATTGTGCTATCTTGCAAATACACAAATTACCAGGAATCAAAATAGCTGATGTGAATAATAAAATCAATATAGATATCATTGAAGCTGGAGAATGGTTTGCTGAACAATGCACACAAATACATTCTGCTGGTATGCGTTGCGTAGAAAAACATAAAGAATTTCAAATTGAAAGAAATATATTTGACACTGGATATTACTTTGTATTTTCAGATTGGAACAAAGACAATATTTTGTATGACCAAGATAAAAATAAATTATATCTTATAGACCTGCAACCAATCAATTGGCTTCCAGCAGATTTATGGAACGGCATATTGAGATCTCAATGGAAAGAGATTTACACGTACAACTGGAAAAGGTCTCAATTAAAGAATAGTATACAAGCTGTCGAAGAAGGTTTGTTGAGTAACATTAAAGAAAGCATTGGAAAAATATATCTTCCAAATAAAGTTTATGAATAAAGATTACGGAAAAAGTATTGTCCAAGATGTTTTTAAGACTGAAGTGAATTCAGTGTATAAAGACAACTTTGCCAGCAGTCGTGCTGTGTATTCAGATTCTAACTTTATATATAAAGTTTTCCGCAAAGAAGCATCTGTTGATCAGTTTAAAAAATTCTTACAAAATTACCAAGGTGACTTGAAGCTGTTAGCTACACATGAAAATAATGATCTGGTTATATTTAAAATGAACAAGCTACCTGGTGAAACTATCTTACTAAGGCATGAGAACAAAAAGAAAACTTCAATCGATTTACCTGTGCTGATGTCATGGTTTAAACAGCAGGTACACGAAATACACAATACTGGTATTAGATGCTACAACAAGTATGATGAATACAAGATTAAAAACAATCCCAATGGAGATGGATTTATATTCACATTTTGTGATTGGACCAATGGTAATTTTTTATATAACGAGTCCGATGGCAAAATGTATCTGGTAGACTTAGAACCAGTTAACTGGATTCCAAGGAATATATGGAGTTGCATTGTAAGAGATCATTTCAGCACTTTTATTAAAAATTTTGATATTAAAGGATTAGAGGATCCTAAATACGTATCACATTTAGAAGATCTAATAGTAGAACAACTGTCAGAAGAAATAGCATTATTTGGGTAGTATAATGCTATCTAAATGGTGTCTTAGTCCTGTTTTAAAGCGCCTACAAGCGTCATATAGTGTATGAACTAGTGTTTGACGCTTATAATATAAAAACCCTACATAAAGAGGTTTAAGATACTATAGAATTCTATTTTTATTAGTTAAAATTATAGTGTTTGCTTATTTCTGGAAAATGTTTGTTAAAATTTAGATTCCTAGTTTGATCTATATTCTTTATTTTCTTCACAAACCCAGATTGATCAGTTTTGATTGTGTTGGTGGTTAGCTTTTTTATTATTTGTTTAGATTTATCTAGAAACACTTTTTTATGCTGTGTCGATAATGAATCAGCAAATGACATCAAGTTTTCATATGCTTCTTGTTTTAATGATTGTGGCATGTGAGCCATGTTATATGGATTGCCATCAATCATGTTGAAATCATAATCTTCTATGCCGTTGTCCAAGAAAAATTTAATTAGTTTTGTAAAATGAATTGCATTGTATACTCCTACTGTGATTTGTGGTCCGACCCATATATTAGGATTATCTCTTAATTCAAAAAGATTTTTTTCTAGTTCATTCCAAATTGTTCCGTAACGTATATACTCTGCTTGTGATCCCATGGCATCAATACTTGGTGCCACACTTACTCTATTAAAATGCTTCCATAAATCACTTGCACTTTTGTTTTTGTGACTCAATTTTAAAATATTACTGTTGTAATGTAAGTTTACATCAGTCCTTCCTAATTCAATTAACTTTTCTAAAATGTAATAGTGTTCGTCCATAACCAGTGGTTCGCCACCTGCAAAGTAAATAGACTTTACATTTTTTGCATGGTTGTCTATAAATTCATAAGTTCTATTTTTATCTTCAAAGTTGTTTAATATTTTACCATTTACTGATTTCAATTCTGCCTGCCATTTGCTACTGAATTCTGGACCACACATTATACAAGCCATGTTACATATATTACTAAAACGTACATCCCAATACTGTGCTGATACTTGTTTTAAAGTTCCATCATCTTCAGTGATATCATTTACATCATTTTTAATTTTACTTGTCCATGGATGATGTTGTTCTAAGATTGTTCTAAAACTTTCTCCTAGTTCTTCTTCTTTTCTATAACATCTTTCACAACCTTTTGGTTCAATGTTGTTCATCATTTCCTTACGCATGGTCTTGGCTTTAGAAGAATTCATTATTTCTTCGTAACTATCAGTTTTTATATTTCCCCAAAAATTACTTGATGACCAGTGTAAACAACAAGGCATGACAGTACCATCTGGATTTGTACTTAATCCGATCCAAGGTAAAGGACACCACGTTTTTGATTTTTGCCTGCTCATATGTATGTATTTATTGGCCTGCCCGGCAAGATTCGAACTTGCGACCTTCAGTTCCGCAAACTGACGCTCTATCCAACTGAGCTACGGGCAGTTGTTTTGGCTGGGGTAGATGGATTCGAACCACCGAATGTCGGTACCAAAAACCGATGCCTTACCGCTTGGCTATACCCCAATGGTTCTATATTATAAACTATTATTTTATTTTGTCAAGTTGGTCAATAAATAATTGTAAGAGGTTTTAACAATGGAAACATGGTATAATAACAACACATACGATTCAATTCAACAACCTGATTTTTTTAACGAAAAAGAAATGAATTGGGTTAAAGACATTTATTGGAATATGTTTGATGATTTTTGCAAAACATATATGCCACATCACATAAGTGAAAAGAAGTATATCAGAATTGAAGAAGCAAACTTTACTAAAAGTCCTTGGCCAATTAGTTTTTATGGTACTGCCCCTGCTAATGTTATAACTTGGGGACAGATTGTTGGTAAAGTTTATGATGTAGATGCTAATGGTGGACTATTACAACAATGTGATAAAATCACAATAGATTTCCAACCAAACAATGAAAATTGGGCGTGGTTGATAGATCAATATCAAAAACCTTTTCTTGAAATAGCAGAGTTAATGGAACATAAGTTTGCTGAATTGGAACGTCCAGCATACGTCAAAGACATAGCATTCCATAATATGGCTCATGGATTAAAAGTACACAATGACGGACAAGACATAAAAACTAAATTAAAAAATGCAGTTCCAAGACCAGACCATCATCCAAACTATGCACCTGAAGAATATACTGAAAAAGAAAGTGTGATGTATGCACATCAAGGATTAGTTAATTTGGATGCTCAAAAAGATAATGCTACAATTATTTTTGATCAATGGTTTCCTTACAGCACGTATTATGATATAGCAAATGACATTAACAATCTTGGTGAACCAAAAAGGCCAGTTATATCATTTGCCAAAGGTGATCAGTTTGAAAGATTTGGAGAACACATTAGAGGTTTAACTAATAAACATTTCGACAAACAAGATTATATTCATATGTCTTATCCTTTGAAAAATTACAAAGACGTACAAAAATTTAGAAAACTATTTCCAATAGATAAACTATTCGGCTTAACTTTAAACAAGATTCTATACTTTGGTCATCCAGGAACATTAATTAGTTGGGACAACAAAAGATACCATATGGCAAAACCATTTGCTGTTATAGATCAAATCAACAATGAACACGGATTCGTTGGTTATACAGGTATTGGTACAACTAATAGATTAATGCTACAATACGAAACACAACTTCGAAACGACTAATATGGTAGCAGTGGGTAGATTCGAACTACCGACCTTTCGAATATGAGTCGAATGCTCTAACCAACTGAGCTACACTGCCATGTGGTAGGCGATGGAAGACTCGAACTTCCGACCCCCGCGTTATCAACACGGTGCTCTAACCAACTGAGCTAATCGCCCATGTCGTATTCAAAGTTAACAGTAGTCTTGTTAACTCTAAATTCTTTAGCACCATTTTTTATATGAAACTTTCTTGCCATTTCAGTCATTGGTGATAAAGTGACTAATCTATTTAAATGATTTGATTTCTTAATCATTTTATATACTTCATCTACTATTTTTCTTCCGCCACCACGTTTACGACTCCATACGGTATAAGCAACAGCAACTCTTCCTTGCACACCTGCTCTATGAATTGATTCCATATGAGCATCTTTACTCATACTATCTAGTTCTTCTACTGACGCTGGTACTTCATTAGTAAATGCAAAACACATCACAGCAACTATTTCGTCGCCGTCTTTGAGTCCATAAATTTTTCTTCCATATTGTTGTCTAAACCAGTTATCTAATTCTGGTCTTACAGGATCTTCTGAAGTGTCTATTTCGTTTAATTCTATTAGCTTGACCTTTTTAAGCCAATCAAATTTATCTAAAATTCTATTTAAAACGTCCATACTGTATAATACTTTCTTTTAAGTTTTTGTCAAGTACATGTTTACGACTGTTGTATTTATGGTATAATCGGTGAAGTATCTAATACTGTGGCCACTAAATGGACTCTGTCCTCTTCGCCACCATTAAATGCATTATGATATCGTGTGTTGTCTGTAATCCAAACTGAGCCATCAGCAGGCATGTGTCTAACTTCTGTATCAATACACATACGAGCTCCTGGATTGGTTACAATTGGTATATGCAATCTTGGTTCAGGATCTCTATGCCAACTCAATGTTGTTCTTGGTAATTTCCATAACAACCTAATCCTACCCAATTTATATTTGCTTGTTAGTTTTTCATACACTTCTTTAAAATATGTATCTTCAAACAATTTTACAAACTCAGAATATTGTGTTTCATCAATGGGTGCTTCTCTAGTTACTTCAACACCTGTGTGATCTGGTCTAGTCCAAAACAATCCTCTAACATTACCACCTGTGATTGAATTTGGATCTCCTGGAATTTGAGTAAGGCAAATTGCATTTATATCTCTTTCACCTAATGGTGATTGTCTTGCAACTCTTGTGTCAACTTCTTTTAATGCTGATTGAAGTTTTTCAATATCAAAAATAATATCTGGATCTTTATAAAAGTTTGTGTGCATATTACATATTTATTACTGTTGCAAGTAATACTCCTATTGCTCCAACTATTGTTAACAATACAATAATTTTAATCCAAAAAATACTAGTTGGGATTTCTTCCCATTTCTTTTTTTGTTCTTTACTTAAAGGAGGATTTACTTGCCACACGTTCCAACCCATTATTCTTCTTTGTACGGTCCGCCACGTTTGATTGTATCAAGGATCATTTCCATGTCGTCAAATGCATCTCGCTCTTCTGATAAACTATTTTTGTATGCAATTTTAATTGCTTTGTTTAACACAGTAGGTTTAATATCTAATTCTTCTGCAATATGTTTTACTGTATCTCGTAGCCCTGCTCTTAAATCATCTGTTTCTTGTAGCACCTGTGTTGCTTCATCGAACAATTTGATCAGCTTTGCTTTTTCTTCTTGGTTAATTGTTAATGCCATTTTATCTTCCTAATTTTTTAGATCTACCCAACGGCAGTTCTTGTTGCTTTTCATAGACGCCGCCTTTTTTAGCTTCCCATTCAACACGTACCATTTTACTTTTTGTGTTTGCTTGAAAAGATTTTACTGCTCTTCTGTATCCTAATGCGTCTACAGTTTTTGTTTCTTCTCCGTCATAGAACGTAAACGTTCTCATTTTTGCCATAACCCTCCTTGGTTATAATTTACTAGTATTTAACTTTCTGCTCTAAATGTCTTATTTCCCAACCTTTACCTTTTTCTTTTTTCTGTAGGTCAACCCACACATTTTGAGCATCTAATTTTTGATATACTGAGTTGATGTTAGTTAAATTATCTTTTAACTTTTTTACCAATTCAACTACTTTTGGATCTTTCATAATCATTGCCTTTCAAATAAATACTATAATATTGTAATATGATACAATAGTCAAGAGAAATTATATGGAAAAGAGAGAAACCCCAAACGTTAAATATTTCTGCAGTCTTCCTTTTAACGGTGCACAAATAAATGAAGAAGGAACAGTCAGGCCTTGTTGTAATTGGGATCCTGCTGATCAAAATGATTGGCCTAATATGAAAGATGGCCTAACCAATGCAGTTCAACATCCTCGTTTCCAAGAAGTTCGTGATAATATGCTTAATGATATATACACTCCAGGA
>CEWK01131968.1_pt1 | contig 11123 bp, 12 predicted proteins | sample 531431 | NCBI WGS metagenome assembly CEWK01 (sample SAMEA2623059, study PRJEB7988) | marine metagenome | isolation source: saline water (ENVO:00002010), including
TTTTAGACTTGGAGCTTCAAAGATACCAGAGGAAGAGTTTCCTATCATTAAATTTGATAGCCTCAAACATGATAAAAAATCACTTCTTCCAAAAGATCTAATATAAAAACAGTTTTTTTTACCCTTTGAAAATTTTATTATTTCTTTCTCTATTTTATTATTACCTTGATCTGCGTTTGGAGAAGTAAAAATAATATTTGTATCTTTTAAATTTTTAAGAGCTAATAAAATTTTTCTAATATGGATTTGCTCCTTAAAAGGCTCTAAAGTAACTGGATGGAAACACACTAATATTGATTTTTTTTTAAAATCGATGTTATAATTCTTCTTGAAATATTTATTTGTTTTAAATTTATATTTATTTAATTCCTCTAATCCTACAGCTCCTACGTTAAATACTAGGTTAGGATTTTCTCCCATTTGAATAATTCTTTTTTTATATTCATTTATTGAAGCAAAATGGACATGAGCCATCTTTGTTATGGAATGTCGGATAACATTATCAATAGCGCCAACTGTTTCCTCTCCACCATGAACATGTGCTATTGGAATTCTATTTAAAGTAGCTGCAATTACTGATGCTAAAATTTCAAATCTGTCTCCTAATATTAAAATTAAATCTGGCTTTTGTTTAATAAAAAGTTCAGAAAATTTTACAACGCTCTGTGAAAATGCTTTGGATATTCCCATTGGACTATCATTTATTACGATTTTAATTTTCGAATGCACGCTTACTTTATCTCTTAATATCTCATTAATAGTTTTTCCGTGTTTCAAACTTAGATGCGTGCCAGTAACGGATAAGTGAAGTTTGATTTTTTTTGATTGAAATAATTTCTTGATAAGATTTTTTAATAGTCCATAGTCTGCTCTTGAGCTAGTAACTACAATAATTTTTTTTTTATTCTTTTTCATTTTTAATTAAGCCAATAAGGATTTTTCTTTAAAAAATTTGAGGAAAAATAGGACCTGACTTTCCCATGAAGTTTAAAGTAAGGCTTTTTAACTTTTTGGTGATAATTAGAATTGTTTATTTCTAACTCAAAAACTTTTTGAAATTTTTTTTGTAAATTAATATCTTCCTCACTCCAATTTTTTTTAGACTCTACTAAATCGCAAAAATCTAGAACAAAATCTTTTATTTCATTTTTTGAAAAATTTTCTAATATTACTCCTTTTTCCTCATATTTTTGTGTTTCATAAGCGTACGCTAAATCATATTTAAATATTTCTTTAAGAGACAGCTTTCTATTCTCTTTTTTAAGTAAATGAGATTTAGTTAAAAGATAAATTCTCTCACTATGACACCTTAAATCTCCTAAGGGTAAAGCTATTAAGCCTATAGGTTTATTAAATACATAAGGCAACATGTCTGGTCCATATCCAGTAGAAATACAAAATGAACACCTCGCACCGAGATAGATATCAGCAAACTCACTTTTATATTTTGAAAAAGGATAATCAATAATTTTAGGGTTTGAGGTTTTGAATTTTTTGCTTGCTTTATATCCATACCGTACAACATAATAACCTCTTTTAGTGAGCTCTTCAGCAGCAAGACAAAAATCATCTAGTTCAAAATTTCTGTAAGAATGATAATCATAAGTTTGATCTTTGCTAAATTTTTTTAATTCATTGTAAGAGTCGTCCCTAATCATGAAACAAACAAATTTATTATTTTTTATACCTATTTTTTGCAAAAAATCCTCACCTTCTAATTTTTCAGACTCGCTAAACTCTATTGCTTGGAATTTTTCAAATAAATTATTGATATCATTTTCTCTTTTTACGTCTAATATTTCTATAGAGTGTAAGCTGCCGCCGGGAATAATTTTGTTGAGTTCATCTATAGGTTTTAATATAAAACTAGGGAAAATTCGCATTTTTTTTTTCCATATTTCTAACATACGTAAATTAGAAACTTTTATTTTGGAGTCGATATAAAATAAATCAAAAAAAACTTTGTTTGGTTGGTCTATTTCAAGTTTTTTTTTACTGATATAAAGTGCATTGAAACAAATTAAATCGCCGAAATTAAATGTTGGAATTTTATTTATTCTAATTAAAATAATTGATTTAAAACACCGTATTATAAACAAAATTATTAAAGATATTAAATAAATTGGGCTTTTTAAAAAATAAACTATTAAAATAACAATTTTATTATTTAGGGATAAAATTCCACCACTTTTGATATCAGTAATTTGTTTTTTAATAAAATTTTTCACGCACCTATGAAAGATCCAGTTTTCCAGGAAAATTGTTTTTTATCTGGCTTGCTCCATTTAATTCCATATTTTAATCGAAGATATTTTTTGGGATTTTTAGGAGATAAAAAAAACAAATCATACAATTTCACCTTTTGTAGTCTCAGAAGCTGACTTTTCTGAAGAAGAATATGTTTTTTTAATCCACTATCGCCTGACCAAACATTCTTATTTTTGACTCTTTTGATCTTAAAGATATGTAAATCAATAAAAACAGACTTTAAGACTATTTGTATTTTTTTTCTACCATCTTTTTCTTTAACACTTCTTATTAAAGATGCTCCATTATTGATAAATTTTTTAAATTTATTTCTAATTTTTCTCTCATCTTTTTCAAATATTCCCAAATCGACATCTGTTGGTCTGCCTGCAAAAGCATTTTGTCTAACTGCACCTAACAATGTTCCTCCAATAAGAAAAAGTTTAATTTTTTCGTCGTTAATGATCTTTATAAAAAATAAAGTTTTATCGATACTGTTTAAATGACCGTAAGGCAGTTTATAATATTTTGGATACTTAAATATTAGAAAGAAATGGTTAAAATTTTGAAAAGTAATTTTTTTACTTTTTTCTAATATCTTTTTTAATTTTTGTTTAATTTTTGTAAAATTATCTCTAAATAATAGCTCTAAAATACTTAAAGAAAATTTAAATATCAAAGAAAATACAAAATTTTTTTCTCTTTTATATAAAAGATGTTCCCGCATACTATTATAATGTAAAACTAAAGATTATTTTGATTTAGAAAGTTGTTTTTTTAATTCGACCTTGAATTTATTCAATTCTTTTTTGTTATTGTGAAATTTATCTGTCCATTTTGGAAATCTGCTATTTCCTTTTTTAAACGGTCCTAAAGCTCCCTCATGATAGATCACATAGTCGGAAAGTGGGATTTGGGTGTGATATGTATTAATCGGAGTTCTAAAAATATCATTAGGTTTTAATGTGAATGCGTAATTGATTGAGCCATTATTTTTAAATATTACACAAGCCATTTTTCCTTTTATAAGATGATAAGTTTCACCTTTTTTTAAATGTTTATGGGGAAATGTTCCCATTTTTCTGTTTTCAAACCATGGTTTATAAAAGTCTTTTCTTTTTTGCAATAATACCATGTCGTGGTGTTTATCTTTAGGGCTAGTATGTAAACAAACTCTTATATCTTTTTTATTTTTTTTATAATATTTTTCTAAAAAGTTAATAATTTTTGAGTTTAAAACAGTGCTGCTATTCTTGAAAAAGAACGCTTTTGTTTTGGCTTTTTTATCTTCTCTTAAAATTTTCATAAATTCTTATATCAATATATTTTTTTTTTGTAAACAAATTAGTTACCCAAAGTATATAAGTTCGTGATCACCTTTATATTTAAATTCTTTAAATATCCATTCCCACTCATTTTTTGAAAAAAATGAATCGCAGGTAAGTGCCCAGCATTGTAAATTAAATAATTCTTTATTATTTCTATAACTTTCAATCATTATATATTTTTTTTTACCCGTTCTTTCAATTTCTTGAAGAGATATTTTTAAATCACTTATGTTTAAATTATGAAGAGTGCCTAAAGATATTACTAAATCAAAATAATTTTTTTTAAACGGAAATTTTTTTTGAGCTTTATGGATAAATAATTTTAAATTCTTGTGTTTAAAACTATTTTGAATAGCATATCTAGATATATCAAATCCGTAAATTTTTAAATTTGGTTCGATTTGGAGCATCTCCCACAATAAAAAACCTTTTCCACAACCCACGTCAAGAATTTTTGAACCTGCTTTTAATTTATATTGAGAAATAATTTTTTTTGCAACATTATGCCATCTTAGTGGAATATATTTATATCCACCATAACCATATCTTCTATTTCCATCCCAGTATTTTTTTTCATAATTTTTTGCAATTTGCATACAGTGGACTTTATTATCTAGCATTCTTTTTAGATAATTTCTTTTAGTGGATGTGTGTAGTTTAGTGATAAAATTTTTAAGCATAAAACTTAAATATTAATCTTAGTCGGGCAATCAAGAGAGATTTCTTTTGCTAACCAGATTTGTTCTAATCTTTGCTTATCTTTATTGTTAGAAATTTCTATACCTTCGCAAGCAAAAAATAGCTTCTTTCTTTTTTTTAAAAATTTATTTATTATAGATGATCTTTTTTCTATATCTCTTGGCAGCTGAAATATACTATAAGCAACTACGCCATATAGGCCTTTAAGATTGTTAGAAAGTTGATTTAATATATGAAATGAATTTGGCATTGAATACTCAGTAAAACTTAATAGAAAGTTCAAATTTTTTTTCTTACAAAAATCTTTTATTACAATGTTTTGGACATGTTGCGGTACTCGTTCACCCATATAAGGTCTGCTAAAATTATATCCTCTTACTTTTTTCATTCTTTTAAGATTGGTTTGTATTTTAAAGCAAGTTCAGAAACTTTTTTTAAAGAAATAGGTTCAAAAAATTCACCAATTTTTTTATCACTATATGGAGTAAATAAACTTTTAAACCTACAATTTAAAGACCATCGAGTCTCTTTTTCAGTATTTATGACATTTCCGTGAGGCAGACATTGATTAAATATTAAAACCTGACCGAAATTAACTTTAAGCCATTTAATATCTTTTCTTATTTTTTTAAAGATTTTTTCTGAGGAATTGTTGTCTTTATTATTAAATAATGTTTTAATTTTTTCGTATTTATTTGGTGGTAAAATATACATTGCTTTCGTTTTATAACAATCAACTAGAGGAAGCCAAACAACTGTTTCAAATGGCGAGTCACCTGACCAAACATCTGAATGTAATGGCAATAATGAGCTGTTATCTTTTGGTAGCTGGATGCTTAAATTAACTCTAAGTTGCATAGCAACCTCGTTACCTATCAAATTGTCAAGCCATTTTCTTGAGATTTTGTAATACAGTTCTCTTAATTTAGAATTACTATTAACCTGATTAATAATCTTTAATCTTAATGAGTTTAGATCCTGTGATTTCACTACTTTATGAAAGTTATTTAGAAGGTCATTATTATTAAGGTTTTTAATTAGGCCTAAATTTTTTTTTGCAGATTTTATATAAATATCTCTAATTTCTTTTAGCGCTTTTTTATCTTCAACTTCTTTAATAAGATAACCCTGTTGCTCAAATTCAGTTGCTATTTTTTTTTCCTCTTTTGTAATAAAACTAGACATTTTTACCAATTTTTATTCAACGATTTATCTGTTTTTAAGCTTACAAAACATGGTCCGTTATGCTTGTAGCATTGAATGATGTTACTCTCTGTTGCCTGGCTGTCTTCAGGATAAAAAGAATTTATATTTTTAAATTGAGACATAAGTTTTTTCGCGTCTATTTCGGAATGAGTTGGGCCCAATGATGGGTAATCTGCAAATCCTATTAATTTTACATTAACGTTTTGTTGATCAATATCTAGCTTAATTTGTTCAAAAGGTCTTTCAATTAAAAAAGGTGTGATTGTGTATACCCAAGGTTTTAATCCCTCTAAAGCCATACCAGCAGAAATGCCTATAATACTTTGCTCGCAAATTCCCATATTAATAAATTGATTAGGATTTTTTTTTCTAAATTCATCAAAAATTCCATAACCGATGTCACCAACAATTAATCTTACACTTTTGTCATTTGATGCAATGTCACTTAAAACTTTACCAAATCTTCTTCTCATATCATTTTCAATTTTTTCTTACCGATTGTTATATCCTCTGAAAGTAGTTTTCTTGCATGCCATACTGGATCATTTTCAAATTCTTTTATTCCTTTACCTTTTACGGTATTTGCAATTATAACTCTTGGTTTTTTTTTCATTTTTTTTGAAAAGGCTTTAATTAAAGATTTGATATCATGTCCATTTTTTACCTCGATGCATTCCCAATTAAATGACTCAAATTTTTTTTTTAAATTACTTAATGGTAAAACTTCCTCTATTTTAGATAAAGCTTGTATTTTGTTATAATCAACTATTAAAATTAGGTTATTTAATTTATGTTTAGCTCCGACTAACAATGTTTCCCATGTTGTTCCCTCTTGGCATTCACCATCACTTACCATCACAAAAATTTTACCAGGTTTATTTTGAAGCTTTTTAGCTAAAGCTCTTCCTGTTGCAATGGGAAAACCATGTCCAAGACTACCTGTTGTGCAATAAATACCATTTTTTTCATCAAGCTCTAAGTGTGTACTTAAATGAGGATTTAAACCTTTTTCTTTTAAAATAAGACAAAGTGGGAAAGATGCATGTGCTTTACTTAAAATAAATTTATCGTTTCTGCCTAATATTTTTTCATAAAGACAAACAATAATTTCTATCATTGAAAAACTACCACCTAAGTGGGCTTCATTTTTATCAATGAATGCTTGAAAGGTTTTCTGTCTTAATATTAAAGATTTTTTTTCAAGATTTTTTGTTTCTTTTGATTTCATGTCAGTTTTATATTATTCATTTTTTTAATATTAAAATACTTTTCATCTTCCAAAGAATTAGGTAATAAATTATTATCAAAAGCTTTTTTTAAATCAAGAACGGCATCTCCAATATTTTTTGAAGCATTGAAACCAAGTATTTTTTTTATTTTTTCTGAGGAAATATGATATGAGCGATTATCGCTTGACTCAATTGTTTCTAAAACTACATCATTTCCTATTTTTTCTTTAACAATATTTCCTAATTCGCTTACTGTATGGTTGTGATAACCTGCATTAAAAATTTCTCCAGAGACCTTTTTAACCGGTGAAGTGATTAGTAATTCGTAAGCTCGAACCATATCTTCAATGTGAATATTTGGTCTAAGCTGATTTCCTCCAAAAATACTTATTTTTCTGTTATGATAAGCCAAATTAGTAAATATATTAACAACTACATCTAATCTTTGTCTAGGAGAGTAGCCGCACACTGTAGCAGGTCTAATAATAATCGTCGTGAAATTTTCTGAATTATATTTTAGTAATGTCTTCTCACACAATGCTTTAAATTTTGAATAATCTGTTAGTGGTTCTAAAGACATAGTTTCATTCACGTCATTGGACTCTTTAATTCCATATACAGAAGAAGAAGATGCATATATAAATCTTTTAATTCTTTGCTGATTTGAAATTTTTACTAAAGGCTCAAAAGAGTCTAGATTTATTGACTTTCCCAATTTAGGATCTAATTCAAAACTAGGATCATTAGATATGCATGCAAGATGTATTACAACATCCTGACCTTTAAGACTATTCTTTAATAGCTCTTGATCTCTAATATCGCCTTTAATTATAGTTAAATTTTTGTGTGGCTTCAAAACTTCCTCACCATAGATCATTAAATCAAAAACTGTTATGGAATATCCTTTTTCTAAAAGGTGTGGTGTTAATGCTGCTCCCACATATCCGGCTCCTCCTGTAATAAATATATTTCTCATTTTTTATTTTAAAATATGCTCTAAACTTTTTATCAAATCTATTTTATTAACAACTTTTTTATTTGCTAATGTTTGAGTTGATTGTGAAGCTGCTAAAGAGCCAGCTAATAACGCTAAATCATTGGAAGAATTAGTTTTCAAAAACATTGAGATTAATGATAGCATCGCATCTCCAGCACCAATTTTATCAATTGTATTCTTAGTAAACGCATCTGAGTAGTAAAATTTTTTATTAATTGAATTATATAGAATAGCTCCATCGACACCTCTTGTAACTACTAAGTTTTTAATCTTTAATTCGTTAGCAAGTTTTTTCATTAATATCTCTACCTTACTGTGTTTATCTCTTAGTTCATGCTGAATTTCTCTTTGGTTAATTACTACAAAATCTAAATCTCTATAATTTTTCATTGTTTTATAACCAATGTTTGCAGAATTTATCTGGGCATTTAATGCTACAAATTTTTTACTTTTTGAAATTAAATTTGCAGCTTCTTTTGTTAAAAACCCATGACCATAATCAGCAACGATGATCATATCATTTTCCTTAATCAAATTTTTTATTTTGAATAACAAATCTTGCTCTTGGTTGGTTGAAATAAGGTCATCATTAATTGAATAAACCCCTAAAATTTTTGATAAACTAATTTTATCAACATATCTTTTTTTTATTATAGTTGGAGAATTTTTCTTTTTAATTAGTTTTAAATTTACATTCGAAGGCATTCCTTTTTGAATTTCCCTCAAATTTTCACTTTTTTCTCCTATCATAGATAAAAGTGTTACTTGTTTGCAAAACCCTGCAAGATGTCTACTTATAGCTGCTGACCCCCCTAAATATCTTTCAGACTCAAGATTCTTAAAAGTTAGAACAGGTTCTTTTCCTGATTTTCCTAGCGACTCACAAAAAATATATTCATCTATGATTATCTCGCCTATAACCAAAATCTTAAAATTTTTAAATTTTTCTATTACTTGTTTTATGTCACTTAAATTATATTTTTTTTTAATTTTTTTAAATGTCTCTAAAGTTTTTTTTGAGTACAAATCACTAAATTGATTTATCAAACTGCTTGAGCTATAAGTATCATCTTTTGTAAAAACTACTTTCCCACCCACAGATTTAATTGCTTTAATCTCATTTTTTATTTCATTAGTAACATCACTTTTTTGATCAATATAATCTGGTCCTTTACAATAAAAATCGGGACATAAAAATTTAATAATTTTTGTAGAAGTAAAATCGTGATTTATTACGATATAATCTACTGACTCTAATGAGGATAAAGCTTCTGCTCTTTGTTTGTGTTTAAAATAAGGTCTACCAGGTCCTTTGTTAATATATTTGTCGGCTGTGATTGTAACAACCAAAATATCTCCGTATTTTTTTGCATTTGATAAATGCTTGATGTGACCTAAATGGAGAAGGTCAAAAGTTCCATGACAATGAACTACTTTTTTTCCTTTTTTCTTAATTAAATATATTTTTTTCTTCAGATCCTCTTTTGTAAAAATTTTATTTTTCATAATTTATTTTTTTCTAGACAAACGTTCAAACCAAATTTTAGTTGCTTTTTTTATTTTTTTTGGAGTCCAGACTGGAGCATCATTCCAATCAGATATAATTTTCAACATTAAGTTAACACCTTTATCAATATTTATTTTGGGTTTCCATTTAATTTCCTTTTTGATGTTTTTTATATCAGCCTGAGATCTATCTGGTTCTCCTGGTCTTTTTGGAATTTTGATAGTTTTTCCTCCAATGATACTTGCTATTTTGTTTACTGATGTCTCTGATCCGCTTGCAACATTAAATATTCTATTTGTTTTTGATTTTTGAGCGCTCTTAATTATTGCTTCGACTAAATCATACACATGAATAAAGTCCCTAGTTTGTTTCCCGTTACCAACGATTGTTAATGGTTTATTGTTTAATTTTTGGGCTAAGAATACTCCAAACATAGCGCCATAAGCACCTGTTGTTCTAGATTTTGGACCATACACGTTGAAAAAACGTAAAGAAATATTTGGCATATTATAAATTTTTGCCCAGTGCATAACCAATTGTTCACCTAAATACTTACTTAAAGCATATGGGTATTCTGGTTTGATTTTTGAATTTTCATTTGTAGGAAAGTTGCTTGGAATTCCATAACAACTTGCGGAGGCAGCATAAATTAACTTTTTAACTTTATGTTTTCTGCTTTTTTCTAAAATATTTAAAGTTCCAGTAACATTAGAATTATAATACTTTATAGGTGTTTCAATACTTGGAACAATATCAGCAATACCTGCAATATGAAAAACCCAATCAACATTTTTAAAAAAATTATCGCTTAAATTTTTTAAATTTGAGATGTCAGCTTTAACAAATTTAATTCTATTTTGAATCTTTTTTAAATTCGATTTCCTGCCGGTGCTTAAATTGTCAATTACTGTAACCTTATGTCCTAAACTTACAAGTTTTTCTGTTAGATTACTTCCTATAAATCCAGCTCCACCTGTTACAATGCATTTTTTCATTGACTATGTCTCTGTTTCTTTTTAAATATTTTCATGGCTATCACAACACCTATATGTAACTTTGGAGAAAAAGCCAAAGATTTCTCTTTACAATCAACCGATGGTAAAAAAATTTCATTAACAGATATCAAAGGTGAAAAAGGTACTTTAATAATGTTCATATGCAATCATTGCCCTTATGTTAAATCTGTAATATCCGCATTAGTAGCTGACTGTAAATATTTAGAAACATTTGGGATAAAGTCAGTTGCTATCATGTCAAATGACGTAACTGCATATCCAGAAGACTCTTTTGATAACATGAAAACTTTTGCTAAAAAAAACAATTTCTCTTTTCCTTATCTATTTGACGAAGATCAAACTGTTGCCAAAAATTATGGGGCTGTATGCACTCCAGATTTTTTTGGATATAATGAAAATCTTGAACTGCAGTACAGAGGAAGAATATTTGCGGCAAGACCAACAGAGCTTTCTACAGCTATGCAACAAATTTCCAAAACAGGCAACGGTCCAAAAAATCAATTTCCAAGTATGGGTTGTAGTATAAAATGGAGATAGCATGGTAAAGTTTAACCTTGTAACTTTGGATATTTTTTCAAAAGCTCGTCGATTTTTCCTTTGTCTCTTATCTTTCCATCTTCAATAAAATAAATTAAATCACATTCACTTAACGAGTTTAATCGATGCGAAATCATAATTAAAAATCTATTATTTTTTAAACTATAAAAGTCATTGAGAATGTCTTTTTCTGTTTTTTGATCTAATGCACTCGTTGCTTCATCCATTATTATCAAATCAGACTTAAAATATAAAGCTCTAGCTATACCAACTCTTTGAATTTGACCTCCAGATAATTTCAAACCTTGTGCGCCAACCTTAGTATCTAACTTGTTTGGCAAATTCATAGTAAATTTT
>CEWK01063047.1_pt1 | contig 11093 bp, 12 predicted proteins | sample 531431 | NCBI WGS metagenome assembly CEWK01 (sample SAMEA2623059, study PRJEB7988) | marine metagenome | isolation source: saline water (ENVO:00002010), including
AGCTTGAGACTCTGCTTTTTTCAATAGAACATTTAGCAATGTTCCGATAGTTGAATTTAAGTATTGTCTTTCAACAACTAAATCTATACCCCCATGATCTTTGACATATTCAGCAGTCTGAAATTGCTCAGGTAAAGTTTCTCGAACAGTATCTTGAATTACTCTTCTTCCCGCAAATCCAATCGTAGCTTTTGGTTCAGCAATCAATATATCACCTAACATTGCCCATGATGCTGTAACACCACCGGTTGTTGGATCCGTTAAAACTACTACGAAAGGAATATTTTTTCTTTTCAATTCGTTAACAGCTAAAGCGGTTCTAGACATCTGCATCAATGCAATTGACGACTCCATCATTCTTTGGCCTCCAGAACAGCTAAAAAAAACATAAGGCATTTTATTTTCGATTGCATGTTGAGCACCAGCTATAAATGCTTCACCTGATGCTGCTCCAAAGGATCCACCAATAAATCTAAAATCTTGTGCTCCAACTACCATGTTAATATTTTGAACTTTTCCTTTTGCAACTAATATTGCATCGTTTTGCCCGGTAAGTTTACGAGCTGCTTTTAATCGATCAGTATACTTTTTTTTATCCTCAAAATTTAAAGGATCGTCTTTCGGCAAAGGAGTTTCTATTAATTCAAAATCTTTGTTATCAAAAAAGGTTTCAAATCTTTCTCGACAAGTTAATTTATGATGTGCTCCACATTTAGGACAGACCTTTTGATTAGCCTCCATATCCTCTTTATATATTAAGTTTTTACATCCACATGTTGTCCAAAGATTTTCATCTGTTTTTGAAGATTTTTTTTCAAAAAGTGATTTTATTTTCGGTTTAATAAATTTAGAGATCCAATTCATATAATTTTATTTTTTAAATTGTACACAACTTTATCTAATTTTGTGACAGGATTTTGTCCCATTTTGAGTGAATTAGTTATGGTTTTACACAACATACTTCCGATTACTAGCCCATTAGCCGATTTTAAGGAGGATATGGTCTTATCAGTAATGCCAAACCCTATAACTAGATTCTTTTTTGGGTTGATTCTTTTTATAGAATTGTAGTTTTGAAGAATTCTTTTAGATGAAACTTTTAGCCTTCCTCCAGTAGTTGAGAGCATCGAAATATAATAAATCATATCATGTGAGTCTTGAATAATTTTTTTCATCCTTTCCTTAGATGTGGTAGGAGATAGAAGCTGTATAAAATTTATTGACATTCTTTTACACTTTTTTGCAAAGTTTTTATTTTCAGGATATGGGAGATCAACTATTATTAAGCCGTCTACACCTGAAGATTTACAACTTTTTAAAAAATTATTTTCACCATTTTGATAAATTAAGTTGAAATAGCCCATTAGAATAATTGGTTTATTTGGATTGATTTTTTTAAATTTTCTTACTATTTGAAAAACATCTTTCAATTTAATTCCATTTTTAAGAGCTCTATGTGAACTTCCTTGTATCTGTCCACCGTCAGCAATAGGTGTGTTATGTGGAAATCCTAGCTCAAGAATATCTGCATGCTTTGATATTTTATTTAAAATTTTTAAAGAATTATCTTTAGTGTTATCGCCTGCAACTGTGTAAGTGATTAAAGCTGGTCTTTTTTCTTTTTTACAATTATCAAAAGCTAAGGCAATTTTTGACTTCATCTTATATACGATCCTAACCTTTGTTTAATAATATCCTTATCTTTAAGGCTGTCTCCGCAGGAGTTTACAATAATAACTTCAGATGATTTTAATTTGGGTGCTAATCTTATTGCTTCCGCAAAAGCATGAGAAGGCTCAAGTGATGGAGAAATATTTTCAAACTTTGAAACAAGTTGGTAAGCTTTGAGAGCGTCCTCATCACTTGCAGATGTGTATGTTGCTCTTTTTGCATCTTTGAGAAAACAATGCAGCGGAGAAATGCCTGGATAATCTAATCCCGCAGATATTGACTTTGTTGAACCTATCTGACCTTCTTTGTCTTGTATGACGTATTGAGCAGCACCATGAAGAATGCCAATTTTAGATCCATTAGTTAAGGGGGCAGCGTGAAGCTTGCTATTTTTAGGACCTCCTGCTTCTACACCAATTAACTGAGCCCGGGTATGCATAAACTCATTCCAGAACCCCGCTGCCGAACTACCTCCACCGACACAATTAATTAATTTTAATTTGTCAGGTATTTTTCCAAATTCCTCTTTAACTTGTTCTATTAATTCTCTTGAAATTTGAGCAGTTGACCAAGCGCAGATCTTAATAAATATATTTGGACCCACAGTTGAACCAACACACATATGAGTAGTATCACAATTTGAAACCCAGTATCTCATGCACTCACTTACAGCGTCCACAAGTGTTTGACTTCCAGTAGTTACTGGAACTATTTCTGCTCCATTTTTTCTTATAGCCTCAACATTAGGTCTTTGTCTTTTAATATCTTTTGCTCCCATAAAAATTTTACACTTAAGGCCAAATTTCTTAGCTGCCATTGAAAGCATTTTACCTGCATAGCCAGCACCTGTATCACCAACAATAAATTTCTTCCCTGCCTTTTTAGCTATTAAGCAATGAACCGTTGCATTATAAATTTTGTGAGCCCCGCCATTGGCCTCAGAAACCACTTTTGCGTAGATTTGAGCTCCCTTGAGATAATCTGATAAATTTTCTAATTTAATTAGAGGTGTCGGGGCACCTACGTAAGTTCTAAAGTAGTAGTCTCTTTCTTTAAGAAATTTTTTATCTTTTCTCAATTTGGCAAATAGTTTAGTTAAGTCATCTATAGGCTTTTTAAGAGTCTCAGGTATAAAATTTCCACCAAACCTACCCCCATACATAAAGTTTTTATCATGTTGGTCGATTAAAGGTATATTTTTTTTAATTTTTAATCTCATTTATCTTTTTTATAAAATTTTTTACCTTAAGATGGTTTTTGAAACCTAATTGATTTTCTAAACTAGATGATAAATCAAAAAAGTTAACCCCTAATTTACTTATATTTTCTATATTATCTACTGAGATGGATCCAGCTAAAGCATACTTAGTGCCCAAAGGAAGTTTTGCAATCAAATTTTTGGGGAATGTCATAGATTTTTCCATACCTGGTGTATCGAATAATATTATATCGGCATTATCAAATTCTTTATATTTACCAATATCCTTTTCCTCTTTAACTTTAATTGCCTTGATAACCTTTAAACCCATACTCTTGATGTCATCCAATCTCTTTTTAGACTCAGATCCATGCAGTTGAATGAAATCAAAATTCCCAATAATATTTTTTTTGATAAATTCATCACTTGGATCAACTGTAACTGCAACAAATGCAGAGTTTTTTTTATCATACTTCGAGAGTAAATTGATATCTGAAATATTTACATTACGAGGAGATTTTTCATAAAATACAAAACCTAAATAATTTACTTTAAGGTCAATACAAAGCTGAACATCTCTGGTTGGATTTAAACCACAAATTTTTATTTTCATTATCTTAACTCTTTAGTAAGATTTCGAATATTTTTTTTGATATTCCCTTGAGTTATTGCTCGTCCAATTACCAACCAATCAGACTCGACTTTCTTAGCTTCCATAGAACGTTTCTGATCATAATTTCTTTTTCCTATCTGAATTCCAGGTGTTATAATTTCATTTTTAAAAATTTTTCTTACCGCATTAACTTCATATGGGCTACAGACTATAGCATCTAAAGCTGCTTTCTTTGCTAGTTTTGCTTGATGAATTACTAAATTTTTTACAGATTTGTTATAGCCAATTAATTTTAAATCTTTGTTATTCAGTGATGTTAAAGTTGTTACACCAATAATTTTCGTTTGTCTGGATATTTTTTTCACTGCTTTTAATGCTGTTAAACCAGATGAAATATGAACTGTGAGATAATTAATTTTTAAATCTTTTAGAGCCTTTACAGTTGAAGTCATTGTATTTACCGTGTCGTTTAATTTTAAATCAACAAAAATTATTTTATTTTTTAATTTTGATATAAATTGTCTTCCATTTTTAGAATTCATGAATTCTAGCCCAAATTTATAACCAATTTTAATTTTACTAGATTGAGTTAGATTTATAATTTTTTTAACTCTTGATAGGCTAGTTGTGTCACAAGCTATAAATATTTTTGATTTTCTCATTCGTTTATAATTCTCTTTAAATTTTTCGACGGTTTAAATCTTAGTTTAACACGTTCTGGTTTATATATTAATTCATTAGTTGCAGGATTGCGTGCGTTAAAATTTTCTTTTAATGTTTTCAAGTACCAACGACCTATTTCTCTAATTTCCACAGATTTACCGTTTTTCAAGGAGTTAAAAATACTTTCTGAAAAAGTATTTAAGATTTTTTCTATTTCTAATTGATTTAGCTTAGGGTTTTTATCTTTAAGCAGTTTAATAAGTCTTTTTCGAGACAATTACTTTTCTTTTTTATTTTTTTTACCGATTGCTTTTTCAAAAATTCCTTTAAGCGTTGCACCAGATTTTGTTGCACCTTCACCAAATTTTGCAATAAGAGATTTTTCTTCATCAATCTGCGCTGCTTTTACGCTTAATTTTATTCTTCTATTTTTAATATCCAGCTCTGTAATTTTTGCATCTAAAGCGTTGTCCTTTGAATAAACCTCTGGCCTTGCGTCAGCAGAGTCTTTAGCAAGGTCAGCTTTTCTAATTGTAACAATTAATTTTTTTTCCGGATCTAGAGCTACTTTAACACCTGTTTTAAGAACTTCATGTATTCGAGTTGTGATTATATTGCCAACTTTTTTCCCGTTATCTTTAAACCAATCTAACGGATCTTTTTCTAATGCTCTTTTTGAAAATCTTATTTTATCATCTTTAACTTCTAATATCTTGACGTTAATAATATCGTTCTTTTTAAATTTTTTTAAATCTTCAATATTTTCTTGATAGGATATTTCTTTGTAATGCAACATTCCTGATAATTTTGACTCAGAAATTTCACCAAAAATAGCTTTATCAGTGATATTATTGACTTTAATTTTTACCTCTTTTCCAACTTGATCTCTTATTTTATCCCAAGGATTTTTTAATGTTGCCTTGTAAGACAAAGAAATTCTTTTTGTTTCTTTATCAATAGAAACAATTTTAAATTTTATCTTTTGTGAAACTGATAAAACCTTACTTGGTTTAATATTTCTGTTCGTCCAATCTAATTCTGAATTATGGATTAATCCTTCTACACCATCCTCAATTTTTATAAAACATCCGTAGTCCATTATTTTTGTAACTTCACCATCATAAATTTCACCAATTTTATATTTCTTTTCAATTTTTTCATAAGGGTCCTCAGTCAATGCTTTGACTGACGCGGACACACGATTTGTTTCTTTGTCAATTTTTGTAATTTTTACCTTGAGGTTTTGGCCTATTGTCACTAAGTCAGCGGGCTTCTTCACTCTTCCATGACTTAAGTCAGAAACATGTAACAATGCGTCAATACCATTTATGTCTAAAAAAATTCCCCAATCTGTTGTTGCTTTCACAATCGCGTTGTCAATTATATCCCCTTCTTTAATATTTTTAAGAGCTTCAGTAACTTCTGCAATTTTACTTTTTTCCAAAACCGCTCTTCTAGAAACACAAACGTTACCTCTGTTTTTATCAATTCTTGTTGCAATAACTTTGACAGGAGTATTCATTAAATGATCTACTCTTTTAAGTGGTCGCACATCAATTTGAGAAGATGGCATGAAACAAGGTAAACCCTCCACAGTAGTGATAAATCCACCTTTAACCTTACCGGTAATATAACCAGTAAGTTCCTCTTTAGTTTCAAAAACTTTTTCAAGTTTCTTCCAAGCTTTCATTTTTCTAGCTTTATCTCTGGAAACAACAATTTCGCCTTTAAAACTCTCTATTCTTTCAAGATAAACGTCAATTTGCGAACCTACTTTGATTTTTGAAAGTTCATCATCATTTTTAAATTCCTCAATTGGAATCATCCCTTCCATTTTAGCTTTACAATCAACAACTATAAAATTTTTAGTAATCTCTGAAACTGTAGCTTTAATGATCTCGTTTTCCTTTAGTTTTCTATCTTTAAAATCTTTATCAAGTAAATTTTGGAATTCTTTGAGTAAAGGATTTGATTGTTTCAGTTCTTGCTCAGTAGACATGTTTATTTTCTAAAACTCTTTCTACATATTTTGACATTTTTTTTAGCATAGATTTTTTACTTAATTTTCCGGTGTCGATTACTACCGAATCTCTATGTCTAAGTAAAGGGGAGTTTTTCCTTCTAGTATCAGATATATTTCTTGCTTTAAGGGCAATTTTTACCTCATTTAACTTTAATTTTGGATTGTTTTTTTTTAACTCTCTAAATCTTCTTTTGGAGGCAGTGTTTAAATTACAAATAAAATAAAATTTTATATCTGAGTCAGGTAAGATCTTCGTTGAAATATCTCTTCCTTCTATACAACATCTTTTGTTTAATTTTGAGAATCGTAGCTGATATCTTTTAAGTACATTTCGTATATTATTAATTTTAGCAATTTTAGCAGAAACTTCAGATATATTTTGAGTGTGTAAATTTATTTTTTCTACATTTTTATAATTAAGTTTTTTAAATTTTTTTGCAAGAAAATTAATTTTTTTTTTTGGTTTGTATTTCAAAATTAAATATGCGGCATAACGATAAAGTAGGCCTGAAGAAAGAAATTTAAGCTTATACTTTTTCGAAATCATTTTTGCTCCAGTGGACTTTCCAGTTGCAGCTCCACCATCACAAGAAATTTTGAGATATTTATTTTTGTATTTCAAATTTTGCTCCTAAGCTTTTCATTATTTTTAAAAAAGAAGGCGATGAAGTAAATACTGTTTCAAAATTTTTAATTTTTGTTTTAGCATTAGTTAAAGCACCAAGTATAAAAGCGCACATCGCCACTCTATGATCTCCTAAATTACCAACTGAAATATGTTTTTTATGAGCGTCAAAAGTTCCTTTTCCATAAATTTTCATTTCATCTTTTTTTAGTATGGATTTAATTCCAATTTGACTCAAAATTTTCTTCATTTCGAGTGCTCTAGAGCTTTCTTTATTGGCTAAATCTGAAATACCTTTGAAAGTGGATACACCCTTTGTAAGAGCTGCAATTACAAATAAAATTAAATATTCATCTGTTGTACGTGAATATAACTTAGCAGAAACTTTAATTGGTTTTAATTTACAACTTTTTACTAGTATGTCTCCCTTAATTTCATTATTTTCTTTTTTTAGATTATAAAATTTTATATTAGCTTTCTGGCTTTTTAAAATCTCGTAAAATCCAGTTCTTGTATAATTAAGTCCAACATTTTTAATTATTAATTGTGAGTTTTTATTCAATAAAGTTAAAGCTGTAAAAAAAGCTGCACTACTTGGATCTCCCCCAATATTTAACGTTAGAGACTTCAATTGTTTTTTTCCGTAAACAGTAATTATTTTTTTTTTTTGATTTTTTTATTTTTAATGCTTGTGAATTTTTAATTAAAAGATTTTCAGTATGGTCACGTGAACTAACTTTTTCATAAATTAAAGTATCTCCATAACTGTTTAAACCGGCTAAAATAACTGCAGATTTCAATTGAGCACTATTTCCCGACACATATTTTATACCCACAGGTAGTTGTGATGAAATAATTTTTAAAGGAAATTTGTATTTATTTTTTGGAATAAAAGTAGCACCAAATCTTGTCATTAAGTCTAGTAAACTTTTCATACTTCTTTTGTTTAGTGAATGATCACCTTTAAGATAAGCATAAATACCTGGAGTAGTTGAAAGAATACCTATCAATAGCCTTGCTAAAGTTCCAGAGTTTCCAAAATTTAATTTTGAATTTTTTTTTAAAGTTAACGAACCCAATCCCTTACCATATACAAGATAGTTTCCTTTTTGTTTTCTCTTAATTTTGACGCCAAGTTGTTTTAAACATTTAATCGTTGAAAAAACATCTTCAGACTCTAAAACATTTTTTGTGTTAGTAATATTTTGACTAATTGCGCCAATCAAGAAGCTCCTTATAGAGAGAGATTTATCCGAGTCAACATTGATAACTTTTCTGTAAGGGGTAATTCTTTGGCTCAAAAGTAATGAGAAACTTTTACGAAACATTAATTATTCGAGAAGCCAGTTCCAAAATATTTTTTTACTGCCTCAGAATTATTTAATAACTCTCTTTTAGTTCCCGAAGCAATTATTTGCCCATTTGAAATTAAATAATTTCTATCTGTAATATTAAATAAATTTTCCAAGGCATGTTCAGTTAAGATGCACGCGACATTTTTTGATTGAATTTTTATTATATATTTTTGCATTTCTTGCACTTGAATTGGATCAACATTACTGAAACATTCATCCAAAAGAACAATTTTTGGATTATTAATCATTAGTCTAGCTAACGCCAATCTTTTAGCTTCGCCCCCGGAAAGAACACCAGCGTTTAAAGATCTAAGGTGTACTAAATTAAACTGCTCTAATAATTGTTCACATTTTTCCTTTGCTTTTTTGGAATTTTTTTCAAACAATTGGATCAGGCCATAAAGATTATTATAGCAACTCAAATTTTCAAAAAGGTTTCTAGTTTGCGGCATGTAACCCAGCCCTAATTGCGATCTAAGATGAATAGGTATCTGAATAATTGATTTTCCATTTATAAAAATATTACCACCGTTTGCAGTTTCCGCTCCAATTGCAATATTAAACAAAGTTGATTTTCCTGCACCATTTGGTCCAAGTAAACCAACTATTTCTCCTGGGAAAACTTTAAGAGAAAGTTTTTTTAGTATTGGTCTACCATCAAAATTTTTGCTTAAGTTTTGAACTTCAAATACAGGTTTGCTTGTTTTAAATTTTAAAATCCTAAAATTTTTTTTCATTTAATATTTACATTAGTATTAATTTTTTTATCATCTTTAGAAGATATATTTAAAGTTTTTTTTTTTATATCAAATAAAAGTTCATCTGCAATCATATTTCCTTTAACATCTCTGATTTTAACCCCATCGGAAATTATTAGATAACTTTCAGAGTTAGAATATTCAGCTTTTTGGGCAAAAAGCTTACTTCCTTCATAAAAAGCTTCAACGTTTTTTGAAAAAAGCATATCAAGAGTTTTATTATTGTATCTTCCCTCATCTGATGTAACCTTCAACGTGGTGTTATCTTTAAAATAAAAAACTGCACTAACAAAATTCATATTTATAATCTCTTGTTTTTCCTGACTATTTTTTGCTTCTCCTGCTTTTAAAATATATCTATTACCTTCCAAATCAAAATTAGAGTATGAGACATTTTTAAATATACCTGACTCATCTTCTGAAACCTTTTCACTATCTTGCACAATCCTTTTTTTTACCTCATCTGTAATTATTTTATCTTGATCTGTATTTTTATTATAAGTGAGTAAAATTATTATCAGACCAAAAAACAAAAGGCCTAACTGTGTAATTCTTAGTTTTAATTTTCTTCTTGTCATTTTATTTTATTCCATCGTTTAGAAGAAAATGAATATGAATTATACCTTTTAATATTTTATTTTTTTTGTTTTTATCTTTATCTGATACAACAAGTAAACTTGTGATTTTTTTTTCAGACATAAAACCCAAAGCTTTGGATGCTGACATATTTTCATTAATTACAAAAGGATGTTTTCTCATTATTTTATTTAAATTTTGATCTTTCATAGATTTATTTAAAACCCTTCTTAAGTCTCCATCGGTAATTAAACCCACAATATATTTATTTTTAGTTATAACAATAATACCTAATTTTTTTTGATTCATTATTTTAAGAGCTTGATTTAAACTTTTATTGTGATTAATCACGGGCATTTTTTTTCCAGTCACCATAATATCTTTTGCTAACCTAAGAGATGCTCCAAGATTTCCACCTTTATGAAAAAGAAAAAAATTTTCCTTGGTGAACTTTTTCTTTTCCATAATTGTGTTAGCTAAACAATCACAGAGTAACATGGCAAAAGATGTTGATGTTGTTGGAACAATATTATTTGGATCAGACTCTCTTAATTTTGGAAAAGTTATTTTAATATCACTTGCTTTTATTAACATACTATTAGAATTAGAAGCCATTCCAATTATTTTAATTCTAAATCTATTAGCAAATTTTAATAAATTTGTAAGTTCTTTAGTATTTCCAGAATTAGAAATAATTATTAAAATATCTTTTTTTTCGAGCTGGCCCGCATCCCCGTGTGAGACGCCAGTAGGGTCGACAAAAAAACTAGGTACACCAATACTAGAAAATGTGGCTGCAGCTTTTTTAGCAATGAAAGAATTTTTTCCAACTCCAGAAAAAATTACTTTACCTTTGCAATTAAGGATAAGATCAATAGCATCAACAAATGATTTGTTTAAAACCTTTTTAATTTTTTTAAGCTCTTTGATTTGAATGCTTGCTGCCTTATTAGCGAAAGTTAAATAATTTTTTTTATTCATTAATGTTCAAAAATATCAAATTTAAATCCATTTTGATCTAAAGCTACTCTAGTTTCTAAAAATGCAAGGCATTCATTGAAAATATCCATTCTTTTTTCTCTAATAAGCATTTTTTCCAATTCAATTTTTATTTTGTGTAAATAGATTACATCATTCGCTGCATATTCTAGTTGCTTATCTGTAAGATCTTCAATGTCTTTATTCCAATCACTGCTGCCTTGTCTCTTATCAAGAGATTTATTGCAAAACTCTTGAACAAGATTTTTCAAGCCATGGCTATCAGTATAAGTTCTTACAATTTTGGAGGCAATTTTAGTATCGAAAATATTTTTAATTTTACACTTTAAAAAGAATTCTAAGGCATTTTTATCAAATCTTAAAAAATGACCTATCTTTAATATTTCTTTATTTTCTAAAACTGAAACTAAATTTGGAGCTTTAAAATTTTGTTTGTTTGGTTGAATGATAAATACATTACCCTTTTCATCACAAATTTGAATTAAACTTAATTTATCTCTCTCAGGAATTTGAAGACCAGTCGCCTCAGTATCTATTGCAATACTATTTTTGAATGAATTAGCTACTTCTGAAGTTATGTCCTCTTTAAACTTAGTAATTTTCATATATAAG
>CEWK01047000.1_pt1 | contig 11079 bp, 25 predicted proteins | sample 531431 | NCBI WGS metagenome assembly CEWK01 (sample SAMEA2623059, study PRJEB7988) | marine metagenome | isolation source: saline water (ENVO:00002010), including
TGCACAAATTTCTTAAATGTTTGAAAAAATAACGAATGATAATGTTTTACTATTTGCATTACGACACTATGATAATCCACAATGTGAAGGTGAAAAAGAGTTTTATGATGACATGAAACGATTTAAGTACATCAAACGATTACTTAAAAAGTATAAAGTTGATGGTATCGTTAAGGAAAGATTACTACTCAATCATATCATCATATTAAATAATGTATTCGGGCCTGATGCGGCTTCTACTTTATTATTATTCAAAATTGAACCAGAACATTGGCCCCAACTTAAATCTTTTTTAGTGTTCTTAAATATGTTACCAGAACATGAATTAAAAGAGATTGATGATGATGAACATATATCTGAGGTTTTAAGGAAACTATAATGGGAAGAGCGATAGACTTATTTGTTACCTACAGATTTTTAAAAATCTTGGTAACACCTTTTGAGAAACAAGAGGCATATAAACTTGGTATCATCGACAAAGATGGTAATCGTACTCTTGTTCCAGGCACAACAAACAAACCCACTATCCTAAACACTGCAAAAGAAAAGAATTCTTATACAGTTCTTCACAAATTAGTTTTCAATATTAAAAAGTTATTTGCAAAAATTCCAGGCTTGAGAACCAAGTTAGGAACATATGCAGCTGCATTGTTTTTATTGAAGGATACTTTTAAAGAAGATGTTGACCCACAAATGTGGGAAAAACAATTTATGAAGTATATTAAAGAAAACAATATTGAATTAGATGATACAATATCTGAAGAAGTTACTCTAGACGATGGTAAACTACCAAAGGGAATATATAAGCTTAAACAAGATATTACTTTTGACAAAGAGGATGCAGACTCCCCAGATGCATTAGAAGGTGATGAGGTTCAAGTATTTGATGCAACATCACCATCTGATACAGTTTTGGGTGTGGAAATCTATCCAGTTATACATATACCAACACAAACAAAAATATATGTAAGCACTGAAGATATAGAAGAAGTCGGATTAGAGGATTTAGAACTATGATAAAATTTAATGATATAATGCAAAAATTCTACGATGATGAAAGGTTAGGTATTCAATCAGAAGATGCACCAGCAAACTCTGTCGCTGGTGGTGGGGTTTCTCTCCCTGCTGATGCAGTAAGTAAAAAGAAACAAAAAGAAATGCAAAAGAAACCTTATGATGGTAGAACAAAAGAAGCAAGAGCTTTCATGAGTAGAATGTTAGAACTTAGAAAGAAAAGAGATGAGACTTTTAGGAATTCTGTAAAGGAAAATATCGAGTCTTTTGGAAACGAATATCTGTTTGAAGCAAATGTAGATATTTTACAAAAGATTGTAAAAGACAAACAGAATAATAAAATCAAACTGAAAGATGGTACTCTTAGAATTGACTTGTTTTCTGCATCTGCATTGACACAAGCACTTGACAAAGTAAAACCAGATACAAAGAAGAAGATGGAAGATATCATCAACTCTGGTAGTAAGGGTCAATTGATGAAACTTCTTAGTGTAATAATGAAGTAATGATACACGCATTTGTTCTTGTGTTTATATTAGGTGGTGCTGAACAAAGAGGTCAACCTATGTATTTTATTGACGTTAATAGGTGTAATTATTTTGCATCTAGAATAGTTAAGAGGTATGGTAATTACCACTATTCTGCACAAGTTCCCCCAGAACATAAAGCAACTGCATACTGTAAACCAGTGTTTATAGATAGAAACACACAAGGATTGTATAACTAATGGTCGGACAATATAACATAATGTATCCAGTTGCAGACTTAAATGCAATGAAATTAAACCTCGTTGCGAAGGCGACTAAACGTATTGCAAGAAAGAAAGGACAACACCAAAATAGTCCTAGTCACTCTGACTTGTATACTGATGAGAATCCAAAGGGTACGATACATGGTTTAAAGTTTGCAACAGTACAAGATGCAAAAGATAGTGTAAAGAAGATAGAGAGTTCTGGTAAGTCACACGCACACAAGATACAAGCTGCAATCGCAATGGAACAACGTGCAAGAGTAATGGGTAAGACAGCAGAAGCTGGTATCTATCGTGCGTATATTGAAAAGATGAAAAAGATTACGAAACAAAGAAATGAGGATTTTACCCAGAGAGATGTTAACGATTTAGAAAAGTTTGCAGATAGAATACTAAAGAAGTATGACATAGATGTGGAGTTTACAAGACATTTCGTAGACAGACTGAATGACCCCAGAAACAGTCCAGAGATAAAAGTCGCAGAGTTACAGAAGTTTTTTAAAAAGATACAGAGGAACAAAGGTAGAAATATTAGAAATAATCCAGATGTAGAAGCAGTTCTAAAAGATATGTCTACAAATCTGAATTTACCAGTCGTTATTAAAACAAGAGGTGATGAGTTTGTTGTTACAAATAAAACCATCATGAGAAAGAAAGATTTTAAAACGACTAGTAAAGTAATTAATTATGAGCGAAAGTGGAGTGACAAGTACAAAAGTAGTATAGACTGTGATAATCCAAAAGGGTTCTCACAAAAAGCTCACTGTCAAGGGAGAAACAAATAATGCAAATAGGAACAGTCACTAATCAATATATAAACAATTATCATAATACTGCAACTGTCCAAACTTACAATGACCAACAAGTAAGACAAGTTCAAGATATGTCTGAGACACGACTAATGAAGTATCAACAAGAACAATATCGTGAACAACAAAGATGGTTAGCATATATCATGATGATGCAGTTCTTTGCTAAAGAGAATATGTGGTCATTGTTAAATCAAATGAAAATACAAAGAACACTTGATATCACAGCATAAGGAGAAAAGCATGATTAAATGGATTAAAGGAAGAATCGGAGAGAGAACTACATGGGATGGTGCAGTATGTGTTGCACTAGGACTCATGATACTTTTCATGGCACCACTTGCAAAGATTGCCGCTGGAGTTGCAATCGTGTGGGGTCTTTGGACTATGTGGAAGTCTGAATAATGGAAGAGAACAATATAGTCATAGAACAAACGACTGGTGATATTGCTGGGGGTAAATCCATCAATATTGGAACTGGTGGTGAGTCTATGGGAGATGTTCAAGCAGGGATAGAGTTCGTCTATCATATGCGAGAACACCTTGTAGATATAGGTGTTGCAACTATCTATGCATTAGTTGTATATGCAGCTGTTCTCTACATAAAGAGAAGAATTGACAATCTATAAGAGGTAATGATGTTACGAGTATATTTGATTATAATTATTTTAGGAGTTCTTAGTACTGGTGCGTATGCAGCCAAATATTACTATGATACTACTCAAGCAAAAATTGCACAATTAAGAGAAAACAATGTAAAGTTAGAAGTTGCAAATGAAGAGAACCAACAAACCATAAAGAAGATGGGTGAGGATAAACAACGTCTAAATGCATTAACAGACCAATTAAGTGCAGATTTAAGAAAAGCAGAAGAGTATGGTGACCAACTAAGAGATACTTTAAACAAACACGATTTAACCCATCTTGCAAATAAGAAGCCTGGGTTGATTGAAAAGAGGATGCAAAATGCGACAGATAAACTTTGGGATGACCTTGAGTCTATTACTAGCGACAACACTACTGATTAGTGGTTGTTCTAGTTTTTATAAACCAGAAAAGGAAATTGTTACGATAACAAAGTTGGTTGAACGAGAGATACCAACTGTACCACATCCAAAAACTGTGCAAATGAATGACGTAAAAGTATATGTCGTTTCACCATCCGAAAATTACGAGGATTTTATTAAAGAGTTTTCAAAGAAGAATGGTACTGACTCGTATGTTGCAATCTCTGTCAAGGACTATGAAAATCTGTCGAAAAACTTTGCCGAGTTGAGAAGATACATTGACCAACAAAAGCAAATCATTCTCTATTACGAGGAGGCAGTAAAACCAAATGACCCAAAACCTACCGAATAAAGCACATATCATGGCCGAGTTGTCTGCGGCCGCATATCAAGAACCAGATATTGCAAAAAGAGTATTCCAACAATTTAACTTTAATGACTACAAGTTCATTTCAAGACATGGAGCGCAATGTTATGTTATCTGGAGAGAAACAGACATAGTAATTATCTTTAGAGGTACAGAACCAAAACAATGGTCTGATATCAAAGCAGACCTAGATGCAAGACAACGAACTGGTCTACACAATCATGGTAAAGTTCATAAAGGATTTCAAGGTGAATTAGAAAAAGTGTGGCATGATTTAATACGTCAAGTCAACTACGTTCTAGAAGGAAGTTATGATATTGATATTCATATTACTGGACACTCACTTGGTGGTGCGATGGCGACTATCTGTGCGAAAAGATTAGACGAAGAGTTAGATAATGTTTGTTGTCTTTATACTTTTGGTTCACCAAGGGTAGGAAATAAGAAGTGGTGTAAATCATTACAAGTACCACACTATCGTTTTCAAAACAACAATGACATGGTTTGCAAAGTTCCATTTTGGATTATGGGATACAGACATCATGGTAAAAATGTATACATAAATTATAAAGGAAAGATTGTGAAGTATAGATGGTGGAGAAGAGTAATTGATAACTTGCGTGGACGATTAAGAGCGTTGACTAAGTTTCAACTATTCGATGGTATCTATGACCACGATATTTCAACATATGCAAAGAGGGTAAACAATGTGGTTCTGGATGATTAGTGCAATAAGTGGTTCTATATTAGGGAGTGCAACTTCATCGTGGTTTGAGAAAACTGCAATGGGTAGATGGTTCTATGAAAAGATGGACAATATCTATAACTGGGCTGCAGATAGATATGGTCTGGAAGTTCTAAAGTCTGAGGATAAGTGGAGAAAGAAATATCCAAATATTGCAAATAAAATGGATGACTTGGAACGGAGATTGCATAAGTTAGAGAATGTACAAAAAACTGACAAACCTAAACGACAAATTAATATGCCCGTCAAATCGTTGACAAGGACTAAATAGTAATATGACAAATGTAGAAACAGAACTTGCCCTTCTTAAAAGAGAAGTAAATGACATGAAACAAATTCATGTGAGGCTTGATACTGCGATTGAAAAGATTGCAGATGTTTCTTCATCTCTTAAAACCATCATGTCTGTTCACGAAGAAAAGATTATCAGACAAGAGGAAGCACTCGACCAGCAGGAGAAACAGTTGAGGGATAATATTCAAGAACTACATTCTCGTATTACTACTAATGCAAAAGATAGTACCAGACACATGAACGAAATGGAAAGACGATTACAAGAGGAGTTTTCACGACTCCGAAGTGATTTGAGTAGTAGAGTTGGTGTGTTAGAAAAATGGAAATGGGTTATTATTGGTGGTTCTATTGTCGCTGGGTTTATTCTACAAAAACTAATTTCAATAAATATCTGACTTGACTTTTAGTCGAATATAGTATATTATGAGTAACTATGAATACATATGTGGATGTGAAGTATCTCAACTTAATGTCACACCGATTAGAAAGGTTCTCCAAGAAAGGAGATAACCTTTGGAATTTTCGTTGTCCTTATTGTGGAGATTCAGAGAAAAACAAATCGAAGGCCAGGGGTTATGTTTATAGGGTGAAGGTAGACCTATTCTATAAATGTCACAACTGTGGAAAGGGAACTAACTTACCGAATTTAATTCGTGAAGTTGACGAATCCCTATATAAAGAATACTTGTTTGAAAGATATAAGGGTGTCGATAAGTCTGAGACTGTAATAGAAAAATTTACAACCAGACCTCTTTTCCTAAAGGGTAAATCGCCTCTTAAATCTAACTTGATAAAGAAGATATCTTCATTAAGTCATAATCATTATGCAAAGAAGTATGTAGAGAAAAGACGTATTCCGTCTGATAAACATTATCTTCTCTATCATACTGACTCTTTTGAGAAATGGTCTAATGAATGGTGTCCTAACAAGTTAGATGATAATAATGATACTGCAAGGTTAATTATACCTTGTATTGATGAAACGAATAAATTTTTTGCGTGTCAAGGAAGAACCTATGATTTTAACACAAATCAATTACGATATCAAACTAGTAAAGTTGATAAAGACAGGCAAATTATCTTTGGTCAAGACAGACTTAATCCAGACATACCAAAATACGCAGTAGAAGGCCCGATTGATTCACTCTTTGTGGACAACTGTGTCGCTGTACTTGGTTTCAATAAGTTTAAGTTACTGTCACAAGATTATACGATACTACCAGATAATGACAGACGGAATTATGAGGTATTAAGTAATCTTAAAAACCGAATAGAAGACGGATATAAGGTTGTTCTATGGCCTGATGAAATTGAAGAGAAAGATATTAATGATATGATTACGTCTGGAACAACAAAAGAGCAGTTAAAAACTATAATAGAAAATAACACATATCAAGGTAACATGGCCTTGTTAAAATTTACAACTTGGAGTAAGAGGAATGTCTAATCAATTACCAACACAATATCAACAATTCATTCATCTTTCAAGATACTCTCGTTGGTTACCAGATGAAGGTAGACGAGAAACTTGGAATGAAACAGTAGGAAGATACTTTAACTTTTTCAAAGAACATCTAAAAGAAATGCATGATTTTGAAATGGATTCTAAAACTGAAAGGGAACTTGAAGAAGGAGTCATGGATACATCTGTAATGCCTTCTATGAGGTGTTTAATGACCGCTGGAGAGGCATTACGAAGGGAAAATATTGCTGGATACAATTGTTCTTATGTTGCAGTTGATAGGGTTGCAGCCTTTGATGAAATCCTCTATGTGTTGATGAATGGTACTGGTGTTGGTTTTTCTGTTGAAAGACAATTTACTACAAAACTTCCAGTTGTTGCAGAAGAGTTTTACCATTCAGATACAATGATTACTGTTGCAGATAGTAAACTAGGTTGGGCGAAAGCACTCAAAGAACTAATCGGTATGTTGTATATCGGTCAAATACCAAAGTGGGATTTATCAAAGGTACGTCCTGCTGGTGCTCCACTTAAAACATTTGGTGGTCGTGCGTCTGGCCCAGAACCATTAGAAAGATTATTTCAATTCTGTTCAACAACATTCCAAAATGCAAAAGGTACAAAACTATCATCACTACAATGTCATGATATTGTATGTAAGATTGCAGAGATTGTTGTGGTGGGTGGTGTTCGTAGAAGCGCATTGATATCATTATCTAACCTATCAGACGATAGGATGCGTCATGCAAAATCTGGTCAATGGTGGGAACAGAACGCACAGAGAGCACTTGCAAATAACTCTGCGTGTTATACAGAGAAACCAGATATTGGTATATTCATGGACGAGTGGAAAGCACTCTATGATTCAAAGTCTGGTGAAAGAGGTATCTTCAATCGTGAGTCTGCAAATAAGATGGCTGCAAAGAATGGTCGAAGAACTATTGATGGTCATGAGTTTGGAACAAACCCTTGTTCTGAAATCATATTGAGAGATAGAGAGTTCTGTAATCTTTCAGAGGTTGTTGTCAGACCAAACGATACAGAGGAAACTCTTTTGAAGAAAGTAGAACTTGCAACGATTCTGGGTACATTTCAATCAACACTAGTAAACTTTAAATATGTTTCTAATATGTGGAGAAAGAACTGTTCTGAAGAAAGATTACTTGGTGTATCACTCACTGGTATTATGGACTGTGTTCTTACGAATGGTAAACAAGGTGGTGTTGCATTAGAATCACTTCTTAACAAACTAAGAAAACACGCAGTGGAAACAAATAAAAAGTGGGCGAAAAAGATTGGTATCAGTCGTGCAGCTGCAATCACTTGTGTAAAACCATCTGGTACAGTATCACAACTCGTAGATGCAGCCTCTGGTATTCATGCAAGACATAACGAATACTACATTCGTACAGTAAGAGGTGATAAGAAAGACCCATTGACCCAGATGATGTCTGATGCTGGATTTCCAGTAGAGGATGATGTAATGAATCCAAGTCACACTGCTGTGTTTTCTTTTCCAATGAAAGTAGATAAGGGTGCAGTATTCAGAACAGATATGACTGCAATAGAACAACTTGAGTTGTGGTTGGTGTATCAAAAACATTGGTGTGAACATAAACCATCTGTGACTATATCTGTAAAAGAAGATGAGTGGATGGAAGTTGGTGCATGGGTGTATAAACACTTTGATTGGATGAGTGGTGTAAGTTTCTTACCATTTTCGGAACATACATATAAACAAGCACCTTATCAAGATTGTGATAAGGAAGAGTACGAAAAGATACTCAAGAGTATGCCGAAGATTGTAGATTGGTCGCTACTAGGTGAATATGAAAAACAAGATATGACTATCGGCTCTCAAGAACTTGCTTGTTCTGCGGCTGGTGGTTGTGAGATATGAAACTAATTGTATGTGAGTCATGTGACGCTGAGTTTAAAATAAAACACACGATGGACAAAAGATTATATAACGAAAGATTTTGTCCATTTTGTGGTGATGCAATAAAAGAAGAAATGGAAGATATAATAGAGGATTACGAAGATGAATATGAATAACTGTATATGTACAAGTTGTAACCATGATGACCATTGTTACGAAACTTGTAAAAAAGAAAATTGTGAATGTGAAGTGTGTGAGTGTGTATGTTGTAATGAAGTGACTGCCGATGATGGGATGTAGAAACTGTGGTCATAACTCACATTGTGGATTACCATTAAGAGATGTTGGATTATTTGGAAGAGAAAATTCAGATAGTCTAGGTGCAATAATATGTCACAATTGTATTTGTGAGAAATGTGAAAAAGATTATGCAAAATGGTCTAAGACTTCAGACCAATATAGTGAATGGGTAGATGATGAAGATAGTTATACGGATGAAAGAATTGTATGAAAACGCAAAGTGCGAAGGCGAAAGGTCGCAGACTCCAACAATGGTTTCGTGACCAATTGATTGAAAAATTAGAGGTACATCCAGAGGACATTGAATCAAGGTCAATGGGTGCTGGTGGAGAAGATTTAATTATGGCGAGGGCTGCAAGAGAGAAGTTCCCTTATTCTGTTGAATGTAAAAACCAAGAAAAACTAAACATCTGGGAATCATATTCTCAAGCAGTCGATAATTGTAAAGACTACGAACCAGTGGTTGTTATTAAAAGAAACAATCATAAAGCACTGGTTGTGGTTGACGCAGAATATTTTGTAGGACTGCACAAGAATGAGAAGATATGATTATAAGAATCATGTACTTGAACTTAAAGGAAGTAAGGGTACACTGTACACAGACGATAAACTCCTTTTTAGAGGTGATGGATATATTGCAATCAAGATGTTCATTGATAAATCTGAACGTGACCCAAACGTGGTAAAGATATTCAGAGCACAACTTGATATGCGAGAAGATTGTAAATATAAAATACAAGATGAGGTGATGAGAAGAAAAAAAGAAGAAGAAATGATGCGACAAGCGAACCAACCAAAGAGTGTTTCCAAAAAGAAAAAATAGATATGCAAATTTGGAATGGATGTCTTGTTATAAATAGTACCGATAGTTTAAGTCTGAACTATCTTTTTCAAAAATAAAGGAGAACAGAATGTCTGTGGCAGAAGCCGTATACGAAGGAACGTGTCATATATGTGACGCAGTGAAATCTTCCTTCTTAAAAATATTTTATAATATACAAAGAGGAAGACAGTTAAGTGCAAACCAAAGAATATTTCAAGAGATGATGCACATTGATAGAGATGCTGGTTATCACTTAGCAAATTTGAATGAAAGAACCAACCAAGAATATGACCAGAAAATTAGTGAATTGAGAACTGGTTTTAAATGGGGTTGGGAAGATAACGGAGAAGATTAATATGAAATTTTATTTACCATTTTTTGTAGTAGTTATGATGTGTACCATGTTATTATCATCAGTTCATTCAGAAGAAGTTGTAGAGCCAACTTTGACGATTGAGATGTTGAATAAAAGAGATAAAGAGAAGATGTTGTATAGTGATGAACTTGTTAGAGTTGAGGTAGGTGACACGATTAGTTGGGTGCCTACATCAAAAGGACACAATGTTCAGTTTGTATCTGTACCAGAGGGTGTAGAAAAAGTAAAGAGTAAACTAAGTAAAGAATTCTCCTATACTTTTGAAACTGAGGGTGTGTATCTTTATCTATGTACTCCCCATGCTGGAATGGGAATGATTGGATTAGTCGTTGTGGGTGATTCGCTAGATAACCTAAAATCGGTGAAAAAACACAAATTAATGGGTAAATCCAAGAAAAAGTTCAAAAAACTTCTAAAAAATATTTAAAAAAAATACTAAACCCTTGATTTTCAAGGGTTTTTTTTTACCTTTTTTACTTGACATTGTTCTCAGAACATGGTACATTCTATATGTAATCAAGAGAAAGAGAATCAATGTTAGAACAATACGAAAATGAAATCAAGGTCTGGGAAAAAGAACTCGCTAAGTTAGAGAAAATGAAGAAGACGCCAGGTATTGGTTATGCAAAAATTGTTGCGAAAAAAAAGATTGCAGTATACAAAGATATTGTTAATGAAATGAAGTTAATACTTGCTATATAAGAAAGGTAAAAATATGGGAATGTCAAGTTACGTTTTAGATTGTGAAGAAAAGTTTTGGGATGGTGTTGTAGACATCATCAAAGAGTCAGATACTATTCAAGAAGCAACTGGAAAGGCTATGGAACTTTGGAAGAAAGAAGTTCCCTTCTTAGATGAAGATGATGTGTTTGGTCAAGTCGAAGATTATTGGCAAGACTTTTGGTCAAATTATCTTTAAATAGTTGTTGACATATTATGAGAATATGTTATTATAATAGTGTAAGTGATTCGTTTTTAATATGAAAGGTAAAATATGTTTGATAATTTAAAAAATTGTGTTGTTAAAGATTTAAATGAGTTGTCTAAGTTGGGTGTGGATATAGGGTCTGCATTAACCAAGGTCAATGCTGGTTTCTTTGACGAAGACATTCAAAATTGGTCTGAGGGTGGTTGCTCAACTACCGAAGCAACTGACATTATATTAGTTATGTCAACACTATGAAAATAGTTGTTGACAAATATTGTCAATATGTTATTATAATAGTGTAAGTGATTCGTTTTTAATATGAAA
>CEWK01035331.1_pt1 | contig 11046 bp, 9 predicted proteins | sample 531431 | NCBI WGS metagenome assembly CEWK01 (sample SAMEA2623059, study PRJEB7988) | marine metagenome | isolation source: saline water (ENVO:00002010), including
TGTAATTTTTTTTGTTATTAATTCAATTTTTTCAGAAAGTAGATCTTATTCTTTTTATAAATCACTTGCATATTTAAGATACTTTCTTTTTGTACTGGGTCTTTATTATATTTTATATAATTCTAGTGGTAATGTAAAAAAAATCGTTTCCAAAATATTTATTTTAATATCTATATTCTTGGTAGCAGATATTTTTTTCGAATTTTTTTTTGGAAAAGACATATTTGGTAATAATTATGGCGCAAATTACAATAGAATCTCAGGGCCTTTTGGTGATGAATTGATAGTTGGTTTTTTTCTATTTTATTTTAGCTTTATATCATTGGGACTATTTATAAGATATCATAAATTTAATAATAAATTTGTTTTTTATTTATTTACAGTTACAATTATTTATACAATTTATCTTACTGGAGAAAGAAACGCGTTCTATAGTTCATTGATTTTCCTTATTTTGATAATTCTTTTAGAAGCAAAAATTAGAAAAATTAGTTTTTTTGCTCTTGTAACAATAACAGTGCTTTTTTACTTTAGTAACAAATTTAATGTTGTGGGCAATAAATATGATTTAAGCAATATTAATCAAATAAAAAGTTTGAGTAAAGAGAGGGACGCTGAGGATTTTTCAAAATTTGAAAAATTGTCTAATACTGCATTAAATAGTCATTGGATACTGCATTATAAGTCAGCATTTGAAATATTTAAAGAAAATCCAATTATTGGATCTGGATTTAAAACTTTTAGATCAGCTTGTCCAAAAAATGAAAATAGCAAAAAATATTTATGTGCAAGTCAACCTCACAATATTTATTTTGAGCTTTTATCTGATACTGGCATTATCGGTTTATTAATTTTTATTTTAATATTTATTTACCCAATCCTTCTTTTCTTAAAAAACTTTAATAATATAAATATTTCAACAAAAATATTTTTTGCTTTATTTTTAGTATATATTTTTCCATTCAAACCTCATGGAAGTCTTTTCACCACATCATTTGCTACTCTTTTATGGTTTTTATACTCTATAAATTTATATTACTTAGAAGATGATAAGAAAAAATAAATACCCTTTTGTAAGTATAGTAACACCTAATTACAATGGTGAAAAATATTTAGAAGAAACAATCAAATCTATTATCAACCAAACTTCTCATGATTATGAATTTATTTTAGTAGATGGAAAATCCACTGACAATTCTTTAAATATTATAAAAAAATATCTAAAAAAAATTAACATATTTATTTCTGAAAAAGATAAAAGCATGTACCATGCAATTGACAAAGGTATTTCAAAAGCAAAAGGTGAAGTAATTATTTGGATTAATTCAGATGATTTGTTACATAAAAAAGCAGTTCAAAATGTATCTAAAATATTTAAAAAAAATCCAGACATTGATTGGATCTCTGGAATTAATGGTTACATAAAAAAAAATATACAATTCAGTGGTATTCCATATATTTATCCAAAATTTATTCTCTCTAAAGGTTATGCAAATCATGCGCACTGGGGCTTTGTGCAGCAAGAAAGTATTTCATTCAGGAAAAAACTTTACAAAAAGTCTGGTGGATTTGATTATAAATATAAGAATTCTTGTGACTTTGGATTATGGAAAAAATTTTCAACTATCACAACTTTGCATTCTGTTTATATTAATATTGGTTTTTTTAGATCATGGGAAGGTCAAGACTCAAAAGTAAATAGGCATATTACTTTTAAAAGTATTGGAATGAAAAAAATTCCCTTTTATAGTTTTAGGTATATTAGAAATTTATTATCTTTAATCTTACTGCCTTACATATTGATTAAGACATATATTTTAACAAAATAATATATACTGAAATAGTTATAAAAATTAATAATATTAGAAACTTTTCTATAAGCATATATGTATAAATTGGGACATTTACAACTAATAAGTATAATAAGACAGTTTTAGTTTTTCCAAACCTTTTTAAAATTTTATGATGAAGATGATTTTTATCTCCCCTGAGCGGGTTCAGATTATTCAAAATTCTAATAAAAAATAAACGAAGCATGTCTATACCGGGAATTATAAATAAAAGAAATATTTCTTCTGCGAAATACAAAGTTGGATTATAATAATTTTCTTTGATTAGTATTGCCGCTATGCTTACTGATATAAGGTAATTGCCAGAATCTCCTAAAAAAACTTTATATTTCAAGTTTAAAAATAAAAAAATAATTATCGAAATTATAAATACATAATAATATTCAAATATTTCAAAATTTTTAAATATTAAATATAAAAAGAAACTTAGACCTATTGAGGATGCTAATCCATCAATACCATCAATAAAATTAAATGCATTAACAAAAAGTAATATGCATAATGCAGAGAAAGTGTAGCTAAATATTATGTTATCGTTAATAAAAACAGAATTGTTAAAAAAAAAACTTAGACTATTTATTCTTAAACTTGGCTCAAAATAAAAAACTATTAAACAGGCTATAAGTGTTAAAAATAATCTTAATTTTGCATCTAAATTTTTAATATCATCAATTATAGCGATTAGAAAAAAAGACAATATTAGATAAATACTTATGTATTTATCTAAAACACCTTCATTTAAATAGATTATAACTAAATTAATAACCAAGCTGCTTAATAAAAATATACCACCAAATAAAAGAGCCTTAGATTTATGTATACTTAGTCTACCTGGAGTATCTATTAAATTAAGTTTGGAACATATACGTTTTCTATTAACACACAAAACATATAAGAAAAATACAGCTATTAGGTTTGCAAAAAAAAATTTCATATAATTTTCTTTATAAATCTATTCGCAAAATAATTTGAAGCACTACAAAGCAAAATGTTTATGGTATGTATATTTATTCCAAAAGAATTTGTTAAGTTTTTGTCTAATACTAAACAATTTCCATATTTTTTGTATATTTGTTTGTTGAACTCTACATGTTCACAATTCTTTCCATTGTTACTATCATAAGTAAAATCTATTACTTTATTCAGCTTATAAATTCCCATCCCTCCATACGCTGAAATTACATTTATTTTTTTTGTCTTAATAATAAAATTTATAAATAAGAATTTACCTATTAAATTAAAAAAAATTTTTCTAATTTTGCTGTTTTTTTTGTAAGATTTAAATAGTTCTTCAAAACAATCATAATTAATAATATTATCAATTCTAAGGGTCCATATATCATAATATAAAAATTTTTGAGTGGGAAAAATTCCAATTGAATTCTCATTTTCTAATATTGCATTTTTGATCTTTTTTGCTGTAAGACTTCCATTAACCCCCCCACAATCTAAAACAATCATCAAATCGTAAGTTTTCAAACTTTGGTCATTTTTAATAAAATTTAAATATTCATTTCTGCTTATAGCCAATCTCATAACCCTATTTTCTATACCTTGTAAATTTTTATTTATTAATACTCCTTTTCTTCTTTCTAGATATTTTTTAATTAGATCACTTGAATTATCAGATGAGTCAGATTCAACAAAAATTATAAAATAATCCTCAAATTTTAGATTTAATTTATCAAGAGTCTTAAATAAACTCTTTAGATTAGATGACTCATTTCTTACTGGAATACAAAATACGACTTTTTTATTTATCATCAATTTATTAATATTAATAAAAGTTTGTTATTCGATACATTAATATTGATTTTATAGCATAACAAGCCAATACATTTATTTGCATTTATTTAAAAGGTGAATATATTGAGTAAAGTTAAAGTTATCTTTAATCAACTAAATTACAAAAACTTAATGAATAAATTCTTAATCGTTGGAGCTGGTGGTTTTATAGGAGGTCATCTAATTAATAGATTAATTGGAGAGGGAAATAGTGTCAGAGCGGTAGACTTGAAACCTATTGATATGTGGTTTCAGAAATTTGAAAATGTTGAAAATTTTTCTTTAGATATGCAAGAGTTTGAAAATTGTTTAAAAATGTCAAAAGATGTTGATTATGTAATGAATCTAGCATGTAATATGGGTGGCATTGGCTTTATAGAAAATAATAAAGCAGAATGCATGTTGTCTGTATTGATAAACACTAATTTATTAAAGGCCTGCCAGAAAAATAATGTTAAAAGATATTTTTTTTCTTCAAGTGCATGTGCCTATAATAAAGATTTACAGAACGATCCAAACATAGAAGGATTAAGAGAGCAAGATGCTTACCCAGCTATGCCAGAGGATGGTTATGGTTGGGAAAAGTTGTTTAGCGAGAGAATGTGTAGACATTTTAAAGAAGACTATGGATTAGAGACAAGAGTAGCAAGATTTCACAACATATATGGACCAATGGGCACGTTCGATGGTGGTAGAGAAAAAGCACCTGCTGCAATATGTAGAAAAGTTATAGAAGCGAAAATAAATAATAAGGAAAAGATTGACGTATGGGGCGATGGAACACAAACAAGAAGTTTCCTTTTTATAGATGACTGTATTGATGCCGTTATGAAACTTTTTTATTCGGATTTTTCTCATCCAATAAATATTGGTAGCGATGAAAAAGTTACAATAAATCAATTAATATCTATTGCAGAGGAGTGCTCAAAAAAAAAATTCAAAAAAAATTATCAACTTGATAAACCGCAGGGTGTCAAAGGTAGGTCTAGCAATAACGACTTAATAAAAAAAGAATTGGGATGGGATTATAAATATTCTTTAAAAGATGGTATAAAAAAAACTTATGAATGGATAGAACAGATTTATATAAATAAAAAAAATGATGAATATGTGAGATTTACAAAGAAAAACCTTAATAATTAACGAATTGTGAACTTATATACTTCTGCTTGGTCAATAATATCTACTAAAAATCAAAAAAAATTTTTTTTCATTATAATTCTATTTCTTATTTTATCTATACTAGAAATTGTTAGTATAGCAGCAGTAATTCCATTTGTTGCAGCTTTATTTTCTCCAGAAAAATTATCGACTTTCCCGCTTTTAAAAAATTTTAGTTATTTATTAAACCAATATCAGAATTTTCTTATTCCACTATTTTGTATATGCTTCTTTTTTCTATTTTTACTTAAAAATTTATTTTCTATCATCACATATAGATATATTTTTAATTACAATAGCGAAATAAGAGCCGAAGTATCTACTAAATTACTAAAAAAATTTTTTAATCAAGATTATTTATATTTTATAAATAATACTCAAGGTAAGCTATCAGCAACAATGAGTTCTGAAACCTCTGTTTTTTCCTCAGAATTTTTAGATGCTTTAATGATATTTTTAAGTGAATGCATATTATTGGCTGCAATATTTATTTTAATAATATTTACTGGGAATAGTGTGATTTTCTTTGCAATTGTACCTATAGCAATATTAACAATGCTAATTCTTACCTTATTAAAAAAAAAAATAAAAAATTGGGCTGTTTCAAGAGTTGAGTTAGCTGAGAAAATGGTAACTGTAAGTCAGAGAATATTTATAGGAGTAAGGGATATTTATTTTTTAAAAAATTTGGATCAACTGATAAATAATTTTTATCTCTTAAATAAAAACCAAAGCTTACTTGATGCTAAGACACAGACAATAAGTATTATACCAAGGGCATTACTAGAATTAATGGGATTAATGATTTTACTAATTACATTAATATACCTTTACAAAGAAGGGATATCTAATAATGAAATAATTACTAAAATAACTTTTTACTTTGTAGTAGCCTATAGAGCGTTACCTTCATTCAGCAGAATACTAGTGCAAAGACAAAGAATTAAATATTCTGAAAACTCAGTTAAAATCATCAAAAATACTCTTATGCTAGAAGATAAAAGAATTTTAGATATACCAAATAATGACAAGATTGAATTTAATAAATCTCTTAAATTTTCTAATATAAACTTCTCTTACTCCGATAAGAAAGAATTTATAAGAAATGAAAACATTACTATTGAAAAAGGTAAAGTTATTGGGATATATGGCCAAAGCGGATCTGGCAAAAGTACTCTTCTTAACCTTCTTACATTTTTGATAAAACCTAGGTCAGGAAAAATTCAAATAGATGATAAAGAGATATCAAATGAATACGAAAGAAGAAAATTTCAAAATTTAATTACTTTTATTTCGCAGGATACATTTTTAATTGAGGATACAATAAAAAATAATATTACCTTTACAACTCAGAAACGAATAGATGAAAAAAAATTAAATAATGCAATAAAATTAGCTTGCGCTGAAAAGTTTATTCATGAACTTCCTGATAATTTGAACTACATGGTGGGTACACATGGTAGGAAAATTTCATCAGGTCAAAAACAAAGAATTGTAATTGCAAGATCTTTTTATGACTCTCGAGAGATTTTGGTATTAGATGAAGCTACTAATGCACTTGATGAAGAAACTGAAAAAAAAATTCTACAAAACATAATAAATAAAAAAAATGGTAAAACTATTATAATTGTATCCCACAATAAATCTAATCTATCTGTTTGTGACAAAAGTTACGAAATTGAAGATGGTAAAATAATTCTTTTAAATAAAAAAACTTAAAAAATTATAATTAAGTTATTATTTATTATAATATTTGATTTCATCTTTAAGCATTATTTCAACTAATTCTTTTAAAGATATTTTAGGTTTCCAATTAATTTCTTTCTTAGCTTTTGTAAAATCACCCTTTAAATAATTTACTTCCGATGGTCTAAAATATTTTGGATTTACTTTTATAATTACTTTATTTGTTTTTTTATTAATTAATTTTGTATTTAATCCCTTTCCAATCCATTTTGAATCAATTTTTAAATAATCAATACAATAGTTTATAAACTCTTTTATAGAATATGTTCTACCAGTACAAATAATATAATCTTCTGGAATTTTTTGTTGCATCATTTTCCACATTGCTTCAACATATTCTTTTGCAAAACCCCAGTCTCTTTTTGCATCAAGATTGCCAAGTTCTAAAAAATTTCGTTTATTGTTAATTATTTCTACTAATCCTTTAACTATTTTTCTTGTAACAAATTCCTCACCCCTTAATGGAGACTCATGATTAAATAATATTCCTGAAACTGTAAAAAGGTTATAAGAATTTCTATAATTGACTGTAATATAATGTCCAAACAATTTAGATATGGCATAAGGACTTTGAGGATTGAAAGGAGTTTTTTCATTTTGAGTTTTATGCAGAACATCTCCAAACATTTCTGAGGAAGATGCTTGATAAAACTTGATTTTTGGATTCCTATTTCTTATTGTCTCTAAAATTCTCAATACGCCTAAACCTGTAATATTAGATGTATTAAGTGGACTACCAAATGAACTTCCAACAAATGATTGAGCCGCTAAGTTATAAACTTCATCAATATTGTATTTTTTAAAAACTCTTTCTATCTCAAAAGTCTCACCTAGCTCCATTTCTTCGAAGATTATTTTTTTTTCAATTCCCAATCTTTCTAATCTCCAATTATTCATTCTCGCGGATCTTCTATCAGTTCCAATAACTTTGTATTTTTTTTTTAGAAGTAAATCAGCAAGATATGCTCCGTCCTGCCCCGAAATTCCAGTTACAAGTGCTGTTTTTTTTTTCATGAATTTTTTTAGAAAATTAAATATAAAATTTAAATAAGAGTTTATCCTAGTTTATATTATAGATTTATACTATAAAAAAATATCCTTAAAATAATATTAGATAAAATGGTAAATTTTCAATATTCGTTTATGAAATGTAGTAAAAATATTTTTTATGATTGAGATTTTTATAGTCCTTATTTTATTAATATTTGCCGTATTTTTTTCAGGGTTTATTTTTGCAAATATGTTTTTAAAACTCAAACTTGAACACTTAGAAATATATGAAATAGGTTTTTTTGGAATTATTTTCCTAGTTTTTTTATCATTTATATTACATTTTTTCTTTCCTCTAAATGAAATAACTAATTCTCTCATTATTTTTTTATTATTTTTAATTTTTATTTTTAAAATTAAAAAAAAAAATCAGTTAAATTTTATAAAAGATTATAAATATATATTCATAAGCTTAATTTTAGTTTTCATCATGACTTTGAAATATAATCCTAATGAAGACTATGGATATTATCATTTACCTTACATCATTAACCTTGTGTCTGAAAAAGTAATCTTTGGATTATCAAATTTGCAACCGCAATTTGGTTGGAATTCAACTTGGTTAAATTTTTCATCAATGTTTTATTTGCCTTATTTTGAGATTAGAGGAACTCAACTAAGTAACTCTATTTTATTTTTTTTCATTATCTATATGTTTTTAAAAGAGTTAAATTCCTTTAAAAATAAAAATTGTTATTCTTTTTTATATATTTTATTCTTAACAAGTTATACTGTAATAAAATTTTCTAGAATTTCTGAACACGGCTTTGATTTTCCAGCAAATATTTTTTTACTTCTAGCCATATATTATTTTTTAAAAATTTCAGAGGAACAGAATCTTACAAATATTAAGAAATATTTTATAATAATTTGTTGCTTTTCTCTCTTTGCATTTACTATTAAAGTTTCTACATTTATAGCTCCTTTACTTGTCATTTTTTCTTTAATTTTAATTATAAAAAAAAAGATAAAATTGGATATTTTTAAAGTTCCTCTCATTTTTTGCACTATTTTTTTTGCTTTTTGGATAACTCAACAATTTATTTATACAGGATGTATGATGCCATATTTTAAAATTACTTGCATGCAAGGTTTAGAATGGCACACTAAAGATATATCAAATATGATTTCCGGTCTAACTGGCAGTGTTAATAAATCTTACAATTTATATACAGGAGATTTATCACCCAGTAATTACTCAAAAAACTTTAATTGGGTGAATACTTGGTTTCAAAGAAATAAAATAGAAATTTTAGAACATATATCAGCAATTATATTACCGATTATAATTTTACTAATTTTAAATTTAAAATTTTTATTAAGTAATAAAAAAAATATTTCGATATTAAATAATCATAAAAGATTTATACTTTTAACTTTAAGCTTTCTGACTATTTTTGGATTAATGATTTGGTTCACTAAATCACCTGTTATTCGTTTTGGTATTCCATATATATTCTTATTATTTTTTTTATTATTAATCATTATTATTGATTTAGTTAAAATAGAATTTACTAAAAGTATAAATATATTGATAATTTTATGTTTATTTTTCAACTTATCAAAAAATTTCAATAGAATAATCAAAAGTGAATCTGAAACTTATTGGCCTGAGATTTTATCAGTTAATTTTCTTACAAAAGAGATGGATGGTTTTAAAATAAATTTTCCAGATCAGAAGGCAGTTAATCCAAAAAAAAAATTATGTTGGTCAACTCCTTATATTTGTAGTGTTTCGCAAGGTAATAACTTAAAATTTTACAAAAAATATACTTATACTTTTGTTGCGTCTAAATGAATAGTCATAAATTAAAAAAATTGATTAATTTTTCTTAAGATTTTTAAAAATATACAAAGAATATAATTATTAAAGTATTTTTTTGATATAACTAAATCTTGTTTTAGTTTTCTATAAAATAAACTTAGCTTTGTACTATCGCCACCAGTTCTCATTATAATCATATATTTGTCAAAAAAACTAAATTTATACTTTTCGTTCAAAAAAATTTTTAAAATAAAATCATAGTCCCCAGATATAGGAAAATTTTCTGAATATTTGTTATTAAATAATACTTCCCTTTTTGCAAAAATTGAAGTGTGAGGTGGCATCCATCCATATTTTAATTTTGATTTTTTATAACTTGAGCTTTTCCAAATTCTTTTAATTTTATTTTTGTTTAGTTTCGAACAAAATTTTATATTTCCATAAATCACATCCGATTTTTCTTTAATTATAAAATCTGCAATTTCACTTAGTGTTTCTTTGTCATAAAAAAAATCATCTGCATGTAAAACTCCTATATAGTCTCCTGAACAATTTTTTATTGCTAAATTTAAAGATCCAAACTTATTATTAGATTTTTCATCTTTAATAACTTTTTTATTTTTTAAAGACAAAAGAAAATTTTCGGTTTGATCTTCTGATTTAGAATATACTATAATATGTTCCTTATTTATATACGTTTGACTATCAAAAGATGATATTGCTTCTGAAAGATAAGGCATACCATTTTTTACAACCGTTATTATTGATATTTTTAATTTCTCCATTTATATAATTAATTTTTAAGTTTTATATTATTTTATAAGTACATAAAAAACTATTTGTTTAATCTTATTTGTTTATTGATAAATATATTTAATAAAATAAATTTATGTCATCAGATATAGTTTTAACAATTATAATTCCATGTTTTAATGAAATAAAAACTATAGATAAAATAATCAATAAAATTAAAAAACAAAAAATTAGAAAACAAATTATTCTAATTGACGATTTGTCAACCGATGGAACAAAACAAATAATAAGAAAAATAATTTATAGAAAAGTAGATAAAGTTATTTATCATAAAAAAAATTTAGGTAAGGGGGCATGTATAAAATCTGGGATTAAACATGCAAAGGGTCAAATCATTTTGATACAGGATGCAGATTTAGAATACTCTCCTTCAGATTACAAAAAACTAATTAAACCAATTTTATCAAAAAAAACTAATGTAGTATATGGATCAAGAGTCTTAAATAAAAATAGATACTCAGATCATAATTTTAGTTCAATCTTTAGGGTAGCTGCAAACCATATTTTGACAATTTTTTCTAATATTTTAAACAATCAAAAACTTACAGATGCTCATACTTGTTACAAGGTTTTCAAAAAAGATATTTTGAAAAAAATTAAATTAGAAGAAAATGGCTTTAGTTTTTGTCCAGAACTAACTACAAAAATTGGTCTAATTAATGAAAAAATTTTTGAAGTATCAATACGTTATAAAGGTAGATCTTATGGTGAAGGAAAAAAAATTAACTTTAAAGACGGTATTGATGCAATAATTACACTTATTTATTATAAATATTTTAATAAATAAAATATTAAATACTTGAATACATCATTCAAAATTGTATAAGTATGCGCCTGGTGATTATTGCGAAAGTGTAATACCCGATCCCATACCGA
>CEWK01127854.1_pt1 | contig 11045 bp, 10 predicted proteins | sample 531431 | NCBI WGS metagenome assembly CEWK01 (sample SAMEA2623059, study PRJEB7988) | marine metagenome | isolation source: saline water (ENVO:00002010), including
TTGCCACAAACTTTGGGTAGGTTCATTACTAATAAGTGATGAAAATGATACTACTGCCTACCCTTGCTCTTGCAATTGCCTCTAGTTTTTCTGCTTGCGTTAGTATTCCTTCGGTTCGCTCAAGTGATGCAGGTAAAACAGTTATGCTTCACTGGCTCAGCTCGGACGATGCCGGTCTTGTTCGAAACACTGGAAGCGACGGAAATCTTAGTTCCAGCACAAATCTCTTTTCTGGGAAAGCGATCGAGACTTTTGAACAAAGTCCTACCAAATCCGTTTCTTCTTGGCAGGATGGAAAGAGACATGGAGAAACCGTTGAATTTTTTTACAACGGAAGAAAAAGGCGAGTAATCAACTATCAGAATGGAATCAAGGATGGAAAGGCAACAGAATATAGAATCACGGGGGAACTCCTACGCGAAGAAAATTATGAATCTGGTAAGTTAAGTGGTAACAAAAGCGAATGGCACCCGAATGGACAAAAGATTTTGGAAGTTTCAATGCGTGATGGCACACCGCACGGAGAGGCGGAGGAATGGTATCTGGACGGAACCCAAAAATCTTCCACTCTCTATCGACATGGACTCCGCGAGGGACCCGCCACCGAATGGTACCAGTCAGGACAGAGAAAACTTGGGCTGTTTTATCAGAAAGATAAGCAACATGGTTTGCGCACTATTTGGTACGAAAATGGTCAGCAAAGGTTGATCGCTCAATTTGAAGATGACAAAATGGAAGGGAACTCCAAAGGTTGGTTTCCCAATGGACAACAACAATTTGACTATAATTTCAGGAACAATCAAGAGCACGGTGTCTGCACAGAATGGGACCCCACTGGGAAAAAGGTTTCTGAACTCCGTTTTGTAGATGGTGCCCCCGTTCAGAATTTGCTAACGGGTCAGAGAATTGATTCTTCGGAAGTAGAAAATATTGCTTCTGAATCGGAAACCACTTCGGAAATAGAAGGTTCTGATCGTTCGTTGGAAGCTCCAGAGCAAAACAAAGCTGAGGTGAAAGACGAAGAATTACCCCAAGCCCAAGTTGTAATTCCAACTACAAAAAAGCCCCTTGTCCCATCTCCTGCACCCACTCCATTACCTCCAGAGAATGTAGACTTGATCCCCCCACCGCCTCCTGCCTCCTTGCCTGTCCCACCAGTGGACAAGGCTCCCGATTCCACAGTTCCTGCACTCCCCAATGAAGCGTTTGTCCCTCCGTTGACCACTTCTCCGAAGGATGCGACGAAAGATTTCAACCCCTTTGATGCACCTCCTCCCCCGCCTTTGCCACCTGCTCCACCTTTACCTCCTGCTCTTCCCGCTTCTCCTGAAGAAGCGGTTTTTCCTCCTTTGCCCTCAAACCCACAACCAGAAACTCCAGAATTTAACCCTTTTGATGCCACACCTCCTCCTCCACCGCCTGCTCCACCAGTGGAAGCGGATATTCCTCCTTTACCCCCTGCCCCAACACCAGATACTCAAGAGTTTAATCCTTTTGACGCCGCTCCTGCACCAACTGAAAAGGAGGTAGAAGAAAATAATCCTTTTGATTTTACTCCACTTCCATCGGATAAAAGTGAAGAAAATACCGATCCCAATCAAACAAGTGTTCCACTTGAAAATGTTTTTAATTCTCCTCCGCCCCCACAGGAGCCAGAATTTAATCCATTTGATTTGCCACCACCCTCTGATCAATAACTTTATTTTGATCATTAAAAGAGTGGCAGCCCGGCAGGGATTCGAACCCCAACTAGAGGTACCAAAAACCTCTGTGCTACCATTACACCACCAGGCTATAAAGTATTTATTATGAAAGGAGCATATTTAAAGTCAAGTGATATGGACTGAAGATTTTGATTTCATGGAAAAAACGAAGTACAAAAGAATCATTTTAAAAATCAGTGGAGAAATTTTAGGGAGCCGAGAGGAAGGCGAACCTATATACGCCCGCTCACTCGAAAAAATATGTGCTGAAATTAAAGCAGTTGCCGACATGGGGGTGGAAATTGGGCTGGTTGTGGGTGGTGGAAATATTTTTCGCGGTCTTCAAGGCAGTGAGAAAGGAATCGACCGCACCACCGGAGACTCAATGGGCATGCTAGCAACCGTAATTAATGGGCTTGCGATCATGGATCGCTTAGAAAAAATGGGGGCGGTGGTTCGGGTTCAAAGTGCAATACCTATGGACAAGCTTGCGGAACCGTACATTCAACGAAGAGCAACCCGGCATCTGGAACGTGGACGCATTGTAATTTTCGTCGCAGGCACGGGAAATCCTTATTTTTCGACTGATACCACTGCAGCCTTGAGGGCCAGTGAAATCTCCGCAGAAATCATTCTTAAGGCAACCAAAGTAGATGGAATTTATGACAAGGATCCTCACAAGTTTGATGATGCTACAAAATATGAATCGCTTTCTTACATGGAATGTTTGGAAAAAAGACTTTCGGTTATGGACTCAACCGCCTTTTCTCTTTGCATGGACAATAAAATGCCTATTCTTGTTTTTGATTTAGAAAAACAAAATTCCATCCGAACGGCAGTGTCTGGAGAAACAATTGGTACCATTGTGAGCTAGATATCATGAAACCAAGCAAACGATAAAACTTAGAAAAATAAATTATGGAAACGGAACAAATCTTTGAAAAAATGAATCGTGTAATGTCTAAGTCTGTTGACCATGTGCTTCATGAATTTTCAACTCTTCACACGGGTAAGGCAAGCCCCTCAATGGTGGAAAATGTTATGGTCGATGTATATGGCTCCAGTATGAAAATTCGGGATGTTGCCGCCATTACAACACCTGATGCTCGTACTGTCCAAATACAACCATGGGATAGGTCAACTGCAGCTCCCATCGAAAAAGCTTTGATTGATGCCAAGCTCGGAATTACCCCAATCGTTACCGGTGAACTTATTCGTATGCCGATTCCTGAGCTCAGTGGTGAACGTAGAGAAGAACTATGCAAAATGGCACAAGGCTATGCCGAGCAGGGTCGAATTGGGATAAGAGCATCAAGAAAAGACGCGATGGATGCACTGAAGGAAGCTCAAAAAGAGGGTCTCCCTGAAGATGATTACAAAAGATGCGAGAAGGAAGTTCAAAAGTGTACTGACGACTCTGTATCCAAAATCAATGAAGCTCTTTCCGGAAAGGAATCGGACCTTCGTGCCATTTGATTTGGATGGCTCTCCTGGATCGATTTCATAAAATAGAATTCCCTCGCAACTTCTGCGATTCGCTTCGTTTAAAAGATGAAACAAATCGTTCTTAAACTCGGCACTGGTATTTTGTCTGCAGGTGCTGGCGAGATTCACCACCGCCGACTCCATAACCTTGCCGAAGGGATTGTCAGCCTTCGGGAAGAAAATGTGGAAGTTATTGTAGTAAGTTCCGGAGCAGTGGGGCTAGGAATGGGGAAACTGGGTCTTTCTTCCAGACCCAGCGACCTCTCCATCCTACGAGCATGTGCATCAATCGGGCAATGCTTACTAATGAATGCTTGGTCTGAGGCTCTTAATAAAGTAGGTCTTGTGCCAGCTCAGGTTTTACTTACGAGGGATGATTTTAACCAAAGAAGCCGATCTAAGAAAGTTAAGGAAACCCTTGAGGCTTTGCTAGGTCACAAGGTAGTACCGATCGTAAATGAAAATGATTCGGTCAGTGACGAGGAAATTAAGTTTGGTGACAATGATGTTTTATCCGCCTTACTCGCATCCCTTTGTGGTGCAGAAATGCTGGTTATTCTTTCTACGGCAATGGGACTTATGACTCACCATCAAGCAGGAAGCCTTATTCCATTTATTGCGGAAATCACACCGGCTATTGAGCAAATGGCAGAAGGCACTATGAGCCAGACTGCAGTCGGGGGAATGGCTACCAAAATTGAAGCCGCCAAAATTGCCACTAAATCAGGGTGTGCAGTATTTATAGGAAGTGGGGAACAGCCCGCAGACTTAACTCAAATCTTTAAGGGTAAGGCAGTTGGAACCTTTTTTGCACCGGCAGGTCTTGCACTAAAAGACCGAAAGAAATGGCTCGCTTTCTTTCCCAAGGCAAAAGGACATCTCATTGTGGATACTGGTGCCAGTGAAGCTATCCTAAATCAAGGAAGTAGTCTGCTCGCAAGTGGCCTGCACTCCGTTGAGGGAACTTTCGAGAAGTCAGATGTAATTTCCATTGCCACTCAAGATGGCAAAGTCATTGCCCAGGGCATTACTAGGTTCAACTCCGCTGAACTCGATCAAATCAAAGGTTTAGGACAAGATGAAATCCTAAAAATCTTTCCTGGAAGGAATCGTCCGGAAGTTGTTCATCGTGATCATTTGGCTCCCATCTTTGCCAAAAGTATTTGAATAACCTTGCTCGAATCCACAAATTAAGTTGATACCTATTCGTCGTGTACGATTACGAAGATGAGGAAGAGGATATTTTTGGCACCCCACCGGCGGTTTCAAGCTCGGTGCCTAGTATCGATTTTGAGAAAGAATTAAATCAAGATCAATTTAGTGCTGTCACTGCACCGGATTGCCCTGCTTTGGTTTTAGCAGGTGCAGGATCGGGAAAGACTCGAACCTTAACATATCGCGTCGCCTACTTACTATCCAAAGGAGTAAGTCCGGAAGCGATCTTGCTTTTAACTTTCACCAACAAAGCATCCAAACAAATGCTTAGCCGAGTGGAAGAACTGACTGGAATTGCAAACCACCGCTTTCTCGGCGGCACTTTCCATCATGTTGGAGGACAAGTTCTACGCCTCTTCGGGGATTCCATAAGTTTGCCAAGAAACTTTACAATTTTAGACGATGGTGATTCCGATTCCTTACTTAATGAGATCATCAGGGACTTGGATCCCGATTTTTTTAAAACCAAGGAAAACCCCAAAGCCAAGCCAATTAAGGGAATCATTAGTTTCGCAAGAAATATAATGACGGATGTAAATCAAGTGGCAAAAGGACGGTACCCGGGAAACGCGGATCTTCTTTCTAAGATCGAAAATTTCGCTAGTCTTTACCAAAAAATCAAACTACAGAGGGGACTGGCAGATTATGATGATTTATTAGTATACTGGCTAGAAATCCTTGAGAATAATGACGAGGCTGCCACCTATTATCAAAATCGATTTTCTCATGTATTGGTCGACGAATATCAGGATGTAAATTGTTTACAGGCAAAGATTGTAGATAAGATTGCCTATAAACATCAAATCATGGCAGTCGGGGACGATGCACAATGTATTTACACTTGGCGAGGTGCAGACTTAGATCAAATCCTAAGCTTTCCAGACAGGCATCCGGGAACCAAAATTTTCAAAATTGAAACGAATTATCGGAGCTCTCCTGAAATTTTGAAGCTTGCCAACGATATCCTCAAAAGCCGAGCCACGGAAGGTAGTTTTTCCAAAGTGCTTAAGCCCTCACGGCCCCATCAGGACCTTCCTCTGGTTGTTCCTACAATGGATGCCTACCAACAAGCTGATTTTGTGCTGTCAAAAGTGCAATCCCTCTATGACTCCGGAGTTCATTACGACGATATTGCTATTCTCTACCGAGCTCATTTTCATGCCATGGAACTTCAAGTGGAGCTTTCGAGAAGAGGCGTTCCGTTTGTGATTACCAGTGGAATGAGGTTTTTTGAACAGGCTCATGTCAAAGATCTCGTGGCTCAACTTCGATTCGTTGCCAACCCCAAAGATCTTACCGCTTTCTTTCGATTTGCTTGCTTGTTACCCAAGGTAGGGGAAAAGACGGCCGCCAAGATTATTGGTATTGCCGAAAAGTATACCCTTTCTAGTCAGTGCTCACTGATCGAGGCACTAGAATCGAAAGAAGTTTGGGCAAAGGTACCCAAAGATGCGAAAGAAGATTGGAAAGAACTAGTAGAAACTTTGAAAAATATCGCCATTCTTACTGCCACCGCTTCCCCGGCTCAAGTAGTAGAAGGTGCAATCGGAGGCTGGTATCAAGATTACTTAAGATCTACCTATGAGAATTGGCCAAGAAGAGAAGAGGATCTGGAGAGTTTGATTGATTTTGCCACCAAATACGAGAACCTAGCCGAAATGCTCTCCCAACTTGTGCTCTTAAGTTCGGAATCAGGAGATCGAGTGGTTCGACAGGGTGAACATTGCCTCCGGCTTTCAACCATTCATCAATCCAAGGGTCTTGAATATCAACATGTATTTGTGATCGGATTATCTGATGGTCTTTTCCCAAGTAAGCGGGCAATTGATGGAGAAAGCGACATGGAAGAGGAAAAGAGACTTTTTTATGTTGCCACAACCCGGGCAGAAAAGTCCCTACACCTAGTATTTCCCATGCTTTCCAATCAAAAAGGAACTCCGGTCAGACTTTTGCAAAGTAGATTTCTAAAGGATATTGATGATTCCCGGTATGATTTATTAAATGTCCATTCATCCTTTGGCCCAGGGAGAGCATCAAGCCTAGGCTGGAATCAATACGGCACAAAAAATACTTATGGCCGGGGTTATCGTGGCAGTTCGTATTGAGCCCTTTACTCCTCCAACGCAATCAATAAAGCCCTCCAAGGGAGTGATGCACAGTCAAACCTTTCGGGGAAGCGACGGATCGATTCATATACACAAAGATCACCTGGTAAGGAATCATCCGTTGAATCCATCAAGTAAAGAATTATTCGTTGGGCCAATATATTGGCATCTGTCGTATTCATCCCTTGAATTTCGATAGCCAATAATGAAGCCGCCGCAGTAGCTAAGGCCGAGCCCTGTAAATGATAACCCACTTTGGCAATCACCCCGCTAACCACAAGCAACTGAAGATCACATTGGTTGCCTGTTTTTTCACTTTGAAAGAAGCCTTGGCGAGAAAAATCCTCAAGCTTTTGATTGCAATGAGGGTTTTGGGCATGCAACTCAATGATTTCTCGGTGTAATGAATTCTCCGTCACTCAAAATTGATTTTTCCACATCATGGATTCCATTGGCTTCGGTGTGCGTTGGTTATATTTAGCAGAAGATTTTGACTGATAATCAACTTCCACCTCACCTTCTACTTTAAAATAAATCAACTGGCCGATCGGCATAGCTGCATATATCCGAACTGGTTGAGAAACCGAAATCTCCAAAGTCCAATGGTTACAAAATCCTACATCTCCCTTCCCCGCAGTCGCATGTATATCAATGCCCAGTCGACCTACGCTAGATTTCCCCTCAAGAAAGGGAACAAAACTTCGGGTCTCAGTATACTCCAGTGTTGAACCAAGATATGTCTTACCTGGTTGCAACACGATTCCATCATCTGCAATTTCAAAATGTTCCACTTGGTTATGCTTTTTAGCGTCGATCACATCATCGATGTAGCAGGCAAGGTATTTGGATAAATGGACATCATAACTGTTCGTTCCCAGACAATTTCGGTCAAAGGGCTCAACCAAAATGTCTCCCTCTTTTATTGCCTTTAATATCGCCAAGTCAGTTAGTATCATTCGTAGAAAATTTTAAAAAACTGAGAAATCAAAGATGAATTCAAAGCAAGAGTTCACAAGAATTTATTGACGCGAATGTACCATATTCAACTATCCAAAATAATACTCTCACATAAGCATCTCAGAGATTTTTCTCCGTGATGCTAAAGTCTAGATTATGCGAATGGACGATACACTCCAGGGGCAGGAACTGGATACTCTCCATTTTCGCCTGGCACCACTGGTGGTGTGGAGCTAAAGGTGTAATCATCAATTCCGGGGGCATAATCCCGTCCTTTTTCCATCAATTCCTCTGCTTCAATTTCTTTTCCGGAATAACAAGCTTCACGCCCAAGGATTGCAGTAAATGTACTCATCGCCCCATACTCTGCTTCGTTATATGGCTCTCCTTTATGAAGAGCCTCGATTAAGTCTTTCTGCTCTTGATAATGCCCTCCCGCGGCTCCACGAATACGAATCGCATCCCCTTCAAAAGGCTCGATAAATCGGGCAACGGAACAAGTTCCTTTAGAACCATGAGCATATTCTGCAACATGCGACCAACCACCTTTAAGATGGCGACCTTGGCTAAACATCTTGGTTCCGTCCGGAAAAGTGTATTCCACTGCTGTATGATCGAAAATTTGGGATAAAGTACGGTCTCCGCCCATGCGCATTTCACTTCCACCCATTCCGTTTGCTTTAACTGGATACATCCCTTTGATCCAACAACCCACATCTAGGTTATGAATGTGCTGCTCACAAATTTGATCCCCGGACGCCCAAGTAAAGTGATACCAATTGTTTACTTGGTATTCCATCTCAGTCATTCCCTCCTGTTTAGCACGATGCCAAATTGAATTCCCATTCCAATAAACTCTCAAAAGGTTAATGTCTCCAATAATTCCATCTTGGAGCTGTTTTACGCAATCCGTGAAACGTTCTTCGTGCCGGCGCTGTAAGCCGATTCCCACAGAAAGACCTTTTTCTTTTGCCAATTTAGCGGACTCCAAAACTCGTTTCACACCAGTAACATCACTTGCTACCGGTTTTTCCATGAAAACTTTCTTTCCTTGATTAATCGCATATTCAAACTGTTGAGGCTTAAAGCCTGGAGGAGTTGCAATGACTACCATGTCAACATCCTCATTGATTGCTTGTTTGTATCCATCAAGACCGCCGAAAATTCTACCTTCCACATCCACACGATCATCTCCATACTTTTTCTTAAAAGCAGCTAATTTGGTGGTCGCTTTTTCAGGGAAAGCTTCTGCAACTGCAACCAGTTTTGTGTTACAACGAATTCCTTTTTGACTTTCCAGATCCTTCGGTGCGTCTAAAATCTGCCCGATCGCACCGGTTCCACGACCTCCAAGTCCGATCGCGGCAACTCGGATAGTGTCACTCTGCAAGGCTTCCCCTCTGGCTACATAAGGTAAACTAGCTGCGACTCCGGCAAGTGCGCTTGATCCAATAAATTTTCTACGAGATAGTTGTTCAGGTTCTTTCATTTAATATTTTTTGTGGGTTGAGAGTTTCAAGGGTTAAAATCGGTAAATTATATCTTTTGTGGTATTGACTTGGATGGACCCTTAAGATCCATCAAAGACCATTGTATACCATCGAGAAAATGTTGCAACATGAAGGGTGTCCACCAAGTTGCTTTATTATGTCCGAAGTTGGAGTAAAAAATTCTTCCTTTTCCATAGGAACGAACCCATGAAACAGGATAATCATTTGTTTTTGAATTCCCTTTCTTATCGGTTTTTAAGGAATCCAATCCAATCAGGATACGTAGTTTAGACCGGTCATATCCTTTGTATTGATAAATTTCGTCCGAAAAACTAAATTCTGATTCGGTGAAAGCCCTATTAACTGGATGCTTCTTATCTTCCACAAAGAAAGGCCAGGTTCCACCTGCACCCCATGGGTGACCAGCAAAACATCCTCCAATCATTTCGGTGTATTCAGGCCAATTAGGCAAACCTCCATCTGATGCCGAATGAAAACCGACAAAAGCCTTGCCATCTTGTATGAAATTAAGAATTGCCTTTCGCTGGGAATCTTCAGCGAAAGCCTTTTGGATATGAGTGCAATTGTTGAAAATGATCAGATCATATTTAGCCAAGCCTTTCTCGGTGAACTCCTCGGTTTTTACTGTGAAAGTGGCATCAAATACCCCAGTTTTTTCGGCCATTATTCTGAGTGCTTTCGCTCCTGTAGGTATCGAGGGGTGCTTGAAGCCGCTAGCATGGGAATATATCAGGGCCTTGTGTAATTTGGCAGTTTTAACCGTTGTTTTTTTTGGCATAGCTTCCCAAATCTTATTTTCTTCTTCGTTGAACGCGAACAAGAGAGGTAAAGGCAAGGAGAACTGAAAGGTAAAAATTAAAAAGAGGATTTTCATCAGCTTTGTAAAAATGAACTGTAAAAGAACTGGGTTGCAACGAAGATGTAAAGCAGGAATTGGAAAAATATTTGGAAGCTAAGCTGCATTCTTTATTTGCACTCCGGGCACAAACCAAAGGCTTCCATTATATGACTAATCTCAACAAATCCATATCCGGTGGCAACTTCTTCAAGCTCCTTCGCCATACATAAATCAACTCTTTCGGTTTTTCCGCAGCCTCTACAAGTAAGATGGTGATGATGGTCATGGCTGTGCCCGAGGCAATAAACCTTGGTTCCATTCTCGCGAACCCCTCTTTGAACGACATCTATCTTTTCAAACTGCTCCAAGCACCGATACGCCGTGACTAAGTCACAAGATTTGTCAGGTAATTGAGCATAAGTCTCTTCTGCTGATATTGGAGAGTCCGATCTGGCCAAGACTTCCAGTATAGCCTTGCGTTGCTCAGTAACACGCAATCCTTTTTCCCGAAGGAAGGCAATTGCACTATCTACAAGTTGAGTCATTTATTCCATATTCTTAATTGCTGGTCTATTGATCAATAAAGAAAGTGAACATTATTGAATATAATGCTCCTTTTTTGTTTTTCAGGTTGAATGGTTTACCCGCAGGAATTACCAGTATGTCATGAATCGAATTTTTTGCCTTTATCCTTTTATCGCTTGTTTTTTGAGTATTCAGTTTAACATACAAGCAAGAGACAACCTAATTGAAACTTATAAAACCCAGAGCTTAAAAACAGAAAACAAAAGGCCATTTCATTATCGCACTTCCTCGCCCGACAAAATGGATCCAGGCAAGAGGTATCCTCTGCTTGTATTTTTCCATGGGGCTGGAGGAAGAGGCGAAGACAACCAAAGACAACTAGTTGATGCCGGTGGAATCGAAGCATTTGAAGACCAGGAAGTGCGTTCTAAAAGAAAATCCCATATATTCGCTGGTCAGGTTCCCAAAGGGGAAAGATGGGTTAATAAAGGCTGGAATCTACTTGGCCACAGTATGCCCAATATTTCTGATTCCATGGAGATGGCTCTAAAAGCGGTTGATTCTTATATTCAAAATCCGCAAAACCAAGTGGACCCAAAGCGAGTTTACGCAATGGGACTATCCATGGGCGGATATGGCACTTGGGACGCAATTCAACGCCGTCCTAACTTTTTTGCCGCTGCCGTTCCCATCTGTGGGGGGGGGG
>CEWK01130623.1_pt1 | contig 11031 bp, 7 predicted proteins | sample 531431 | NCBI WGS metagenome assembly CEWK01 (sample SAMEA2623059, study PRJEB7988) | marine metagenome | isolation source: saline water (ENVO:00002010), including
GATTACTGACCGTACTTGTTGCCTTAATTCTCCCCGTAACTCTTCGGTGTATTCAACTCCACTGTTTAAGGTAATATAGGCATAGATTCCTTCTCCTTTGACTTCATGCGGAAATCCTACGACTGCCGATTCCGCAACCGAGTCATGAGCAACTAAAGCGCTTTCAACCTCTGCCGTACCCATTCGATGGCCGGAAACATTAATTACATCATCAACACGACCCGTTATCCAATAATAACCATCTGCATCGCGCCTACATCCATCTCCCGTAAAATAATATCCTTTGTATTGATCGAAATAAGTCTCCTCAAACCTCTTATGATCTCCATAAATTGTACGCATTTGCCCAGGCCAAGGTGCCTCCATGGCCAAAACTCCACTGACATCATTCCCTTCAATCACTGTTCCCGATTGGGGATCAAGAATGGCTGGCTTGACTCCAAAAAAAGGAAAAGTAGCCGACCCTGGTTTCAATGGGGTTGCTCCAGGCAAGGGAGTTATTAGGATACCTCCGGTTTCTGTTTGCCACCAAGTGTCCACAATTGGACAACGCTCCTTGCCCGCATTGTTGTAATACCACCGCCAAGCTTCTGGGTTGATGGGTTCACCTACACTTCCCAACACTCGTAAGCTATCCATGTTATATTTAGAGGGCCATTCCTCACCCGCTGCAGCAATTGCACGGATAGCAGTTGGAGCGGTATAAAATTGATTTATTTTCCATTTTTCAATGACTTGCCAATATCGATCTGGGTTAGGATAAGTTGGTACGCTCTCGAACATAGTGGTAGTTGCTCCATTCGCCAAGGGACCATACACAATGTAGGAATGCCCGGTAATCCAGCCGATATCAGCGGCACAAAAATAGATATCTTCTTCATGGTAATCGAAAACATACTTATGGGTGGTTGCGGTATATACCATATAACCTGCAGTGGTGTGAAGAACTCCCTTTGGCTTTCCAGTGGAACCAGAGGTATAAAGCACGAAAAGTGGATCTTCCGCATCCATTTCCTCACATGGGCAATCAGGGCTGGCCTCGTCCATGACTTGATCCCACCAGATGTCGCGACCTGATTCCATGGAACATTCAATCCCTGAATCTTTACCCACTCTTCGAACTACAATACAGGTCTCAACTTTTGCTTCCATTTCCTCTGAGGCTTTTACCATGGCTTGATCCGCATTAGGTTTCATAGGTATTGCCTTCGCCCCCCTAAAAGTGCCATTTGCGGTGATCAAAGTCTTACAATCAGAGTCTACAATTCGGTCCGCTAAAGCCTCGGCGGAAAATCCACCGAAAACAACGGAATGAACTGCTCCAATCCTTGCACAAGCCAGCATAGCAATGACCGCTTCTGGAACCATTGGCATATATATCGAGACTCGATCGCCTTTTCCCACTCCCCTTCCCTTCAAAACATTGGCAAATTTGCATACCTTCTGGTGCAGATCACGGAAAGAAATAGTATCATCCTCTCCAGGCTCATTTCCTTCCCAGATAATCGCAGTTTTGTCACCGCGGATGTCAAGGTGACGATCTAGGCAATTGTAGCAAACATTAGTCTTGGCACCTTTGAACCATTCGATCGAAATCGCTCCCTCTCTCCGGTCATAATTATAACCGCAAACTTCTTTCCATCTTGAAAACCAGTGGAATTCAGTAGCGATTTTTGCCCAAAAAACCAGTGGATTTTCAATGCTCTCTTGGTACATCGCATCATAGTCTGCTAAATTTTTAATGTGGGCATTTTGAGATGCAGAGGATGGAGGCTGGATGAGATCTTTGGAATTATTCATAATACAAACATTGAGGTTATGATTTTAGGGATACTTGAAGTTAGGAAATTGCCCATCGCTTGTCGATGTGCTTTTAATAGAGTCTTCCAATGCTAAGTTCCGAACTTGATTATCCATTACCAGCAGAATCTATCGCCCAGTCTCCGACTGAACGCCGGGATCAATCACGCCTGCTCCTCTTCGATCGAAAAACGCATAATGTTTCTCACCATTTTTTTCATGAACTCCCCGACCTACTACCATCCAAGTTATCCATATTACGAAATGATGTATCGGTACTGAAAGCTCGTCTGACTGGACAGAGGCAAAGTGGCGGGAAGGTGAAATGCCTTCTCCTGCGACCGTCCAACCCTCCAGAAACTACCTGGCGATGCTTGCTTAAACCGGGAGGAAAAACCGCAAAATCTCGAAAATTTGGAATTGAGGGAGAATATTCTGCCGAAGTCATCGAATCCCTCTCTTCGGGGGAGTATCTAGTCAGGTTTGACCTTCCGCACGACTCAGATCCATCTGCCCTCGCCCAAAGACTTGGTGCTATGCCTCTCCCCCCTTATGTTCGCCGACCTGCAACCCCCTCGGATGAAGAAAGGTATCAGACTGTATATGCAAAGCAGGAAAAAAGAAGTGCCGTAGCAGCCCCCACTGCGGGTCTCCATTTCACAGCTGAAATCTTGGACCGTCTTAAGAGAGAAGGACATTATGTTCATGATCTTACCCTTTCCATCGGATTAGGCACATTTCGTCCGATCGAGACTGAAAAAGTTGAAGATCATCCTATGCACGGCGAGGAGTATTTTTTGGAACCATCTACAAAATCCGTTCTTCGAGATCCTCATTTTAAAAAATTAGCGATCGGAACCACATGCGTCCGGGCGATCGAACACTATCTTGCTGGGAAAGATTCCGATCTAGAGAGGGTGACTCGGGCGGAAGCCAAATTATTTATTCGACCACCGTATCAATTTAAAGGAGTGAATCACTTACTCACCAATTTCCATCTTCCAGGATCCACTCTTCTCTGTCTTGTCGCTGCATTTCTTTCACCCGGAGAGTCAGACGGACTATCTAAACTTAAGGAAATCTATGCCGAGGCTATAGCCAAAAATTATCGTTTTTTCTCCTACGGTGATGCAATGATGGTTGTGTAAATCCTATTTTTAACTTACGGGCATGAATATGAAATGCCTTTTTTTACCCGCATCGATTTTGTTTGTTTCTTTTCTGAACGGAAATTATTCAGTTTCTACAAAAACTTCTTCAATTATTTTGCCTGATGCTTCTTACTTGGGCTCAGCAAATTGGTATGAAAGTTCGTGGTTCGGTACTTTTTTTGAAACAGCAAATTCATGGCTTTATCATACAAACCTTGGTTGGCTTTACATTCCATCATCAACCACCAATAACTTATGGATTTACAATCCGGATTTGAAATGGCTTTGGACCACCGCTACTTTTTACCCTTGGCTATATGTAAGCGAATTGAAAGAGTGGAGATATTACTCAAATCAAAAAGGATTTTATACCCATAACACGAAGCAATGGCTAAATAAGTCCGATTTAATTGCCCAGTACACCTCAAGTTTATACACCTCCGCTTCATACTCCAGCGGTAATTTAGTCACTAATAATAAGCTATCTTCCTGGTTTGATCGTTCCCTTGAGATTAATGGATTGATGCTGGTGATTGCGGGTGAAGTTGGTGGTCAGATTGCGGTGCCTGACGAGTGGGCCAAGAAAGTTGCTCAAACCGTAAAGCTACTAACTGATCCTAATTCAGAGGGTATTGATATCTCCTATCAGGAACAGATGATTAAGGTGCTCAAAGGAGAAACTGGAACTTGGCATGCGGGGTTTTCTTCCGTGCAAAGGATAGCTTATGGGGGTGGGGCTGACTATAGTCCGAACCCACTCACTGATTCAGGAAGACAAAGCTATCTTGGATATGAGAATTTCCAGGATTCAAACATGATGAATGATATGATTTGGTACCGAAACAGTAGTGATGAAACACCCAATTCCGTTGGAGATTACGATATTGCCGAGGTCCTTGAACATTTGATGCATACGATTCACTTGTATGGGGTACCGGGTGCAGTTCCAAATTCGTTCGATGCCTTACAGTGGGATCCAGATTTTCACAGCGGTTGGCAAACAAGCGAATTGTATTTTGCGGCGAAAGAAGCGGTAGATAACGGGGTATTCAATTTGGCAGACTATGGAGATGAAAATATTAATTCCCCGGAAACTTACAGGGTCGTATGCAAAGAGTATCTTTATCTGCTTAATTTTGGCATGTGGGAATTTGGTCAGGAATTTTGGGAAAACGGCTCGCTTTCACCAGAATGGATTGACCAGGCAAGAACCCCGACTGGAGTTCAAGAACTTAACCCCTTAGGGTTTTCTCTCTTTAATAGCTATATAAAACCAATACTTTCCAAACCGAGTTTGAGTGCTCTTCGCTCAATCTTTCAAGACAACGACTCAGGAGTCTCCGGTTACCAAGCCGATTAATCACAAGAAATAGTATTGTCTAGATCGAGATATCCTTAAATGGAAGATCTGATGCGACCGTGCTACTTTTTAATTGAGTGTATAAGTTTTCCAATTCAGGCATATGGACTCCCTTTGATCGGCCTCGGAACAGAGCCTCTCCCCAAATTGAATCAACCTCGACCGGCTTACCAGCAAGAAAGTCGATCAGACTCGATGGTTTATATGCTCCCATCGGTTCAGTAAGTTCGAATTGTCGGTTAAGAAAAGAAGTTTCAATATCAATCCCAAAAGCTTTTGCCCCAAACTGCACTTCAATCATCAAATCACGAGCCCTTTTTCTTAGTTGGGGATCAGTTAGTATTTGGTCGGTGGTTATGCCACCGGCTACAATGGCAAGTCCATTGAAGGGAATATTCCAACAAAGTTTTCGCCAAAGTGCTTCATCCAAAAATTCTGCAACCCGAATCTTTACACCAGCAGTTTGAAAAGCCTGAATCATGTCAGAAGCATCTTGGTTAATGTGCTGGTTGAATTGCCCAAACTGAACATAACCGGGTAGCAAGCTTTCAATTATATGGGGAGCCGTTCGATTGATACAGGTAAAGCAAAGACCGGCCAATATGGTTCGTTCTGCTCCAAAACAATCAGCAAGATTTTCAACATTACCCATTCCATTTTGCAATGTGAGCAAACGAGTTTCACTACCAATCAAAGGAGCAATAATCTCCCCAAGGTCTTGGTTCGCAGTTGTCTTACTTGCCACTATGACCCAATCACAAGGACCGATTTCATGAGCACGACAATGAGCGTGCAAAGACTCAACTTTTTCCTTTCTTCCTTTCTCTTCATGATGTACCAACCACAAGCCTTCTCTCAGAATGTCTTGGTAGGAGCTACGAAACAGGAAATGGATCTCTTGCCCTGCTAAAGCTAACCTACTGCCATAGTAACCACCCACCGCTCCTGGACCGACCATCGCGACTTTGCCAACCCCCTTCATAATTGCTTATCTTCGGAGAGGAGGAACCAGAGTATTTTCAGCCTCTTCGGCCAAATGCGGATAATCCAGAGTGTAATGCAGCCCTCGGCTCTCTTTTCTTTTGAGAGCTGAACGAACAATTAATTCAGCAACACAAACAAGATTTCTGACCTCCAGGAGAGATAAATCTACCTTGGCATTCCAGTAGTATTCGTTGATTTCTCTTTCGAGGTTTCGTAAACGAGAACGGGCACGCTCAAGCCGTTTAGTGGATCGTACAATGCCGACATAATCCCACATGGTGCGCTTAAGCTCATCTAAGTTGTGGGAAAGAACCACCCTCTCATCTGAAGCAGGTACATCACCGTCCACCCATTCGGGTAAGAAAACCTTTTCTTTCTTGCGCTCTTGGAGAAAGGAACAGACTACTTCTGCACCACGATGTGCCATTACCACAGCCTCGAGCAGGGAATTACTTGCCAAACGGTTCGCTCCATGCAAACCGGTACAAGCGACTTCTCCACAAGCAAAAAGTCCCTTTAGTTTTGTAGAGCAATCGATTTCAGTTGGGATTCCGCCACAAGAATAATGAGCAGCTGGCACAACGGGAATGGGATCGATTACTGCATCCACTCCTTGTTTTAGACAATTTTCATAGACATTGGGAAATCGCTTTGGAAAGCTGCTCTTCATTCTTGGCGTATCCAGCCTTACAAAAGGTGCACCCGAACGTTTCATTTCCCGGTCGATTGCACGGGCTACCACATCTCGGGGAGCAAGGTCAGCCAAAGGGTGGTATTTTTTTAGAAAGGGTTTACTTTTCGAGTCGATCAATTTTACTCCCTCCCCCCGGACAGCCTCGGTGATGAGAAAGCGATCTCCACTCTGCGAGTGGAGTGTGGTCGGGTGAAATTGAATAAATTCCAAATTCATTGCCGGCAGCCCGGCTCTGGATGCCATTGCAACTCCATCTCCTGTAGCAATCGAAGGATTTGTAGTATACAAATAAGTTTGTCCCGCACCCCCAGTGGCAAGAAGAACAACCGGAGCAGCAACCGTAACCACCTTTTCCTTATTCGCATCGTACAGATATAGTCCCAAAACTCGGTCGCCACTTCCTTCGACTTTAACTCCTAACTTGCGAGCTTTTCGTGAAGTTACTAAATCGATTGCAAAAAAATGTTCAAATAAGGTGACACCTTCCTTTGCAATATTGGCAAGCAAAGCCTCTTCAATTGCCTTACCAGTCACATCCTTGACATGCAGAACTCTTCTTTTGCTATGTCCACCTTCTTTTCCCAATGAAATACGACCATCATCTAGGCTGGAAAAGGATACGCCTAATTGTATCAAATCCTTAATCCGTTCGGGTCCATCTTTTAATATCTCGCGAACGACTTGAGAATCACAAAGACCATCCCCAGCTTCCATAGTGTCCACGACATGTTTTTCCAAATCATCGCCAGCTGAAGTGACCGCGGCAATCCCCCCTTGGGCATAATTGGTGTTGGATTCGGCCTTATCTTTTTTGGTAAATATGGCAACACGGTAGCCTGCCTCGGCAACTTTAAGTGCAAAGCTGAGACCTGCAATTCCACTTCCCACAATCACTAAATCATATTCTGACTTTAATCGCTTACTCATCGCTTAAATCCATATTATCGATCAAACGCACCGAGTCCACCCATACTGCAACCACAAATAAGGATTCTTTCGATATATTGCCCTCTTCTATCCTCATTGTATTTCGGTTAACCACCTCAGCATAATCAACTCTCACGGAGTTTCCCTGTTGCAAAACTCTCATAAGCTCCTCCTTCAACCGATCCACATTATTGGTTTTTTCTTCAACCACTAATTTCTTTACTTTGATCAGTGCCTGAAAAATCAGTCGAGCGTCCTCTCGCTGGATATTATTTAGATAAACATTTCTTGAACTCATTGCTAATCCATCAGTCTCCCTCACAATTCGGCCTACGATTACTTCGATCGGAAAATGAAGATCTTCAATCATTCGTTTTAGAACCGAAACTTGTTGTGCATCCTTTTGCCCAAGTGCAACAAAAGTTGGCCTACAAAGATTAAAAAGCTTAGCACAAATTGTAGTAACTCCCTTAAAATGTGAGGGGCGGGATTGCCCGCAGAGTTTTTCGCTAATACTTTTCTCTGCAATGTAAGTACTGGCATTTACCTTATAAATATCTTCCGTTCTTGGTGTAAATACAAAGTCAACTTTTTGTTTCTTACAAAGCAGTAGATCGCGTTCCAGATCCCGAGGATATTTCTCCAGATCCTCTCCTTCGGCAAACTGTGTCGGATTCACAAAGATTGAAACAATAACTAAATCGGACTGATCCCGAACTAAATCGACCAAGGAAAGATGTCCAAGATGCAAAGAACCCATTGTGGGAACAAAACCAATTTTCTTTCCTTCCCGCTCCCATTGCAAAGAGCTTTTTTGCATTTCTGAAAGGCAGGAAATTACGTCCATTTTAAAGGGATTAAAAATTTGAATTAGTAAGACTTTGCCAACACTACCCTACTGGGACTTGGCTTACCGCTAAAAACGCAAATTCCTTCTTCACTCGCTCCTTCTGGAATACAGCGAATGGTAACTTTCAGATCATTCTTTAAGCTCTCTTCCCATTTTGGGTCTCGGTCCCAATGCACCAAGGCAAACCCTCCATGAATTTCAGGCTTTGATTGATTTTCCGCAGTAAAAAAAGAATATAGCTCTTTCTTATCATTGATTTCACAAGTGTTCTCTTCCCGAAATGAAAGTGCTCTCGAATAAAGCGACTGCTGAATTTCCTCCAAGATCGATACTATCTTTTCAACAAATTCGCTATGATCCATACTCTCGCGCTGCACCCCTAAATCCCGGCGACCAACAAAAACAGAAGACTTTTCTAAGTCTCTGGGACCCACCTCGATCGTGAGCGGAATTCCTTTCTTGATCCACTGCCAGTATTTTTCTCCTCCCCTAAGATCACGATCGTCAACATCGACCCGAATCGAGTCACCGGCATAAATTTTATCTCTTAGTTCTCGTGCCAATTCGTTACAGGCTTCAAGGACTTGCCCCCTGGTTTCTTCTTTGGGGGTAACGGGTAAGATAACCGCATGAGTTGGAGCGACTTTTGGCGGCACAATCAAACCATCATCATCTGAATGTGTCATAATCATTCCCCCTATTAATCTAGTTGAAACTCCCCATGAGGTAGTCCAACCGAGTTCCTCTTTGCCTTCAACCCCTTGGAATTTAATGCCACATGCCTTGGAAAAATTTTGGCCAAGAAAGTGAGAGGTGCCAGCTTGCAATGCCCTCCGGTCCTGCATCATTGCCTCTATGCACAAGGTTGACTCAGCACCAGGAAACCGTTCGGATACAGTTTTTTCTCCTTGGAGCACGGGCATAGCAAGCCAATTCTCAGCAAAATCCGCATAAATTCGAAGCATTTTTTGAGTTTCTTCAATAGCCTCCTCTGCGGTCGAATGAACGGTATGGCCTTCTTGCCAGAGAAATTCGGCCGTCCGTAAAAAAAGTCTGGGCCTCATTTCCCATCGTACCACATTTGCCCACTGATTAATCAATAAAGGTAAATCCCGATAAGATTGAACCCACCGAGCAAATAATTCCCCAATAATAGTCTCAGAAGTAGGCCGTACAATTAAAGGTTCGTCTAATTGACCTGCTGGTTGGAGAATACCATCCGCGTCCGCTTCGAGACGAGAGTGAGTTACGACTGCACATTCTTTGGCAAAACCATCAACATGCTCCGCTTCCCGTTGTAAGAAACTCTTCGGTATGAACAAAGGAAAATAAGCATTTTTGTGTCCGGTCTCTTTAAACATTACATCCAGTGCGTCACGAATATTTTCCCAGATTCCATACCCCCATGGTTTGATTACCATACAACCACGGACAGGGGTATTTTCAGCAAGATCGGCAGCTTTGACTACCTGCTGATACCACTCAGGATAATTTTCCTCACGAGTAGGAGAGATTGCATTTTTTGGCTTACCCATAGTTTTAAAAAGAAGTAGTAATAAGGAATCGGCAGCTAAATTGCGAGTAACAAGCGAAGTAAACCAAAGAAGATTGATTCGAAGGATTTTGACAAAATTGTGCTGAAAGACATGATGAGCAACATCTTCTTTATACCAGAAATTTATTTATTCCATTAAAAATCATGACGCACATCATTGAAGTACACGGCAGAGAAATCATTGACTCCCGAGGTAACCCCACGGTCGAAGTTGAAGTTGAATTAAGCGGAGGAGCTTTTGGTAGAGCCGCCGTACCATCCGGGGCCAGCACCGGCGAACATGAAGCGATCGAGCTACGCGACAGGGATAATAATCGTTATCTCGGCAAGGGAGTTGCCCAAGCAGTAGAAAATGTGAACACCAAGATCGCAGAGACCATCGTTGGGCTTGATGCGACCGACCAGACTGCAGTCGACAATGCCATGTTCACCCTTGATGGAACTCCGAATAAATCAGTACTTGGAGCCAATGCCATTCTTGGGGCATCCATGGCCACAGCACATGCCGCTGCTTCCGCTTCCGGTTTACCTCTCTTTAAATACTTAGGTGGACCTAATTCAAAAGTCCTGCCCGTACCCATGATGAATGTCTTGAACGGCGGATCTCACTCAGATGCTCCCATCGATGTACAAGAGTTCATGATCATGCCTGTGGGAGCACCTACCTTTCGTGAAGCCCTACGCATGGGTTGTGAAATATTTCACGCTCTTAAGAAAGTTTTAAAAGATCAGGGACTTTCAACTGCAGTAGGAGATGAAGGTGGTTTTGCTCCGAATCTTGCTAGTAACGAAGCTGCACTAGAATCTCTCTGTACTGCGGTTGAAAAAGCTGGATACAAGCTTGGGGATGAAATTGTATTTGCTCTTGATGTTGCATCTTCGGAGTTTTTTGACCGGGAAAAAGGAAAGTATATTTTTGGCAAAAGCGATGGATCGGAAAGGGATTCTGATGAAATCGTTGCCTTCTATGAAACCTTGGTGAATAAATTCCCTATTCGCTCCATTGAGGATGGATGTGACGAGAATGATTGGACTGGCTGGAAAAAATTGACGGATTCCATTGGTGACCGGGTGCAGCTGGTCGGTGATGACTTGTTCGTAACGAATGTAGATTTTCTTAAAAAGGGAATTGATCAAGGTGTCGCCAATTCAATCCTTGTAAAAGTCAACCAGATCGGATCATTGACCGAGACATTTGATGCGGTTGAAATGGCTAAGGAAGCTTCCTACACTTCAGTTATTTCCCATCGATCGGGCGAAACTGAAGATGTAACTATTGCCGACATTGCCGTTGCTACGAATGCTGGCCAAATCAAAACAGGATCTCTTTCTCGAACGGATCGTATCTGTAAGTATAACCAGTTGCTAAGAATCGAAGAACTTTTGGGCGACCAAGCGGTATACGGCGGAAAGCTCTAGAAAAGATACCTTCTTTATTTTCCAAGGGTCTAAAAGTACTGCTTTTAGAAAGATCCCCAGAACTCCAATTATAGTTTGATCCTTTCGCACTCGAGGAAAGATTAGTTTTTTGTGAAACCTACCGTATTGTTGCCGACATTCCCGAAGGAGATTGAAAATTGGTGGTGGTCAAAAGCACAAGAAAAATGGCCGGAAATGGGCGAAGAAAAACGGTTAAACTTACTTCGGCAAGAAATTGTCGAGCAAAGTGATCGGTTTAATAAATCAAGATCTTTTAATTCTTCATCCTAT
>CEWK01018758.1_pt1 | contig 11030 bp, 11 predicted proteins | sample 531431 | NCBI WGS metagenome assembly CEWK01 (sample SAMEA2623059, study PRJEB7988) | marine metagenome | isolation source: saline water (ENVO:00002010), including
AGTTTCATTTTTTAATGTACTCCAAAAAAATTTACCTTAAGCATAAATATGTATGCATTAACTGTGCCAAAACTTGGCCAACATAAGTCATTATTTTAAACCAGCGATTATCCTTATCTTGTGAAAAAACAAGTCCAGTTTTTTAAGGTGTTTAAATTATATGCACATTTTTAGTGCATTATTCAATAGTATACAGTCTACAAAAAAAAAGGGAAGGTTGCTCAACCTTCCCTATAATGAAAAGCTTTTTTAGGCTTCTCGAGGAGTCTTAAGTTAAGGAGTCTTAAGAATGTAAACCTCTAATATTTATATTTTATTTTTTACTACCAAATTAAAATCCGGTGCTTATTGTCATTACAAATCTAGAAAAATCACCATCTTCTTGTGCATCAGACCCAGTTGCTAATTCTTTTTCAGAAAGTACAAATGCACCACCTAGATCGAAATCTCCGACAGTTCTAGAATAACCAATTTCAATGTATTCAGCGTCAGTTTCACCTGTATCATCTTCACTGACTCCCCAATCACCATAAGTGAAGTAAGCACCCATGTATTCAATAGTGGTTGTAAGAATATCATAATCAGTTTCTGATTGATCAGTTGCTGTGTTTTCACCATTTGAATAATCTAATGAAAGTGATATATCATCAGTTAAAGCAAGACTTACACCAACGTTCACTTCATCATAATCATCGTCGAATCCATAGCCGCCTTCTGTACCTTTATCTGTATAACGGTAAATAGTGTAACCAACATATCCTGATATAGAATCTGTTACGTCGAATCCAAAGCCAGCATAGACATCATACTCGAAACCTCGGTGAGATCCATCGCCCCAGCCACCTTCTTGCAAGTCAGCAAACCATGTACCTATGTAAAAGCTACCATATTCAATATCAAATCCACCCATCGCTGAACTGCTTGATTGATGAACCCCTCTGTACATATAGTCAGACATAAAGCCTAAATTTGCGCTATATGAGATCTCAGAGTGACCATCTGCGCTCGCAAATGATGACATTGCTAAAAGAGCAATACCAGCAGTTGCTTTTTTTAAATAATTTTTAACCATTTTTATACTCCTTTTAATTTATTTTGTAACATTTAATATATGCAATCTTCGTGCCAGAACATGTAATAACTCCCAATAAATAAGTGCTTTTTAATATTGAAGGAAATTGTAAATTGCATGTTCTATAGGAAAACACACGATTTTTTGCTTAAACTTCATAAATATTATAATATTTGTTTATTATAATTTACAAGTATGACAACGCTTTCATTTTAAATTTACAGGTAAAATATAGATACAAATGAATACCAATAAAATTTTTAATGAGTTAACATTGCTTTTAATTAAAACACTGTAAAAATATATGTTTAAAATTGATCCAAAAAATATCGATGACCTTGCAAATAAAATTAAAGGGGTTTTGCCTGAATCTCTGAAAAGCTCAAAAGAGGAGATGCAAAAAACCTTAAAGTCAGGTGCAGAAGGTGTATTTCAAAAGCTTGATCTTGTTTCAAGAGAAGAATACGACATTCAAGTTAGCCTTTTACGAAAGTGTCAAAAAAAGATCGATGAACTTGAAGCAAAAATTTCAGAGTTAGAAGAGAATAAAACCAATTAAGCTTATTTTATATTTTGGCGAAATAAATCTGAAATTCTTGTTTTAACAGGTTCCATCATAACGCCAGATTCAAATTTCTCGATTTCTTTCTTCATTTGAGCTTTGTTGCTCGCATCAGAAACTTGAATTAAACCTGCCATAGCCATCATTGCATGTGGAGTGCATTTGTATAAATAAATTCCATTCGTATCAAATTGAACAGTTGTTGATGGTTTATATTCAGTATCAAATGGAATACTATCATTAGGAGAAGCTACAGTAACAGCATTATGACCAGCATCTGTCATCTCAAATGTAATGCTGTCACATGTATTAATTTTAATAAATGCAGGCTCAAAAACCATCGGACCCTGGCTCCCCTCATTTAGCATTTTAACCACATGAGTTGTATTATTTGAATTTGAATCACAACGTAGTTCTCTTACAGAGCTTACGGATGACACCTCTAAATTTTCAGCGAATTCGTTTGAACCAGAATAATTTAACTTTCCAACAGGCGCAATTCTGCTAACAACATTATTGTTGGTGAATTCATCATTATCTCTTTTATCTGGAACAATGATTTGAGCAATAAAAAAAATAACAAAAAAGGTAATTGAAAGTACTCCCATTACACCTAATAATACTGTCATAAATTGTTTATCGTTCATAAAATATTTTTCCTTTTTTTAAACTATAGTTATATTTGTTTGAGAGCGCCCAATAGGAATTGAACCTATACATTCAGCTCCGGAGGCTGACGCTCTATCCATTTAAGCTATGGGCGCATTATTCGTATTTTGCCCTATTTTCACGCTCTATACCTATAATATATTCAGATATTTCTATCATTCTTTCGTAAGTTTTTGCCATACTACCAGAAATTTTATATTTATTATTTATAATAATTGCTGGCACACTACCTATTTTATAGGTTTCTAACATATAATTTGCCTCTTGAACTTTTTTTGAAACCTCATCAGATAACAAAATTTCTCTAGCCTTTTCAACATCAATATTTTGACTGTCAAAAAAGTTCATTATTGTTTCTATTGAGTTAAATTTTCTTTGTTGTTCATGAAAAGCATAAAAAAAGTTTTGATGAAGCTCTGAGTAATTATCAAATTTTTTAAAAGTATAAAAAACTCTTGCGTGAAGTAACCAAGGCTTATTAAATACAACGGGCATATTAACGAATTCAATATCGTTTTCATTTTTTAACTCCCATTTAGATAAATATTCATCAAATATATAACAGTGTGGGCATCCATACCAAAATGCCTCGACAACTTGTATTTTGTCATTTTGTTTTTGTACATAAGAACTTGGATCGTCAAGTATTAATTGAAAATCAACACCTTCTATAAATTCTTCATTTGCAAAAAGTAATGAAGAGAAAAGAAGATAAAAGAGTAAGATTTTTTTTAACATAATGCGATGATGAAATTTAATACAGGCCTTGGAGATATTCTGATAATGCTTTCATTTCTGAATTTGATAACCTAAAAGAGATACTACTCATCATAGAATAATTTTTACCCATGGAATTTCTATCATCATAGCCTTCTTTGTAATTTTTTAATCTGTTTAAAGTATAGATTGCATGCTGACCTGAGATTTTTGGGTAACCTGTTCTATCAATACCTAACCCTTTGGGTCCATGACAAGAAATGCAAGCTGGGACTGCTCTATCTTCTATACCGCCACGATAAATTTTTTGTCCGAGTTTAACCACACTATCGTCGGCTGTTAAAACACCTTTTTTGGCTTTTACGTTGTTATAGTAACTTGCCAAATCATAAATATCTTCGTCTGTTAAGCCCATAGCTTGCGAACTCATTAAAGCATTATTTCTTACACCGTCTCTAAATGCATAAAGCTGCTCTACAAGGTACTTTTTACTTTGTTGAGATAAATTTGGCCACTCGGGATTATTACTATTTTCAATCCCATGACATGCTGTACATACCATTGCTTTTTTCTCTCCAGATTTTATTGCAGCCTCATCAGCACCTACAAAATTTGGGAAAAATAAAAGCATCATGCAAGCAAATACTGCTGTGCTAATAGGTTTATTGTACATTGATTCTCCTTAATTTATTTCATATTTCCGTTTATAACATTGTATACTATTTTAGAAAAAACCAATATACATAATGGAAGAAAAATGCCCTTAATCATTAAAAAATCAGATTTTGTTAAAAGTGCTACAAATCCATCTCATTTTCCAGATGATATTTATTCAGAATTCTGTTTTGCAGGTAAATCAAATGTTGGGAAATCAAGTATGCTAAACAAAATCTGTAATAGAAAGAAATTAGCAATCACTAGTAAAACACCTGGGAGAACACAACTAATTAATTTTTTTATAATCAATAATAATATGAGTTTCGTAGATATACCTGGGTATGGCTTTGCTAATGTTCCAAAAAATATTATGTTGTCTTGGGAAAAGATGATAATAAATTACTTAGAAAATAGAAAAAATATTTCAGCTATGTTTATCGCTGTAGACATTCGTAGGGGCATTGAAAAATTAGACAAAACAATGATTACTTTATGTCAAAATTATAATATTAAAACAAATATAATAATAACAAAATCAGATAAAGTAAGTAAAAGTGAAAGATCAATAATGAAACAAAAAGTTAAAAAAGAGCTACAAGAATTTAACAATGTAGCTAATATTGAAACTTTTTCATCTAAAAATGGCGATGGGGTGAGTGAGGTTTTAGAGATTATTGGCGATTTAAGAAATTAGGGTTAATGGGCATTACCCCAATTATCTTCGATACCAAAATTCACTTCTAAAGGTAAATCCAATGTTATACAGTTTTGCATAAGTTTTACAATATCCTCAATTTCAGAATCAATATCATTCTCTGAAATTTCAAAAACTAATTCATCGTGAACCTGCATTATCATTTTTGTCATTGATTTTTTTTCTGTTAACCATTTATCTATTTCTATCATCGCTATTTTTATGATATCAGCTGCAGTGCCTTGAACTGGGGCGTTAATCGCAGTTCTTTCAGCATAACTTCTTCGCTGGGCTTGTTTAGAATTAATTTCAGGCAAATATAATTTTCTGCCAAAAAGCGTTTCAACATAACCATGTTGTTTTGCAAAAGTCTTTTTTTCTAACATGTAAGATTTAATTTTTGGGTATCTACTAAAGTAAATATCCATATAATCTTTTGCTTCAGGAATTGAAATTCCCAATTGTTTTGACAAGCCAAAAGACGACATTCCGTAAATTAAACCAAAATTTATAGCCTTTGCTGATCTTCTATCCTCAGACGAAACTTTGTTAACATCAACACCAAAAATTTCAGATGCCGTAAACGAATGTATATCAATTTTATTCTTAAATGCCTTTAATAGATTTTTATCACCTGATAGATGCGCCATTATTCTTAGCTCTATCTGAGAGTAATCTGCCGCAAAAATTTTTTTTCCTTTGTCAGCAATGAACGCGTTTCTAATTTTCTTACCTTGAGCACTTTTTATTGGAATATTTTGAAGGTTCGGCTCCGTTGATGATAACCTGCCTGTAGAAGTAATTGCCTGCTGATAAGATGTATGAACTCTTCCCGTTATCTTAGAAATTTGTAATGGTAGCTTATCCGTATATCCAGTTTTGAGTTTATTTAATGATCTGTAATCTAAAATTAATCTTGGCAAATCATAGCTTTCAGAGAGATACTGCAAGGTATCTTCGTCAGTAGACGGCTTCCCTGTTGGGGTTTTTTTTGATATTGGAATTTTTAAATCTTCATACAATATTTCTTGTAGTTGTTTTGGAGAATTTAAATTAAACTCTTTCTTTGTAATTTTAAAACATTTTTTTTCAATTGTTTTTAGTTCTGAATCAAGTTCTTTACTTAATTTATTAAGCGTTTTTGATTCGACTAGGACACCATTCCTTTCTATATTTGATAGTATTGGCACCAAAGGCATCTCTATATTTTTATAAACTTTTATAATATTTTCATCTTTAGAGACTTTTGCCCATAAATAATTATATAGCTCATAGCTTACTAAAACATCTTCACATGAGTATTCAGCAGCAGTTTTGATATCTACTTTTGAAAATGGAATTTGTTTTACACCTTTTCCAGCAATATCCTCATAATGAATTGTTTTATGTGACAAATATTTTTCTGCAGCATTATCTAGTCCATGCCTAATAGCAGTTGAATCATAAACATATGATAACAGCATTGAATCATGCTCAATACCATTTAAAACGATATCGTAATTTCTTAATACGTTTCTATCATATTTAAGATTATGACCAACTTTTTTTATTTTATGTGTTTCCAGAATTGGTTTTAAGTTTTCTAACACAAATTTTTTAGGTAATTGCTTGTACTTTGACTGATCCTCATGTAATAACGGAATATAATAGGCTTTTTTTGAATCACACGCTAAAGATACTCCTACTATTTGAGCCTCTATGTAGTCTAGACTGGTTGTCTCAAGATCAAAAGAAACGAATTTCTTTTTTTCTATTTCTTTTATAATTTTTAAAAATAATTTCTTATCTGAAACTATATTATAGTTTATTTGTACTGTATTCTTTTTATTATTTTTTTCACTATTTTCATTGCCATCATTTTCATTTATTTCGTTTTTTAATAAGGAATTTAATTCTAGACTTTTATAGATTTTAATTAAACTCTCTTTTTTTGATTCTTGTTTTTTTAAATCATTCAAAGATAAAGAAATTTCAACATCTTGCCTAATAGTTGCAAGAGTTTTAGATAATTGCAATTGATCTGGGTTTAGCTTAATTGCCTCCCCAACTTTACCAGGGATCAAATCTTTTTGTTTTATAATTTTCTCTGTATTTCCATATTGATTTATTAATTTTGAAGCAGTTTTTCCTCCGACACCAGGCACACCTGGGATGTTATCCGACTTGTCTCCAACAAGTGCTAAATAATCTATAATATTTTCTGGTACAACGCCAAATTTTTTCTTCACTCCTTTTATATCCATAATTTCTAAAGTAATTGGATTAATAATCGTCACTTTATCGTTTACAAGTTGGGCAAAGTCCTTATCACCCGAAAAGATCTTAACTTCTGGAATGGTTTTGAACTTATTTGACAATGTCCCGATAACATCATCAGCTTCTACATCATTTATTATGATCGGTGGGTAACCCATATAATCTAATATTTCGTAAAGTTTGGGAATCTGTTCTATGAGTTCAGGGGGCATTGCAGACCTATTAGCTTTGTATTCACTATATATTTTATGTCTGAAGTTTTTTCCTTTTGCATCAAAGACTAAACCTATATGTTTAGGATTAAAATCCTCTATAATTTTATTTAATGCCTTCAGAAACCCATGTATGGCTCCTGTATTTTCGCCTTTTGAATTTTTTAAAGGAGGCAAAGCATGAAATGCCCTATATAAGTAGGCTGTTCCATCTATTAACACTAAATAATCAGCTTTTTGTTTTCCATTCATGCGTTCATTATTCTATAATCATTTGAAAAATATTATAAGAATCCTATGTCTGTTTATACACGACTTACAAAAGAAGAACTAGAACAATTACTATCTCTATATGATATAGGTGATCTTGTCAATATAGAGGGTATAAACGAAGGTATTACAAACTCGAATTTCTATTTAACTACTACAAAAAGTAAATTTATACTGACGATTTTTGAAGAACCAAATTTAAATATAGAATATGCAATAGATTTAATGGATATGCTTTCAGCCAACCAAATTAGTTGTCCTATACCCATAAAAACAAGAAAAGGACTCTCAGTAATAAATGTCAAGAATAAACCAGCATCAATATTTAGTCTGTTACCCGGGAAAACTATTTCGAGTAATATTCCAACAATTAATATGTGTAAAGAAATTGGAAATACTATAGGAAGAATTCATGTAAATTCTAAAAAATTTCAAAAATATGATCTTGGTTTAAGAAGCAGTAATTGGTTTGAAAAAACTTCTAAAAAATTGCGCGATGTTTTAGATGATGAAGATATAAATTTAATTAATAAAGAAATAGAAAATCAAATATATTGCACAAACACAAAGCTTCCAAGCGGAGTTATTCATTCAGATTTATTTAGAGATAACGCTATGTTCCATAATAACAAATTAAGTGGAGTGATAGATTTTTACTATGCATGTAATGGATATTACCTTTATGATTTAGCAATTATTGTAAATGATTGGTGCTTAACCAAAGATTTAGGGATTGATTATGAACGACAGAATGCTCTTATGCTAGCTTATAATGATGTAAGAAAAATAGAAGACCTTGAAAAAGATATGTGGCCAAATGTTTTAAGACATGCTGCTTTAAGATTTTGGTTGTCAAGATTGCATGACAAGTTTTTCCCAACCGATGGGGAAATTACCCATCAACTTGATCCAAATGAATTTAAACAAATTCTTGTTAATAGAATTGAAACTCCCTATATCTTAAAAATATAGTTTTTATGAAAAAAATATCACATATAATCGACCTTTTTAATGAAAAAATTGGAATACTCACTTCATATCTTGCAATACCTTTAATTTTAATTACGTTCTTCGTAGCTTTTATGAGATATGCTCTTGATTTTGGGAGTATTGCAATTCAAGAAATAACTATTTATTTACATGCCTTAATATTTACTGTAGGGGCATCATATACATTAAAAAATAATATGCACGTCCGCATAGATATTTTTTATAATAAATTTTCTGATAACTTAAAAAAAAATATAAACTTATTTGGTACTATATTTTTCTTACTGCCTTCATGTATATTAATTTTTATTACAAGTTTTAATTATGTAATTTCTTCTATTATGCTTCTGGAATCCTCAAAGGAAGCAGGTGGTTTACCAATATTATATATTTTAAAATCCTACATATTATTAATGGTTTTTACATTATTTTTACAAGCCATATCTGAGATTATAAAAAATTCTAGAAAGGAGTTATAGAAATGCTTGCAATTTTATTATTTGTAATGGTAATTCTTGTCTTAATGCTTGGATATCCGGTTGCTTTCACTCTATCTGGAGTATCTATTTTATTTGCTTTAATTTGCAGCCTTACAAATAATTTTGATTTATCAATCTTATATGCTTTACCAAGTAGAATATTTGGAATTATTACAAATGAAACTTTAGTGGCAATTCCAATGTTCATATTCATGGGCATAATGTTGGAGAAGTCAAAAATTGCCGAGAAGCTTTTAGATTCTATGGCTGCTTTATTTAAAAATATAAAAGGTGGTTTAGGAATTTCTGTAATAATTGTTGGGGCATTATTGGCCGCTAGTACAGGAATAGTAGGAGCTACCGTTGTAACTATGGGACTCCTTTCATTACCAATTATGATGAAGCAAAAGTACGACACAAAAATTGCTACTGGGACTATTCTAGCCTCTGGCACCCTTGGCCAGATAATTCCCCCATCAATTATACTAATCTTATTGGGTGATGTGATTTCATCATCATATCAAGAAGCCCAAAATATGCTTGGTATATTTTCACAGGAAAGTGTTTCTGTTGGTGATTTATTCGCTGGGGCAATATTTCCTGGGCTGATTTTAGTAAGCTTTTACATAATTTACATATTATATATTGCAAATTTCAAACCTGATTTAATTCCAGAGAAAAAGTTTGAAAAAAAGTTTAACTTAAAAGAAATTATTCTCTCACTTTATTCGCCCCTATTCTTAATATTAATTGTCCTAGGCTCAATAATTTTAGGAGTTGCTACTCCAACAGAAGCTTCATCATTTGGAGCCATAGGATCTACATTGCTAGCATTAATAAATAAGAATTTTGATAAAGGAATATTAAAAGAAGTTCTAATAAAAACCTCAAAAATAACAAGCATGATATTTATATTATTAATTGGCGCAACAATATTTTCTTTAGTATTTAGAGGATTAGAAGGAGATATTTTTATCAATCATGCGTTATCAAGTCTTCCAGGCGATGTTTATGTAAAACTGGCAATTGTTATGCTTGCAATATTTATATTAGGTTTCATATTAGATTTTATAGAAATTACATATGTTGTGGTGCCAGTAGTTGCGCCAATACTTTTATCTATGGGTCTAGATCCAATATGGTTAGGAATTTTAATTGCTATAAATCTTCAAACATCCTTTTTAACACCACCATTTGGATTTGCTATCTTCTACCTTAAAAGTGTAATTCCCAGTGATATAGAAACATTTGATATTTATAAGGGAGTGATACCATTTATTTTAATTCAGTTAATAACTATTATTTTAATAATAATAGTTCCAGAGATTACAACATGGTTGCCTCAAAAGATTTTTGGCTAATAAGAAAACTAATTACTAAGTTCGTCTTGCTGCTCTGTTATTCCGCCTTCCCAGCCTTCAGAAACGCCGGTATATGCTGTATCTCTTACTAGAGTATATGTATCAAATGCATTGAAACATACTACTGTGAAAATAACTCCTGCTGCGCCAGCAATTAATCTTTTTTGCATTTTTTGATTTTTAGCAACTTTAATTTGGTAAATAATTAAGCCAGTTCCAGAATAAACACATATTACATAAAATAAAATTGTTGGCATGTATCTCATACCAAACTCTAAAATACCAGTAAAAACAGTTACAGCACCAATTAAGGCTAGAACCATCCCAACGCAAGCTGGTATTAAAGGAACCCGTGATTCTTTAACAAAGCAATATATTACATAGATACCAAATAATGCATTCAGAAATAGCCAAAATACTTGAACTTGAGGATCAACAATAAAACCAGGAGCTTTAAATATACCTCCAATAGCTACTGCGTAAGCTGCACCTAAAGTAAAAATTGCGACTTGAAGTAATTTAGATTTTTTTATATTTATTGAAAACCATAAAATCTGTCCAGCGACAATAGAATTAAGTAATAAGATTGAATAATTAAGCCATTGATTTAAAAGTAATTCTTGCATGTTCTCCCCACATCCTTATCTTAGTTTGCAGATCTATTATCTGCTTATAATTTGAATATAGTATAAATTATTAATAGTCTTTGGTACAGACTTTCTATTTACTAATATTCAAATAAGGTTTAATTGAAATTTCGTTCCAATTCCTAGTTTTTTCCTGAAAAGAAGTATAGGAGTTGTATACTTCTCTTGCAAAATCACTCGATGATGATAACTCTTTGACCACTTTTTTTGATATTTCGTACAATTCATCAAGTACTTCCTCAGGATAAGATCTGATATCAACTTTATGTTTATTTTTTAGTATCTCTAAAGCATCATTATTTTTTGAAATAATCTCGCACAACATATCTACATTTGCCATTTTCGATGCGCCAAGTATTATTTCTTTCAAATCAGCAGGGAGTTCTTGAAACCTCTCGTTATTTACAAAACATTCGAGTGTAGTTCCAGGTTCATGCCAACCAG
>CEWK01026942.1_pt1 | contig 10979 bp, 8 predicted proteins | sample 531431 | NCBI WGS metagenome assembly CEWK01 (sample SAMEA2623059, study PRJEB7988) | marine metagenome | isolation source: saline water (ENVO:00002010), including
GACAAGGAGGATATTCATTGCATTGGTGGATGGCTGCTGATGATGAAAATCATGAAATCTTTTTTGCTAGTGGTAAATTTGGACAATACATTTTTGTAGATCGAAATAACGATGTAGTGGTTACCAAAATAACTAAATACGATCCGATTCCTGGTGATACTCAAGATTTTAAAGAGTTTCAATGGTTGAAAGAAATTGGTGATACCGATGTAACCTTAGCAGTTTGGGACTTTCTTGAGAGTTCGAAGATTATGAAAGTGGGTGATGGTGGCGTCACATCTCCAATCACCAAAGAAAACGGCGATGAATCAACTTTTCGAAAAGATATTTATAAGTTTATTGAAAATATAGCTTTATTATCTGATTAAAACCAGACGTACATAATCATTGGCACTGAAATAACTGCAATAACTATTTCAAGGGGTAAACCCAATCTCCAGTAATCTCCAAACTTATATCCTCCTGGTGCCATAACTAGGGTATTACATTGATGTCCAATGGGTGAGAGAAAAGCACAACTTGCTCCCACGGCAACTGCCATTAAAAAAGGCTCAACAGGAGCGCTTAGTTGAGAGGAAATATTTGCAGCGATTGGCGCCATGATAATTGCTGTGGCAGCATTGTTTATGATGTCTGAGACAAACATGGTCACCACAAGGATTAATAGTATGATCATGTATATAGGTAAGGCTTCTGTATAGCCTGAAATAAACATCGCAATATTATTGGATATTCCAGTTGTTTCAAGTGCTTGACCGATTGGTATCATTGCAGCCAACATCACTATGACCGGCCATTCAATACTTCGATAAAGGTTTCCGTTTAGGACTTTAACCCCAATAAATGCAAGGACACACAATAAGAAAGCAATAACGATATTAATTACATTAAAGGCAGCAAGCAGCAAGAAAGTTACAAAGAAAATAATGCTTTTAAGCAATCGACTTCGACTAGGGATGACCTGCATTTCTCGCTGCATCAGTGGCATGAGGCCTAAGTGCTTAATGCGTTCTTTCACTCCTTCTTCATCAATGGATCGCACACCTAGTAAAAGCACATCCCCGACTCTAAAAATTTCGCGTGAAAGTCTAGTCCTAAACTTTGCTCCCTGTCGCCAAAGTCCAAGCAGAGCTAAATCTTCTGAGGCTAAGCGTTTTAAAAATTCTTGTTTACGGCCTATAAGCCTTGAAGATGCTGTGACCATAACCTCAATTTCTTCAAGATCAGATTCATTAATGGTATTAAGGTCCTCAGACATCTCTAAATCAAGATCACTTTGCAGTCTTGAAATATCATCTGGCGAGGTTTTAATCACAAGTACCTGATTATGCGCAAACTTAGTGACCATTGAGACCTTACTGACTGCTCCAGATTCATTAACAATGCCTAACACTTCAGTTTCTGGGCCTGCTACTTTTTTAATTTCAGACAATCTTTTACCGATGGCCTTACTATCTTTTTTTACCCTGACTTCAAACAAATAGTTTTTTAAATCAATCAGTTTTATTTCATCCCCAGCCTCTTGCCTTACTTTGACCAGGCGATAACCAAGGAAAGCAATAAAGACGACGCCCAGCAGGCTTACAGCAACACCTACAAAAGAAAAATCAAAGAAATTAAAGCTTGTCCCCGTATAGGTTTCTCTATATTGAGAGATAATAATATTAGGCGGGGTTCCAATCATGGTATTCATCCCCCCCAAAATACTTGCAAAAGCCAGCGGCATTAAAAACTTTGGTGGGTTCCATTTATTTTGCTGACACACTGCTATGGTTACTGGCAGCAGTATTGCCATGGCCCCAATGTTATTCATAAATGAAGACAGTGCGGCAGCAGTTACCAGAATGACAAGCAGAAACTGGTTCTCGCTTAATGGAATCTTAGAAAGTTGTCCACCTATTAATCCAACAAAGCCCGATTCCTGTAGGCCCCTGCTGATCAGAAGTACTAGAGCCACAATAATAACTGCAGGATGACCAAACCCTGAAAAAGCACTATTGATTGGAATGACCTCAAAGAGAACCAGTGCAGCCAATGCCACTAAAGTAACGGCATCATAACGCCAGCGACCCCAAATTAGTAGACCAACCAAAACACATATAGTTACAACTAATACATTTTGGTCACTCAACATAAGAGAGACTTATGAGATTTTTAACTTTGGTGCATTAGTCATCACGCTTTTAATGCCTTTATTCATTGAGGACCTATCAGCGTAGCTCTGTGATGTTGCAACTACTTTGTTATTCCCAGCCACCAGATTAAAACTCCATTTTCCACCACGAGTTTCTTTAGTTTTAAAGTTATCTTTAGAAGCAGCATGTTTGGCAACTGATTTAATGCCTTTCATGCATGTTGCACGGGATGCATAAGCTTGAGATGCAATAATATTTTCTCCATTTTTAGCTTTCAGTCTAAAACGATGTTTACCACCTCTATCTTTATAAATTTCGAACATTTCTCCTCCTTGTCTGCAGAGTTTAAATACTATCAAACTTACTCAGTAAAAAACACATTTTTTTTTGCGCATGAGTGCTCTAGGCTATAATCCGCATATGAAAAATCTCAAAAGTTTTTTTGAAGGAACCTTTTCTAAAATTATTGGTATCCTTATCATTCTATCCATTGCTGATCAGGTACTGACTTCAATGGAACTCACTCTTACGGTGGAGAGAATTTTTGATGTTTTTTACCTCCTCACCATAACCTTATTCAGTCTAGAATTTTTAATTCGTATCATCGTTATTAGAAAGTTTGATTTCCTTTTGGCTGTTGATGCTATTGTCTTGATTAATGCGATTTTTATTGGATTAGTTGATTTAAGAATGTTGAGATTGTTCCGACTATTTCAAATTTTTAGAGCTTCAAAGTTTTTAGTCCCCACTAATACGTTAATTAAGACCATTGTCATGCAACGTAATGCATTGCTTGGCTCACAAATGATGGTGATCTCCATCTTATTGGTTGTTTCAACACTTATTTATTTTCTTGAATCAGAAGCACAGCCAGAAATATTTGGCAGCATTCCTGCTGCGATGTGGTGGGGCATAGCAACGTTAACTACGGTGGGCTATGGAGATGTTGTTCCAAGCACCGAAGTAGGTAAAATTCTTGCAAGCTTTACCATGTTCATTGGTATTGGAATGTTTGCTTTGCCTGCTGCAATTTTGGCATCAGCTTATTATGAAGAGATTCAAAAAAGAAATTTTTTGATCACCTTTGAAGCCATCGCAGCTATCCCTTTATTTCAGCAATTACCAGTGGGAGCGATCAATAAGATCAACGAAAAGCTGGATGTAAAACTATTTCAAAGGAACGAAGAAATTTTTAAAAAAGGCGACGAGGGTGATGCAATGTTTATTATTGAGCAAGGTCAAGTCAAAGTTGATCTTGAAGACCCTGTTTACTTAGGCCCAGGTGATTTTTTTGGGGAGATGGCATTAATCTCAAACTCACCCAGAAATGCAACTTTAGTTGCTACCGATGATAGTAAACTCTTTGAACTCAAAAAGTCTGATCTTGAAGAACTCTTTGATGAGCACGAAGTGCTTTTTAGAGAACTTGAGGAAACAATTAAAAAACGCTTAGCTTAATCGTCACTGCCTGAATCAGGGTCAATACGTTGAGGTTCATGAGAAACCTCTTGCACCACATCATAATCTTCAGGATTTTTTTCTGTATTCTCCATATAAACTGACGTTGATGGATAAGCAAACTCTGAGCCATTCGCACGAACGATTTTAATAGTTTCAAAAATTAATGACTGTTTCACTTTAGTAAAGTCAGTGAGGTTAAGAGGCTCTGTATAACAAAGAATTCGTATATCAATTGAACTAGCTCCAAACTCATCAGTTCTAGCAAAGGAGTCCTGTCGTGGGTTTTCAGCAAATTGATCCGAGCTTTTAATAAAGCCTTCAATCTCCTCGCAAATTTTAGCGAGTTGATCTTGAGTTGTTGAATAAATCAAATTAATGGTCCAGCTAATTCTTCGATATTGCATGGCACCATGATTGATAACTTTAAAATCAGCAAGATCTTTATTTGGGACCAACATGGGTGCAGTACTAAAAAGCCTTACCAGTGTGGATCTGAAACCAATGTTTTCAACCACGCCGTGAAGTTCACCTTCAATTTCAATTCTGTCGCCAGGCTGGAATCGGTTTTCACCTATAATAAGGATTCCCGCAATTAAATTTTTAAATAGATCTTGAGCTCCTAAAGCCACCGCAACTGAAAATAAACCTAAACCAGCTACAAGCGGTCCAATCTGAATACCAAAGATATCAAGTATAACCCCAATACCTATTACCCAAATCAATACCCTAGCTGCTCTTTCTAGCCACATAGTCATGGACGCTGTTAAGAGGCTAGTTGCTGAAAACATGCCAAAAATAGGCTGGACAGAGTTTGATAAGGTACTAAAAATTGTAAAGGCAATTGCAGCTTTGACAATATTTTGTGCGACTAATTCAGGAGTGCCACTTAAAGGTAGATACAAAGTAATCACATACAAAGCAATCGTGATTGGAAGATAGCCCAAGGGTTTTTTAAGTGTTTCTAAAAGAGCATCATCGGCTTCAGATTCTGTCTGCTCAGAAAGGTTTTCAAGCCACTTAAAGACACGCGCTATGAATATACCTCGTACAATAAATCCACCAAAAAGAATAACAATAGACACAATAAGTTCTGTTATTCCAATGCCATACAGACCATCGTTCCAAACCTGGTTGACCACATTTAAAAAACTATCCAACATTTTGTTCTCCTAGAAATTCCATGAAAATTTTGTACTAATGCTTTCATCCATTCTATCAGCATTTAATGGCGGAGCATTATCGTTAAACCTTGAGTATTGAAGTGAAATCGTAACTTGTTCATTAACTTCAAAATCAAGAGCAAAAATAGCACTTGATTTAACATCATCGCTGAAGTCCTCAATAGAGGGCTGAACATAAATGGTGGTATTAAAATAAATGTTCTCGCTTACTTCAAAATCGTCATGAAAATAGATATTTAAGCGATCTGTTTTGGTATTGACCATATTCAGATCCTCTTCATCCTCGTTTATGTAAGCCACACCCAATCTTGCATGATCATTAATTAGGTACCTAAAGCCCAAACCAGCGACCTCTCTTTGTCTATAGTTTCTGAAAGGATTTTCAGAACGTTGCACAAATAATTCGTAATGCAACTTAGATTCATTTTTAAAGACTACTCGCCCATGGAAGAAATTGGACTCATCAATGATATTGCCGGTATATTTTCTCTCTGACTGACTAACCACTAAGAAAGAATCAACCCCTTCAGAATTATTATCTATTCGGTAGGTGAAAGTATAAAAATCTCGATCGCGGTTTCCTCTTGATGCATCAAGACTACCTGATATTGATTGAAATAGTCCTACTTCACCTTCTTGACGTAAGTCCTCTATATTGATAATTGCTGATGCAAAAGAATGCGTGCCAATCAATGCGATAGCTACGAATAAGCATTTATTTAGTTGTTGCAACATTTACACCATTCCAATCAAATCTTGGGGGGTGTATTCTAAATTGATTTATCCTTTCTTGAAAGTATTGATAGTATTTTTCTAGCTCAGGAGCCTGAGCCTTTGCTTTTAATAAATAGCGTTCTGCCTCATCCCAATTTTGTTGCCTATATTTTGCTAGCATTGCATTATGGGGCTCCTTCAGTTTGGCAGCTTCATCAATATGCAATTCACTCAAATAGGTATAAATTCTAACTGGCTCACTTTTTCCTTTTACCGCTATTAAATCCAGTTCAATTAGCTTGAAATCTGGCATTTGTTTTGCTGTTTCTTCACCCAAAACAATATTGACACCATACGTTCCTGACTGGCCCTCAAGTCGAGCTGCTAAATTAACTGCATCGCCTAATACTGTATAGTCAAAGCGTTTATCTGAGCCCATATTCCCTACAATGCAATCACCTGTATTGATACCAATGCCAATCTCCATGGCAAGCTTTCCCTCACCAATTAGTTCGTCATTAAGTTCTTTCAGTGCCTTTCGCATTTTGACACCTGCTCGGATTGCAAGCTCCGCATGATTCTCTTGCGAGGCAGGTGCATTCCAAAAGGCCATAATGCAGTCTCCCATGTATTTATCAATAGTTCCCTCACATTCTAAAATCTCATTGGATAAAGTTGTAAGCAGTCGATTGATAAGGTCTGTGAGGGCTTCGGGATCTTGTTTGTACTGCTCAGAGATTTTAGTAAAACCACGAATATCTGAAAATAACATGGTCATATCTTTGCGCTCACCTCCAAGTTTCAGTGATTCATTAGATTCAGCCAAACGGTTCACCATTTCTGGTGACATGTATTGTGCAAAAGCACCACGCACTCGACTTCTTTCGAGCTCTGTAAAGAGAAAATTAAAGAACGTAACAGCGACATAAACAGTCAAAATTATCACCAAAGGTGAAATGGGATCGACCAAAAATAGTTTGGATTTAAAGAAATACCAGCTACCACCAATAATGCCTCCTGAACCCACACCCAGAACTGTCAAGCCTCCAATTGGACCAAGAGTTTGAATCATAAAAGTAATTAATAAAGACAAAACGAGTCCAGCAATAAATTCTGCACCAAACAGCCAATCAGGTCGTTGTAAGAACTCATTAGCAAAAATTTGCTGTACAAATTGACCAATAATGCTCACCCCTGGAATATTTTTTTCAATTGGAGTAGACCGTAGATCAAATAAACCCGCAGCCGAAGTCCCAACTAATACTACTTTCCCTGAAAAGAAATCAGGGTCGATCGATCCAGATAGCACATCCCAAGCCGAGACAGTCACTAACTCTGCAGTCGGTGCGAAGTAAATCCACGATTGCCCATCAGGCGTAGTGGGCATGGTTAAAGGCCCAAGTTTGATGTTATTAATTCCCGTTTGGGCACCAAAGGCTTCTTCGCTGGAGGCATTGGAAGCTTTAATTTGAAAAGTTGAAGCACCAATAGCAACCCGAGCAAGCTCAAGTCCTAAACTCGGTATCACGGCTTCTCCAACACGATCAAAAGTTGGTAAGCTTCTCACTACCGAATCATTATTACCAATGCTCATGGTTCCAATTCCAGCTGCATTATCCTCAAGCAAGGAGATGTTTGGTTTTAATCCAGTGTAGGCAGGTAAGAACTGGTCAGGGTTATCTCCTTGAGTTACCAAGCCAAATTTTGCCTTAGTCAGGGGCAAAGTTTCATCAGAGTTATTAACCGCTACACCCAGCACCACTGTGCCATGATTAGCTATAGCTCGAGCAAATACCTCATCGTTATCTGGCAGTAATTCTACCTGTTGCTTCAGGGCAAGATTATTAGGAAACTGAGTTATAAGATTTCGGGGGTTAGTTCGATCAGGCTCAGCGAAGACGATATCAAAACCCAAAGCAGCTGCTGCATAAGTTTGATCCGTTAATCTTGCAAGTGTAGTTCGTGACCAAGGCCATTGTCCTACTATCTCTAAAGAGCGGTCATCAATATCAACAATTACCACCGGATCGTCTTCATAAACTTGTCTTGGAAAAAGTTGCTGAAAGGTATCAAACGAATAGTTTTGTAAATTCGTAAAGATGCTAAAGGGATTAATAATCGGCAGCAAGCTAACTAAGACAGCCAATCCATACAGTCCTACTTTAATAATCTGTTTAATTGAAAATTTCATGAATGGATGGAATTTAACTAGGTAGGGTGAATTTAACTGCTAGTTTTACTGCCTCGTTTGTTAGCTTTTGATGAATATGAGACGGTAAATTAAACAAATTCACTGCATCCATAAATTCTGAGTAGATGATATCCAGTTTTTTCCCCTCATTGAGTTGTCGAATAATATGCTGATAGGTCCAATAAATATATTCTCTCACACGAAGGTAGTGCTCATAATTTTCCCGCGTGAATTCAGGAACATCTTTCACCTTTAGGGATTCTTTTAAAAAGGCCTCAGCGGTTGCATGCGTGAAGTTTGCCCATGTTTGGTTCATAAAATTAGGATGCTGTCTTAGCCATTGATAAACATTTTCTTGCTGGAAAATTCCAATGGCAAAGTAATAACCCACGTATAAGCGCAAAAGAGGTGATTCAATATTTACTAATTCTGCTTCAGCAAATTCAGCCAAAATAGTGGCTCGATATTCAATCAATTCCTTATGGACTTGATCTAAATTCCTGTAATATCGATAAAATGATCCATATGCTGTTTTTGCCTTTTCAGTTATGGTTTTAACCGAAATAACTTTATCACCCTCTAAGATCAGCTCCCACATTGCCTGCATCAGCCTAGCTTTGGTTTGATCTGACTTCTTTATTTTTTCTGCCATTTATAAGTAAATAATAATTTAAAAACCCGCATCTTAGTAGTAAAATGACGCATTGTCATTTTAGGGAATCCAATATCTTGAGAAAAATTCTTGCACTCTTAATAGCATTATCTTTATGCATTGATTCCCTTCAGGCACAAAACGTGGCGCCAGCGATTACTGACCCTGTTGCGTTGGCAAAGGTCCAAGAACAGAGGGACGCGGTTTTTAAAAAGATGTTTGCCGATCCCACGAATCTAACGCTCTTATTTGAATACGCTAACTTATCCATTTTAGTAGGAGATCTGGAGGCTGCGATTGGAGTGTTTGAGCAGATGCTGATCTACGATAATGAACTTCCACGAATCAGACTTGAACTAGGAGTTTTGTACTTCAGGTTGGGAGCTTTTGCGTTAGCAAATACCTATCTTAAAAGCGTTAAAGAATTTAACCCACCACCAGAAGTACTCAATCGAGTGAATCAATTTTTAGAGGCCATTGAAGAGGCTCAGGAGCCCATCAAGTTTCAACAAACCATCAGCATTGGCTTTAAGCATACCACTAACGGTAATTCTGGTATTAATGCTGATTTTATTGAGATTGGTGATTTTTTATTGGATGTTGATGAGGACTCAAAAAGAGCATCCGATAAAAGTACGTTGCTTAATTATTCCTTGAGCATTGAACAAGATCTTAATCACCCCAGAGGTGATAACATCCAATACTTCTTCAGCTACGGTAGCGATGTTCTTGATACGTTCAAACAGTTTAATGTGCAAAGCAATGTGATCTCAGTGAGACGCAACTATAATCTAGATGAAAACTTTTTCAGGGTAACTGAGCATGGCTGCTGTGATTTATTAAGTTTTCTAGATATTGAAGATGCAGTCTTTTCTCCAAGCATTAATTTAATCAGGGTGGTCCTTAATCGAGAGGAAATTCTAAGAAGCGGGCGCATTAGCCTTGATTACTCAGGTCTATTATCCAATGGCTCGTCAATTTTGCTCTCTTATTACCGAGATGAAAAATCCTTTGCTACCTCGCCCATGAAAAGTGGACGCATTAATGGCTTTGCCTTTGGTCAAACTTTTTCCATCCCTGGAGGTCAAGGGATTATCGGCTATAAAGCCATTATTGAAAACTTTCGTGGTGGAGTGGATTATGAATTTTTTGAAAACTTTGGCCTCGAGTTGACTTATTCAAAACCGTTGGAAACCGGTTGGCAGCTCTCATCAAAATATAGTTACGCAGATAAGGCGCACGATGCTGACTTTCCACTCTTTGGTAAACGTGTCGATCGTCTTGAGTCCTTAAGAATTAACCTGACTCGATCCTTAGGGTTGTGTTGGTCAACCAATCTTGGAGCCGTTTTCAGTGACTCAAGAAGCACCATCAATATTTACAAACGAAGTGCTAATAACTACACAGCGACATTGAATTATCAATGTTTTAAATAAAAAAGTGACAAAATGTCATTTATTTAATAGAATATGTTGAATTTATAAAACTTGTCCTTAAAAAAATTTTAGGGAGAGATAATTTTGCAGACAATTAGATTACATTTTTTATTTTTATTAACGTTTTCATCATTCATTTTTGCTCAAGAGCAAATTGGTGTGGCTGCCGCTGTTAATCGTAATACCACTGACCTAACCCTAGAACAAGAACGCAAGCTCGTTGAAGCGGGTTATCAGATTATTCAAAACCACACCATCGAAACCGATGAAATCGGCAAAGCTCAAATGTTGCTGCTCGACGGTACTGCCTTTTCAGTAGGCCCCAATTCAAGTGTGGTCTTGGACCGTTTTATTTATAACCCAGAAACAGCGGAAGGGTCGCTTGAAGTTACTGCTCGAGGTCTTCTTAGAATTGTTGGTGGCAAGGTTACCAAAAAACAACCCGCACTCATTCGAACCAATTCAGCAACAGTTGGTATCAGAGGGGGAATTGGCATTGTCCAAACTGATGGTTCGCAAGTGAACGCAACCTTCTTGTATGGTGAAGAGATGACGGTGACACCCAACTGTGTCGACTTAGACACTTTTGGTGATCAGTGCGGTAGCGATTTTATTACCACCATCACTGAACCTGGATTTTCAGTAACAGTGGAATCAGCTGATTCTGAACCTTCCGAGCCGGAACCTGTTACTGAAGAAAGTCTCGAAGCCGTTCAAGATGAACTTGAGGCTAGTGAAGAGGAACCAGCCGAAGAAGAATCTTCTTCAGAAGAAAGTTCAGATGAGTCAAGTTCTGAAGAGTCCTCAAGCGAAGAAAGTTCAGATGAATCTAGCTCAGAGGAATCCTCAAGCGAAGAAAGCTCAGATGATTCGTCCAGTGATGAGTCTTCTTCTGAAGAATCCTCAAGTGATGAATCTTCTGCTGATGATTCAGTGGCTAGTGATAGCTCATCCGATGATACTTCTTCTGATTCATCAAGTGATGAACCCACTTCTGAAGTTGCTCAAGAAACTGAATCAGATACTGAAGTTACCACTGAAGTTGCTGATGCTGCTGACAGCGGAACCACTGAAGTTGAAGTCGATGAAGGGCTGTTAGATAGCTCGGGAGTCTCTGATGTTTCATCCGATGTGGCACCCGATGAACTAGGCACTGCAGATGCGTTTGAAGTAGAAACCGAAGTTGATTTGGTTGATGTGGATGAGAGT